>JGI11944J13513_1003169_pt1 | contig 10548 bp, 8 predicted proteins | sample TerdegcoTASludge_FD_13513 | JGI IMG/M metagenome (IMG submission 13513) | reverse complement strand
AAGGCTTCGCCCCGAAGCCTTCGCGTACCCTTTACCCTCGGAGAGGCTCCTCAGGAGCAAGCCCGCAAAAAAACGAAAATCCTCTCCAATGCCCCCAAAAAACCGTTGTGGTATGGTAGCATCGGTAAAGGTCTTTCCACACCCCTCACAAGGGGGTGAAAAAGCTTCTTCGGCAGCCCCTGAAAAAGCGCCGGACAATGCTGCGCTGGTCTCGGCGTCGTTCGGACCGTAACCGAAAGAGGGCGATTTCTTCTAGACCGGAGCCTCCTTGACGTGAAAAAGAACGGCGAGACGTAGACGAGAAGAGGCGAAAAGAGGAGAAGAAGGAGGTCATAGCGAGCGTGATCTTTTTTACGAAAATGCGCGTTAACGGCGACGAGTTCATCGTTATCGACAACAGACAGCACGGTTATTGTTCTGCGGAACTTGCGACGTTGGCCAGAGAACTTTGTCTGGAGAAAAGCACTCTCGCGAGCGGAGGGTTGCTTGTCGTCGAGAAAACGAGAGATCCCGCACAACATTTCTTCATGAGGGCCTTCAACTGTGACGGCTCTGAGGAGACTCTGTCCGGAAACGGTGCTCGGTGCCTCGCAGGGCTCGCTTTTCAGAGCGGCATCGCCCCGCGGGAGATGACTTTCGGTTTTTCAGGAGGCATTGTACACGCCACGGTGGATCCCGTTCCGCCAGATCCCTCCACGTCTCTCGTGACACTCGACATGGGAGGAGTGGACCTTGGACATGCACAATGGCACCAGACCTTTTCCTTCTGGGGAAGAAACTTCGTCTATCACGCACTCTCCATCGGCGGCATTCCTCATTGTGTCCTCCCTCTCGACAATCTCGAAGATCTGTCCCCTTCCGACCTCATTCCTCTTGCGCGAGGGCTCCGTTTCGACGCAAAGCGCTTTCCGGAGGGCACGAACGTCAATTTTCTCGAACGAGACGAGGAAGGACAGAGCGTTCGGCTCCTCACATACCAGAGAAACGTGAACCGTCTGACCAGTTCTTGCGGCACCGCCATCGCGGCGGGCGGAATTGTTGCGTGTCTCTCCCTGGGATGCTCTTCTCCAGTGAGCGTGATCACCCCCGGCGGCGTCAGCGAGGTTACTGTCAGACAGGATACCACCTCTGCGGAAAGCGTGCGCATTTCCCTTCGGGGCGAAGCGCTCTGCCTGACCAAGGGCACGATTCTCTTTGACGCGGGAAGTGCCTTCCGGACTTCCCGCCCCGTTTGCACTTCCCTGCTCTGAAAAACAGCCGCAACCAGGAACAGCGGGGAGAAACTTCGACAAAAGAAGCAGGCCGTCACGCCTGTTCTTTTGTCGCATACATCCTTCGATCCGCCTCGCGCAAGACTCTTTCAAGCGTGGGACCGTCCTCGGGAAAAACGGCGATACCGAAGTTCGCTCGGGCCTTCAGGACCGGTTCGGAAAAACGAAGGGCACGACATGCTTCATCGAGACGGAGGACAAAGGCTTCCGCCGCTTCTTTCGTCATTCCCGGAAAGAGCAGCAGAAACTCGTCTCCCCCATAACGCCCCACGACACCCGAAGCACCCACCTTTTCCCGGAAACACCGGGCGATGGACACGAGCACTTCGTCGCCGAGAGCGTGGCCGAAGGTGTCGTTGATGTCCTTGAAGCGTTCCAAGTCGGCCATGACGATGGCGAAAGTGCCTCCCCGCTCGTTCAATTCCTGCTGGGCCATCTCCATGCATTTGAAAAGAGACCGCCGGTTGGCGATTCCCGTGAGCGGATCCGTCAACGCCTGTCTCTCCGAATCCTCCAGAAGCGAGGTCACCGCCCAGGTGGCACCGAGGCTCCGAGCGAGAATGGAAAAGACCTCCTCGTCCTCCCGGGAAAAAGCGCCCACATGCGCGCTCTCCGCAGCCAATACGCCAAGAAGACGATCCCCGTAGACGATAGGAGCGTCCAGCTCCGACAATGTTCCAGAAATCGTAGGAACATAGGCCTCGCAAAGACGAACGTCCGGCGTGTTACGGAGCGTTTTCGTTCGGGCAGCCAATTCCACCAAACCTCCGCCGCGCCGTTTTCGTTCCGCGTCGAAAGGAGCGAACAGCTCCTCTCCATATCCCGTGGCGGCAATGGTGCGACAGGCGCCGGTCTTTTCATCCTCGATCTCAAAAAGCGTCACGTGCGTATATTGGAAGTTCTTTTTCAAGAGTGTCACGACGCGCTCGGCGACGCTCTTGCGGTCTCTGAGCAGAGAAATTTCACTCGCGACATCATGGAGAAGGCGCATATATTGCACCTCTCGGGAGAGCATCTCCAGATTGGCGATGTTCTCCAAAACCACCGCCATGAACCCTGCAACCAGGACAAGCACTTCCTGGTCCCTGTGGGTGAAGGCATTTTCCAGGGGACTGATGGCCACGAGCACGCCCCACAGAAACCCCCTCGCGACGATGGGAACGACGAGTTCAGAAAGCGTCCCGAAGGCGTCCGGAACATATCTGGGGTCCTTGCGGGTATCGTTGCACAAATAGGGAAGACAGGAGTCGAGCACATATCCCAAAATTCCCTTTCTCTCTACGAGAAGCTCATGGATTTCCCCGTCGGCCAGGCGATGCCCCTGAAAAGCCGCGAGAGCAAGCGGTGCTTTTCTGTTTTCTCTGCCGAAGAGCAGAATGCACTCGAAACCCAGGTCACCGTGGAGTACGTCGAGGATGAGGGAAAAGAGTTCCTCCGCACTCCGGCAGGCGAAGAGCATTTGAGAGATGTCGATGAGAGCGCGCTGGACTCGGACAAGCTCTTCCGTTTCTCTTTTCTGGGCGACGAGGTTTTCCAGCGCAAGATTGAGCGCCTCCTGTGCTCTTAGGAGGTTCTTGCGGAACATGCTCCCCCGCTCCAGATTTCGCGTGAGCTGTTTTTCCGTCTCCAGGTGGGAGAGAACAGAGCCGAGCACTGCCGCGAGGAGACGAAGAAAACGGACATCCGCTTCCTGGAACGCCTTTTTTTTCGGTGATTGCACATCGAGAACACCCAGAAGGGCACCATGCCACAGTAGCGGAATGCTCAGCTCCGATGCCGTATCCTCCTTGCCCACGATATAGTCCGCATCGAGAGTGACATCTTCCACCAGTTGAATCTCCCCGGTTGCGAGGGCTCTGCCGCAAATGCCCTCGCCTCTGCGGATAGTCGTGATGGAAGGGACGTACCCCGCGAAGGCGGCGAGGCGAAGAGAATCACTGCGTCGATCCAGAAGGTACACCGAGGGATAGGCAAAATGCGTGTTCTCCGCAATGACTTCCATCGCGGAGGAACAAGCCTGTTCGGGGTCTTTTGCTCCATCCACCCGTTGCAGGTAGCGGAACAGCGCCTCCTGTTCATCTACGGAAGAGAAATGGTGAACACGTTCTCCGGGTCGTCTCAACACCCCAACGCCCTCCGTCGCCGGCACCGTGAAGACACAAAAAGAGTTCGAGCGGCGCACCGCCCGAATTCCACGAGATCCCCGTAGAAGAATACATCACGAAGCAGTGGGGCCGCAAGAATGGATTTGCAGTGCCAACCTTCCGGGAGCATCCTGTTCTCGGCAAGGCAACCTTTGTTTGTATTGCCGAACTCTGTTATACTCAAAAGCAGATCAGGTTGCACGACAACCACAGAACAGGAGGTGTTTTCCCATGGAACGTACCGGAATCGTCACCATGAAAGGAAATCCTGTCACTCTGGTGGGACCGGAGATCAAACCCGGCGACGCCGCTCCGGATTTCACCGTTTTGGACGCAAAGCTGGCCCCCGTGACGCTGAAGGACTACGCCGGAAAGGTCGTCCTTCTCAGCGTCGCCCCCTCGCTCGACACACCCGTGTGCGATCTCCAGGCCCATCGCTTCAACGACGAAGCCGCCGCTCTCGGTTCCGGCGTGGCAGTCCTCAATATCTCCATGGACCTGCCTTTCGCCATCAACCGCTTCTGCCTCACCGGCAACATCGAGAACATGCGGGTTCTCTCGGATCATCGAGACGCCTCTTTCGGAACATCCTGGGGCGTTCTCATCAAGGAACTCCGTCTCCTCGCGAGAGCGGTCTTCGTGGTGGACGGCGGCGGCACGGTGCGCTACGCGGAGGTCGTCCCGGAAGTCACGAGTCACCCCGACTACGACAAGGCCATCCAGGCAGCCCGCTCCCTTTCCGCCTGAATTTCCGGAAAGCACTGCGAAAAAACCGGGCCACAAGGCAGGCCGAGAGGAGATAAGAGGACGCCTCTTTTCTTTCTCTTCTCGGCCTGTTCTTCCTGACCTGCCTTCCGGCGAAGAGAGCGCTTACCGCATCGAACCGTCAGCGCATCTCTCTACGTCGGGAACACGGCGGTGCGGCAATCCGAGGGCCTTTTCCGGTCATGTCCGCTCCTCCCTCCCATGGATCGTTCGGAAAAACGCCGGAGGACATGGTATGTACTTCCTCGTTTCCGACCTTTCCGCAACAACTCCCTTCGGAGGAACGCCTCTTCGCCGCTTCCTCAAGCGCCGGTGAGATCGGAAGGCAGAGTCAGCCTGCGCAGTGTCTCCGCTTCGGGGATTCCCGTCTCCGGATCCCACCCCCGAGCCGCATAGTACTCCCGGAGCATTTCCTCGTAATCCGCCACGGCGCAGCGCGGATCGTCCGCATAGCGGCCGAACTCGGGCATTGCCCGAACCCGGGGATGGAGCGCATCGTCCCCGGCGGCAAATCCCTCCCGCCGGTTGAAAAGCCGCTGGAGGGTGAAAATCCGTTCTCCCGTCTCGAGCAGTTCCTCTCCGGAGACATCCCACCCTGTCGCGGCGGCGAGCATGGCCGCATAATCGTCCAGGGTCACTCCGGCGTACATGTAGAACTTGCAGGTGCAGAGGATCTCCGGAAGTGTTCCCGCGTCCTGGAGAAGCCGCGCCGCCAGGCCTTTCCCCCGCTCCTGCCAGGGGGAAATTCCCTCCGGATCGGGAAGGCCGAAGCGTCGTAACCCGAAATCGAGCTTGTCTCCATCCCAGGCCTTCGCCTCCACGGGATGAATGTGACACATTCCCCTCGGATTGGTTCCGTAGGTGAGGGCAAGGACCTTTCCGCCCCTCGGATCATGAGCGGGCCCTTCGAGCCCCTTTCCCGCCACGGCCCAGGCGAGCGCCTCGGGACGACCGAGCCGTTCCGCAGCCCGGCACACTCCGTCGGCGACCAGGTCCCCCACGCCTTCACGAAAGGCGATCTTCCGCACCAGCGGCGCCAGTGCAGCGCCGTTCCCCCAGGCAAGGCCGAGGGATCGCGCATCCTCCGGCAACGACATCCCCCGTTCGGCGCATTCCATCAGAAAGGCCGCCGCTCCTCCGGCGGAGATGGTGTCCACCCCGAGTTCGTTGCAGAGCCACGAGGCATGCACCGCCGCATCCACGTTCTCGTTGGTTACAAAAGCGGTGAAGGCCGCCACGGATTCGTACTCTCCACCATCGTGTTCGGGCGTGGCAAACGGTCCCGAGGCGACTGCGACGCGCCGTCCGCACTGGAGCGTACACCCGCGGTAGCATCCCCTGGAGGCCACGAGATTCTCCTCCATGAAATGCCGGAAGATCGCCTCCCCCTTTCCCCAGGAATTGCTCCGCCAGTTCTTCGTGGGCAGATCCCCCGAGGCATCGCTCCAGGCATAACCGCCCATGGTCCCGGCCCTGCGGAATTCCTTCGCCATGGGATGTTGCAACACCTTCTGGTGCACCCGCCGGGCGGTCTCGCGAAAGGCTTCGGAGTCGGCGAGCGGTACGATACCCGTACCTCGAACGGCCAGGGCGAGGAGTTTCTTGGCCCCCATGACGGCCCCGAGGCCGATTCGTCCCGCCGCCCGGTGACGGTGCATCACCGAGGCGAAACGGACCAGATTCTCTCCTGCGGGGCCGATGGAGAGAACGAGCAGGGAGGGATCTTCCACCATCTCCGCCACGAGGCGTTCCTTTTCCAGGGTCGTCTTTCCCAAAAGCGCCGCGCCGGAAAGAAAGGACACCTTGCCATCGTCCAGAAAAAGCACGCACGGTTCCGCCGCGGCACCGGTCACCACGAGCACGTCCACACCGGCTTTTCGGAGGGTGATGCCCGCATCGCACCCCATGCGGCTCTCCCCCCAGGCACCGGTCAGCGGAGAGGTGCAGCAGATTTCCAGGCTTCCGCCTCCGGGAACGCGGGAGTCCGTCAGCGGCCCCGTGGCGAAGAGGAGCAGACTCTCCGGGTGGAAGGGATCGGGGCGGGCGGGCTGATGCTCCAGAATGCACCGGACCGCATAGCCCGCACCGCCGATACACCCGCGCAGGTCCTTCCGAAGGGGATGCTTCGTCACCGTCTTCCGCGCCAGATCCACCCAGAGTTCGCATCCCGCGTATCCCGAAGTCTTTTCCACGTTCCCGCCCCCTAGAGAAATCCTTCCTTTTCGAGGAAGTCCCGGGCCACTTTCTCTGCCTCCATGCCCTCGTCGAACTGATAGTTCAGCTCCGTCATGGTGGCCTCGTCGATGCGGCCGCTCACCTTTTCAAGAATATCAAGCAACTGCGGATATTTCGCGAAGGTCTTCCGGTTGATGACGAAACAGGCGCTGTAATCCGGGAAAAACCCCTTGTCATCCTCGAGGATCACCAGGTCGAGCTTTCTGATACGTGAGTCCGTGGAATAGGCGGCGATGACATCGACTTCCCCGGCCTCGATGGCTTTGTACATAAGGGCATATTCCATGGGAAGCACTTCTCTGAAGGAAATTCCGTAGTGCTTGCTCCACCCGGGATAGGCATCATGACGCGTGTCGAAGTTGGAATCCCCCCCGAGACGCCACTGTTTCGCGAAAGCCGCGAGGTCCGATGCCTTCTTCAGGTCGTTTTTCTCCGCAATCTCCCGGCGCACCGCCATGGCATAGGTGTTGTTGAAGCCGAGAGGTTTGGCCCAGCTCATGTCGTACCGTTTCTCGAATTCACTCTTTACGAGAGCGTAGGCCTCGTCGCGCCCCAGGGTCGGCCCCTCGTAGCGCAGCAGGCCGATCAGGTGGGACCCTGTCCAGCAGGGATAGATGTCGATCTGGTTGCTCCGCATGGCCTCGTGGAGCACCGCCACACCCGCGAAGTCGGGATTGAAGTTCACCTTGAGCCCCGTGTGAGCCTCCACCAGAAGTTTCGCCATGTTGGCGAGGATGTTCGATTCGTTCCAAGGCTGTCCGCCGATACTGATGGTTCCCTTGTAGTCCTTGGGCGCCTCGGCAAATGCCGATACCGCCAGACTACCGAGCAAGACCCCCACAAGGAAAATCCCCATCACGCCGAAGCTCCACCACATCCGTCGGTTCTCACATCTCATGCCGCACCATCTCCTCTCCTGGAACATCTTTTTCCTCACGGACGCTCTCCTCCGCCGCATACTTGCGCGCCAGCCGGAGCGCCCTCCTTCGAGGCTCGAAATGATTCTGGAGCATTTTCAGGCCCTGATCCGCCAGAAGGGCCAACACCGTCGCAGGCAGTGCCCCGGCGAGCACCACTTCCTGCCGCAAGGCACCGAGTCCCGCGAAAATCAACTTGCCGAGCCCCCCTCCACCGATGGCCGAAGCGAGGGTTGCCGTGCCGATGACCCATACCGTGGCAACCCGAATGCCCGCGATGATCACCGACCGGGCCAAAGGAAGCTGGACCTTGAGGAGAATCTGCGTCTCCGTCATGCCCATGCCCCGGGCCGCCTGAATCATGACGGGAGAGACGTTGCGCAGCCCCGTGTAGGTGTTCTGCAACACCGGAAGCACCGCGTAGAGCACGAGAGCGCAGATGGCATTGTCGTTACCGATACCGAAGACGAAAATAAGAAACCCCAAGAGAGCCAGGCTTGGAATGGTCTGAAAGACATTCGCCACACCGATGACCACCGAGGCGAGCTTCTCTCGCTTGGTGAGGACGATCCCCAGGGGAATGCAGATGAGGAGGGTAATGCAAATGGCGATGCCGGAGATCATCACGTGTTGCCCCGTAAGGGCCAGGATGCGGGGCCAGTTCCCCGACACATAGGTGACGAAGAGTTCCCAGAAGGTCCGTTCGGGAGGAAACATCAGGCGTTCTCCTCCTTCCTGCTCCGGGAAAGCCTGCCGATGGCAAGCCTGGCCAGGCTTCCGCTGGTGACCACGCCCAGAAACTCGTTTTCCCGGTTCACCACGGGGATGGAAAGATCCATGTCGGCGAGCATCTCCGCCGCATCCCGCATGACCGCTTCCTCAAGGACGAGCTTTCGGTTGCGCCGCACCGCCTCCCGGAGAGTTCCCCTGTTCCTGAGCGTCCGCTTGAGCACGGGCAGATAGAGCATGCCCACCCAATTCCCTCTGGCATCCACCACCTGGGCGGTTTCCAGGCCGTCGTCCTCCATGCGCTCCAGGACATCCCTGGGATCTTCTCCGGGAGTAACCCGAAGGAACGGATCGTGAAGCAACGTCTCCAGCGAGGATTCGGGCGAGATGGAGGCGAGGCGGTCCTCACCGATGAAAGAGCGCACGAAGTCATTGGCGGGCGCATTCTGGATCTCCTCGGGAGACCCCATCTGCTCGATCTTGCCCTGGCGCATGAGCACCACACGGTCCGCCAGCTTCAGCGCCTCGTCCATGTCGTGGGTGACGAAGACGATGGTCTTCCGCAAGGACTTGTTCAGTTCCTTGAGTTCGCTCTGGAGCACATCCCGGGTAATCGGATCGAGAGCGCCGAAGGGTTCGTCCATGAGCACCACCGGAGGATCCGCCGCGAGGGCCCGCAGGACACCGATGCGCTGTTTCTGCCCGCCGCTGAGTTGGTCGGGAAGACGATGCCGGAACTTCGCCGGATCCAGCCCCGCCAGGGCCAGCAGCTCGTCGACCCTGGCGTCGATGCGTCCGCTGTGCCATCCGAGCAGCCTGGGCACAATGCCGATGTTCTCCGCCACGGACATGTGGGGCCACAGGGCGATCTCCTGGATCACATAGCCGATGCCCCGGCGAAGCTGCACGGGGTCCACTGAACGGATGTCCCGACCGTTGACGCAAATCCGTCCGGATGTGCATTCCTCGAGACGGTTGATCATCTTGAGACTGGTGGTCTTTCCACAGCCGCTCGGGCCGATGAGCACCACGAATTCTCCCTCTCCGACATCCAGATCCAGTTCCTTCACCGCCTCGGTGCCGTCGGCGAAAACCTTGGAGACCGCCTCGAAGGTTACCATCCGCACCTTGCCTCCTTCTTCATCAAAGCACCACGTTCCATTCCATGTTTTCAGTTGCACCGGAGCGTTCAGTGAGCGCGGACACCGCTTCGTCGAAGGTCCGAAGAAAACGGTCCACCTCCGCCGTGGTCCCCACGGTGACGCGTAACGCACCCGAAAATCCCCATCCCGAACAGGGGCGGACGATGACTCCCTGCAGAAGCAACTCCTTGGCAAGAGATTCCCCGTCGTAGGGTGTGTCCGCAAAGACGAAATTCGCCCGGGAGGGCACCACGAAACACCTCCGATCCTCCAGTGCGCGCTGCAGCCGTTCCCGGTCGGCGAAAATGCGCTGCCGCGCCGCCTCAAGCTCCGCTTTTCCGTAGCGTAGCAGCGCCACGGCTCCAGCCAGAGCGATTCGGTTGGCGTTGAAGGGTTCGCTCACCGTATCGATGGCAGTGACAACGTCGGCGGAGGCCAGGGCGTATCCGAGCCGTGCCCCGGCGAGCCCGTAATACTTGGAGAAGGTCCGCACGACGATGAGGTTTCGTCTTTCCCGAAGAAGCCGTACTCTGTCGGGGAGTTCCTCCGGCGGCGCGAACTCCGCGTAAGCCTCGTCGAGAATCACCCAGGCCGTTTCCGGCAGACGCTCCAGAAGACGTTCGAAAGCCTCTCTGTCGCAGAGACTTCCGAGAGGATTGTTCGGATTGGAGATCCACACCAGCTTCGTCTTCGCCGTCACGGCATCAGCCATGGCATCGGGATCGACCCGCCAGTTCCGGACCGGGACTTCCACCACCCGGGCCCCCATGAGGCGGGAAATTTCCTTGTACAGGCCGTAGGTGACCCCCGAGCGGATCACCTCGTCTCCCTCGTCGAGAAAACACTTGCCTAGGTTCTGGAGCATGCCCTCCGCGCCGTGACTGACGGCCACCTGCGAGGCATCCAGCCCGTGCAGCTCCGCGAGCAGTTCCTTGATCTCCGTGAATGTCGCGTCCGGATAGCGGTGCACCCGTCGCAATTCCTCCGTCATGGCCCGCAGCGCCGTAGGAAACGGGGCGTAGGGGTTCTCGTTCGACCCCAGCTTGATCACGTCGGAGAGCCCCAGCTCCCGCTCCACCTCGGCGATGGTCTTTCCCGGGATATATCCCTCCATGGCCACTACGGCCTTGCGCAATCCCTTCACGTCATGCAATGCCATACCCTACACCTCCCTGCCGGCATCCACGCGGATGAGCGTGGGCATCTCCCGCCCCAGCGCAGCCGCGACCGCTTCGGCCAACTCCGCCCCGGACGAGGCGGCAACCCCGGAAATGCCGTAGGATGCGGCCAGAAGCTGCAGATCCGGCCCGAGCAGATCCACCCCCAGATATTCCCCGGGATGCCG
>JGI11944J13513_1003167_pt1 | contig 10560 bp, 7 predicted proteins | sample TerdegcoTASludge_FD_13513 | JGI IMG/M metagenome (IMG submission 13513) | reverse complement strand
GAACATGTTGAGGTCGTTGTTGCTGGCGGCGCCGTCCGTCCCCAGACACACACGACCGTTCATGCGCAAAAGGGCAGGCACCGGCGCCACACCTGAGGCCAGCTTGAGATTGCTCTCAGGGCAATGGGCCACGGCCACTCCCCTGCGAGTCAACAACTCCATATCATTATGAGACAAGGCCACACAGTGGGCGGCAAGCATGCGTTCGTTCAGCAGGGAAAGGCTGTCCAGATAGGCCACAGGCGACCTGCCGACTCGAGCCTTCATCTCCTGCACCTCCCACTCCGTTTCCGAAAGGTGAGTCACGAGAAGGGCGCCGGTCCTGTCAGCCAGCTTCATCGCCTTTAACCACAGCTCCTCCCTGCAGGTGTAAGGCGTATGCGGGTCTATGGTGATGGTGATTCGTTCATGGCCCTGCCATTTGTTCAAAAGCCGCTCGGTCTCCTGTAAGGCGTTCGCACCATCCTTGAAGGCCGGCGTTGAAAAATCAAACACCCCTTCGCCCAACCAGGCCCTCATGCCTACCCGATCCACCACAGAGGCCACGACATCCTCAAAGAGATACATGTCCACAAAGGAGGTGGTGCCGCTTCGAATCATCTCTGCGCAGGCCAATTCAGTCCCAAGTTCCACCAATTCCGGAGTCAAGGCCGCCTCTGCTGGAAAGATATGCTCTTCCAGCCAGATCTTTAAGGGCAAATCATCCGCCATGCCTCGAAAGATGGTCATGGCTGCATGGGTATGGCAATTGATCAGGCCTGGCATCAAGAGGCTTGAAGGCCTGTTTAACAACCTGGCCGCATCATATCGGCTCAAAACAGCCTCTTTTGGCCCCACATCCACGATAAGGCCGTTTTGAATGGCAACCGCTCCGTCATGGATGGGTGCAGTAAAGGGAGAAGGCAGCACCATACCTGCCGTTATAATCGAATCTACTCTTTCCAAGACTCAACTCCTGAAATAAAGTTTACCAGCAGACGGGTAAGGTCACTGTTGGCCCGCTGGGCATTTTCTATCACATCCTCTATGGAAATGGGCTGAAAATTGTCAGGGTCATTCACATTGGCGATGACAGAGATGCCAGCGACCTCCATGCCCATATGAGCGGCCACAATCACCTCAGGCACCAGGGACATGGCCACTGCATCCCCGCCGATCATGCGCAAAAAACGGGTCTCTGCAGGCGTCTCCAGGGATGGCCCAGGCACAGCTATAAACACACCCTCGCGCAGGGGAATGCCCAGCTCTTCGGCACATTTTTTGAATATTCGAGCAAATTTTGCTGAATAGACCCGTGACATATCAGGAAATCGCTCGCCCCAGGCATTCACATTGGGACCCCTCAACGGATTGTCAGGAATTAGATTTATGTGGTCTCGAATGAGCATCAGGTCACCAGCGGCAAAGCTCAGGTTCAGACCTCCAGCGGCATTGCACCCCACATATCTCTTCACACCCATGACACCCATGACTCGAATGGGCAGAGTCAACTCCCGAGCGCTATAGCCCTCATAATAATGAAATCTGCCCTGAAAGACCGCCACAGGCACGCCATTGATGGAGCCCATCAACAATTTACCCATGTGAGACGGCGAGGTGGAGCGGGGGAAATGGGGTATCTCGTCGTAACTCAACTCGAAATCCACATGGAGGGCCTGCACTACTCTGCCCAGCCCTGTGCCAAGCACCACGCAGAACTCCGGCACATAGGGCACATATCTTGACAAAAACTCCATGGATTCTATTATAAGATTCTGATATTTCATAGTCACACTCGTGTAGCTAACGCCATATCAATAAAAGAGATTATAATAAACAAAACATATTCCGGAAGCTTTCTCAATATATAATACCCTCTTCGTTCAAGATGCCTCAAGGGAACCCTCAAGATAATGTTACGAAAAAGTTAAAATGCATTTTTAGGGTTGACAGAGGGTTCCATCGGTAATATATATAACGCAAAATGTGTCGTGATTGTGGCTCGTTGTGTATTTTTTAACAAATAAATAAAGGGGTTATAGAAAACCGCATATCCAAATCACATTACTTCAAAGGAGGTGAAACACACCGTTTTTCTGAAGGCAGCGCCTTATATTCTGGAATCTGGCATTCAGAATGCGGCGCGGGAAGTGAAGTAGTTGCTTGTTTTAAGTTGAGAACAGAAACCAAAAACAAAAAACAAAGACAGAAATCAAAGACAGAAATCAAAGGAGGTTACATGAAAAAGAAGTTATTGAAGTCAGTTTTGGCTACGATGGCAGGCGTAAGCATAGTTGGCGTGGGAACCGGCGCATTTGCCTTTACCACCACCTTCAACGGAGAAATGGCCAATGGCATTCTCGGCACCACCAACTACGACACGCTTCAAGGCACGATTCAGTCCAAAGACACCGACTACTTCAGCTATGGTGGTAAAAACAAGTCCATCACAGACCTGAAGTCCTTGGAGGTCTTCAACAACGGCGGAAAGGGCGATATCATGGGTCTTACCCGTACACGCTTGGGCTTTGTGGGCACCACCGATGACGGCCTGGCCAAGTTCGTCTATACAATGGAAGTAGGCACAAGCACCTGGGGTGACAGCACTGCTACAACAGGCAGAAACGCCAGCTTCGGCCTCTCCGGCGATGGTGTCAATGTGGAAACCCGTTTTGCATACACAGACCTGGCCATTCCAGGCCTTGGCAAGGATCACCGCATCGTAGCAGGTCTGCAGCCCATCAATGTCAATCCCTGGCTGTGGAAGGAGACCGCTGCAGGCCTTACCTATAACGGCAAGATGGATGTCCATTCCTGGCAGGTCGGCTGGGTAAAGGGCAGAACAGGTCCTGACCCATTCAAAGACACCACCGATGACGATTACTTCCTGGCCAAGTTCGACACAGAGCTCATGAAGGGTGTAAAGGCCGGAGTGTTCGGCGTATACAGCGATCAGGGCAGCAAGTCACCCTATGTGGGCGCAGACCCCTATAACGGCAAGATTTACTACTTAGGTGCCACGGGCAGCGCGGATCTGGGCCAGTTCTTTGTGAATGGCGATGTGATCTACCAGGGCGGCAGCATCAACTTCATAACCAATGGCATCAAGGATCTGGATCGTGAGGCCTGGTTGCTGCATTTAGATGCAGGCATGAAGCCCATGGACAACCTCAAGGTATGGTTGAGCGGTCTGTATGTAACTGGTGATGACAACGCCGGTGACGGCAAGGCCAAAAACTTCGACATCATTGACTCCGATATCGAAGCCGGCATGATCTTCTTCAAGGAGGGCTTCTTCGCCCTTTATAACGACAAGTTCCTGTCTGACGCCCCATACATTCTGGACAAGGGCCTGCAGACCATCGCCCTCTATGGGGAATACCAGGCAGATCAGCAAAACACCATCAAGGGTTCCATCCGTTATCTGAGGCTTGACAAAGATTATCAACGCGGTTGGAACGCTGCCACAAACAGATACAACTTCTCCAGCGACAAACTGGGTACCGAGCTGGATGTATGGTATAACTATGCATACAACAAGAATGTGGACCTCAAGCTTGAGGCCGGTTATCTGTTTGCCGGCAAGGCCGCCGATTACATGGTGCCAGCCAGCCAGCTTGGAAAGCATGGCGCAGATGACATCTTCCAGACAGGCGCAGGTATCCTCTTCAAGTTCTAATCGGTCTTTAGTGGCTCGGTTATGATAAAAAGGCTGGTGCTCTAAACAGGCACCAGCTTTTTTATTTCTTTGTAATAAAATATGCCATCCTGTTTTTCTCTCTTGCAATTGCCGATTCCCTTAATACAATGCAGATTTGTCATATTTAAAACCGGAAAGGAGTTTCCAAGTGTTCCATCTATTGCGCATATTATTTGTTCTGCTTCTGGCCTGTGTCCCTGCAGCCCATGCCGATTATCTGGACAGTCTCGTAACGGATCTGTCCAAAATCGACGGCTCGATTCTCACCACATCCGACGGCCGAGTACTCATCAATAAAGGCAAGACAAGCGGTGTGCACAAGGGTGACCTGTGGACTATCTTCGAGCCAGGAGAGGGCATAACCGACCCTGCCACAGGCAAGTCACTGGGACAGCTGAGCACCCCCATCGCCCATGGCCGCACCGTCAAGGTGGAACAGGAGTTCAGCGAAATAACCTATACCTGCATTCAACCCAACTGCAGGCCCAAACAAGGACAGCTCGCCAGACGATTCGATGAGATTCCAGTGATCTTTCAGGACGGCACCAGCGAAGGCACAGGGTTGTATGAGCTCATGCGCTCCAGGCTTCCACATCTGAAATGGGAGGCATACACCCGCACACAGGGGACATTTACTCCACCCGCACAGACGGATCGCATCTTTGTTCACGCGGCTCAAGACATAGTCACTGTCTGGAGCGGCGGTGAGACAATAGCCTTTTATAAGACCAGTTCACTGCTGCCCAAGGCACAGCCAGCCACTCCTTCAGCCGGCGCAGGGCCAATCCCTGGCATCAAGGGCTCGAGCACACAACTCACATTTGAGTCATTCAGGCATGTTGGGAGCCTGGACTTTCTGGTGGACCACGTGGAACTTGCCAAGCTGGATGCATCCAACAACCTCTATTTCATATATCTCAGCAAACGAACCGTCTCCATTCAACCCGCTGGCAAACCTGAACGGTTCAGCTATTCCTATGACGGTTTTGGAGAGATATTGGGCATTTCCGTGGGCACCGACGGGCTCATAGCCCTAAATATCTATATTCCCAAGGAAGGCTTCAAATCCCGCATGTTGCGCTTCAACGGCGACCACATAGAGGTTGTCGCCAAAAATATTGGCTATATGATGTCTTTCTTTGATCTGGATGGAAATGGCACCAAAGAGACCCTCATCGGCCAAAACTTCGACAAGGAAGACCTGTTCGGCGCAGCCATACACAAACTTGCGGTCTCTGGAAACGATGTGGTCAAAAAGGAGGCCTTCAGCGTGCCTGCCTCCTGGAACATAAACGGCGCCTTCATAGCCGACATCAACGGCAACGGGGCCATGGATTACGGTTATTATAATGTGGGCAAAAAACTGGTGGTCTATGAAAGGAACCGCCTGATCTACGAGTCAGCGGAGCCATTAGGGGGCTCCATCAAGACTGTGCAGGTGGAACCAACACTTCCTGGCATCTCCAACCCCAAGACATTTGTCATCTGGAGCCAACCTGCTGTGGTAAAAACAGGGGAGACCGCTGTGGCAGCCATAGCCGCCAATGAAAACACCTTCTGGAACATGGTGGGCGGCGCTCCTTCCAAAGGCACTGTGGGCATCCTTTACCCCACAGGCGGCAGGCTGGTTTTGAGAAAACTGAACACGGCATTTGACGGCCCGGTTCAGTCGGTCTTCACATATAAAGACGAACTCTATGTAGTGGTGGTAAGCGGCGATTTCTTCATGGGTGCTGGTCAGACACATATTCTGGCCATCACATTCAAAGACCTGGCCAAGGCCCTGGGGGGATAAAACCNTCTTCAATAATACCCACAAAAAAAACGGAGCGACCTTCATAGCCGCTCCGTTTTTATCAATCAAAGAATCAATCAGTTACTAAATTAGCTGGCAAATGCCTTCTCCAGCGGAGGCACCATCTGCTTTTTGCGGCTCATGACGCCTGGCAGCCACACGGAATTGCCTTCCAGCTTCTTGCCAAAGGCCTTCTCCACTACGGATGGGTCATCGGTGACAGCCAACAGCTCGGTGCCTTCCTTCTCCATGGTGTCTGTGAGCATCAAAAATACGCTGTGGCGGTTGCCGTCCACCTTCATCTTCTGCAGGTTGTCCATGATGGCACACTTGAGATCGTTGCTGACCTGGCTCAGGGATACCAGCTCAAGCTGTCCGATACCAACGGTCTTGCCGCTCATATTGAAGTCCTTGTAATCCCTGTGAATCAGGTCCATGGGAGGTACGCCCTCCACAGAGCTCTTGGCCTTGGCCAGCTCCAGACCCCATGCCTTGATGTCAGAGATACCGGCGATCTTGGCAAGGGCCTCTGCAGCGGCCTTGTCGTCAGGGGTGCAGGTGGGTGACTTGAAGAGTACTGTATCGCTCAGAATGGCAGAGAGCATGAGCCCTGCGACCTTTGAGTCAATGGGCTTCTTGAACATATCGGTGTAGAGCTTGTAAAGCACGGTGCCGGTGCAACCTACGGGCATGGCGCAGAAGAAGATGGGGCTGGCGGTGGTGATGTCGCCGATCTTGTGGTGATCCACTACTGCCAGCAGCTCTCCCTTGTCCCAGTTGTCAGGGGCCTGCTTGATGTCGCTGTGATCCACCAGCATATACTGCTTGCCGGTGACATCGGTCATGAGCTCAGGCATGGGGACGCCGAACTTCTTAAATGCGAGCTCGGTCTCAGGGTTGGGGTCACCCTGGCGGCATGGAACTGCATCCACGCCAAGGGCCTTCTGAAGCTCTGCAAATGCCACTGCTGCGGTCACTGAATCGGTGTCAGGGCTTTTGTGCCCCATTACGAAAACTGCCATTTGTGAAATCCTCCTTTATGGTTATGAATAAAATGCCAAAAAACAGACTGCATTTTCTCTATCACAATCTACCCTGTTTGCCAAGTGCTTTTTAAGGCTGTCACAGGTTTTTCAAAAACATACAATTTCTTTTTACGTTGTTAGATTCAATAGCGCAATTTGAGAGAAATTTTATTGCACTTTTTTGCGCCCAATACCCAATTTATGCCACATCTTATTGACCCGATCCACCACATCCAAATCCATCTCTATTACATCCGGCCAGCGCCGGGTGAAACCCTCTTCAGGCCATTTACGGGTACAGTCTATGCCCATCTTGCTGCCATAGTGAGGCAGAGGAGAGGCATGATCCAAGGCATCCACAGGCCCATCTACAAATACAATATCTCGCCGTGGGTCCACATTATTTCCCAGCCGCCAGAGCACATGGGAGAGGTCCTGAACATTCACCTCCCTATCAAAGACACAGATGATCTTGCAAAACATCATCTGGCCCAGGCCCCAAAGGGCATGCATGACCTTCTTGGCATGCCCTGGATAGCGTTTGTCTATGGAGACAAAGGCCAAATTGTGAAAGACACCCTCCAGAGGCAGATTGATGTCGAGGATCTCGGGCAGGGTCTTTTGAATGAGGGGCAAAAAGAGCCTTTCCGTGGCCTTGGCCATGTAGCAGTCCTCCTGCGGCGGCCTACCCACAATGGTAGAGGGATAGATGGCCTTTTTTCTGTGAGTCATGCAGGAGACATGAAACACGGGATACTCATCGGAAAGGGAGTAATAACCTGTATGGTCTCCAAATGGCCCTTCAACACGGCGCTCAAAGGGCTCCACATAGCCTTCCAGCACGATCTGGGAATGGGCGGGCACCTCCAAATCCACAGTGAGACACTTCACCAGCTCCAAGGGCGCATGGCGCAAAAAACCTGCAAACACCACCTCATCTATGTCATCCGGCAGGGGTGCTGTGGCCGCGTAGGTCATGGCAGGGTCAGGCCCTATGGCCACCGCCACCTCCAGCCTTTTGCCCAAGCGCTCGGCCACTCGATAGTGCTGGGCCCCGCCTTTATGAGTGTGCCAGTGCATGCCAGTGGTGTTTCTATCAAAGACCTGCATGCGGTACATCCCCACATTTCTCACACCGGTCTCTGGATGCCGTGTGAAGACCAGAGGCAGTGTGATAAAGGGGCCTCCGTCTTGAGGCCAACACTTGAGCACAGGAAGCCTGGTCAAATCCACGGCATCTCCCTTATAGACCACCTCCTGGCAGGGCGCATTCTGAACCATGCGCGGGGAGGCTGATGCCAATCTGCTCAATTTTGGTATCATCTTCAGCTTTTTCATGAGGGTATTGGGCGCCTCAGCCTCCATGAAATTGGCCACATCCTCGGAAAGGGCGTTGAGGTCCTCCACCTCCAGGGCCATGGACATGCGTTTATAGGAACCAAAGGCATTCATCAGCACAGGCATGGAATAACCAGGCACATTTTCAAAGAGGAGGGCTGGGCCGTGCAGTTTGCAGACTCGGTCGGTTATTTCTGTGATCTCCAATACAGGGCTTACTGGGTGTGTTATGCGTACCAGTTCCCCCTTTTTCTCCAAAAGGCCTATAAATTCTTGCAGATCCTTGTATGCCACGGCTCAATCTCCTTTTTCATATTTTCGTCCTTCACTTTAAGACAAGAGCCCACTTGTTTCAATGCAATAGACGAGTAAAATAAACCTTGAAAAATCCATATTGGAGGCATTTGAAGTTGTATCTGGTCCTTGCACGAAAACTCCGTCCCCAGACCTTTGAAGAGGTGATAGGTCAGCGCCATGTAACACAGACCTTGCAAAATGCAATTCAGCAAAACAGGCTGGCGCATGCCCTGATCTTCAGCGGGCCAAGGGGTGTGGGCAAGACCTCCGTGGCCCGCATCCTGGCCAAGGCAGTCAATTGCAAAAAGGGGCCAACTCCCACTCCCTGCAATGAGTGTGAAAGCTGTACGGCCATTACGCAAGGCAACTTCGCTGATGTGCAGGAGATAGACGGCGCCTCCAATCGAGGCATAGATGAGATTCGCAGCCTGCGGGAGAATTGCCGTTTTCGGCCAGTAGCAGGCCGTTTTCGCGTCTATATCATAGATGAAGTGCACATGCTCACCAAAGAGGCCTTTAATGCCCTTTTGAAGACACTGGAGGAGCCACCTGAACATGTCTTCTTTCTCATGGCCACCACCGAACCCCACAAGATCCCTGCCACCATTCATTCCAGGTGCCAACACTATGAATTCCGCCGCATTCCCATTCAAAGGCTTGCAGACTACTTAAATCAAATCGTTGAAAATGAAGGGCTTGGCATGGACAAGGCCTGCACCCTGCTCATAGCCAGGGAGGCGGACGGCAGTGTGCGAGACAGTTTGAGCCTGTTGGACCAGGCCGCTGCCTACGGAGTCAAGACGGCAGAGGAGCTGTGTGAGGCATTTGGGCTTCTAAACAGCCAGATATTGGAAAGGATCTGCATGGCGCTTTTGCAAAAGGACCTGGCCACGGTCTTTGACCTGGTGCACGAGCTACATCTCAGAGGAGTGGAGCCAAGGGCCTTTGCCATGCAGCTCGTGGAGTACATGCGAGACCTGCTGATACTGCGCATAACAGGCCTTGAGGCTGGCAAAAGAATCGTGAAATTGGGGCCAGATGAGGCGGAAAGGCTCTGGCCACAGATGCAGGCCATACCCATCACCCTGGCAATACAGATACTGGATCTGCTGGTAAAAGGCCTCTCCACCCTACAGTTCAGCCAGGCACCGGCCATAGCCCTGGAGATACTGCTTGCGCGCATCGCCATGTTGCAGGAATCAATAGACATAACCCGGCTCATTTCCAGAATAGACGGCCTTATAGCCGGTACTGAAGTCCCAAAACCTGCGGCGACACCTTCAAGACCTGTCCCGGACAGCCCTGCAGCGGTTAAATCCCCTGTTCAGGCACAGGCTCCTAACCTGACCCCTGGGCCGACTCCTGGGGATCAGGCAACAGCAATCATTCCAGAGACAGACACGGTATCGGAAACCGTTCTTGCACCGCTGCCGGCAAAGGACGTAATGGACTTTCTCAGCCAGAAAAGACCTGATCTTGCATCATTGATGAATGATTGCGCCATTCAGCAGCAGAATAACTGCGTGACCCTGACCTTTGCCTCCAATATTCACTGCGAGATCATAAAAAGCGAACCCAATCTTCAGGCGCTCGAAAAACTGTTCGCTAAATTTTACGGAAAACCCCAACAGATTCAAATAAAGATTCATCATGACACGGAAAGGGACGACCGGAATCAATTGGCATCCACAGGACAGCCCGTGAACGAGGAACTGAAAAACATGCCTCTTGTCCAGGAGATACTGCGCGTTTTTGATGCACGCATAGAGGCCGTATATCCTCACCATAAACCCAAGAGCGCCCACAAAACATAAACAAGCCTTGGGCAGGGCGTCCTATACCGATTGCAATGCCAATTAAACAATCAGTGAAATAATCCTTGCTTTTATGGAAAATCGTGTTTTAATGAAAAACGTTTGTTGACGATAAGGATTGCATGTCTAAAAATGATTGAATTTGATCATTTTCTTGGAGGCACCTTTCGGCACTTACAGAAAAAAGGCCAAAGGCCAAAAGTAAAAGGAGTAGTAAAAGATGTCTGAAGGTACAGTAAAGTGGTTCAACGATGCAAAAGGGTTCGGGTTTATTCAGCAGGACAATGGCAAGGATGTATTTGTACATCATTCTGCCATAAAGGCCGACGGGTTCAAGACCCTTACCGAGGGTGCCCGCGTGAGTTTCGAGGTTGTGGAGGGCCCAAAAGGTCTGGCCGCGCAGAATGTGGTGCAGTTATAATATAAATTGATTGTCACACATTAGTTTTTCTAAACGCCCTGTGCTTACAGGGCGTTTTTGTTTTCAGCGACATTTCAATGGACCTTGGGGGACCTTGGGGCACTTGATTACTGAAACAGCTTCAGAAATTCGTTCTCCTTCATCACGGCTATACCCATGGCTTTCGCCTTCTCCAGTTTTGAACCTGGTTT
>JGI11944J13513_1003163_pt1 | contig 10562 bp, 8 predicted proteins | sample TerdegcoTASludge_FD_13513 | JGI IMG/M metagenome (IMG submission 13513) | reverse complement strand
GCGATAATCCGGTTGCCTTGAATCAGCAGGCCGTCGTCGATGATGGCCTGCGCTCCAAGTTTATTGGCTACAATGGCGGCCCGGTGGCTTTTGCCCGTGCCGCTGGGGCCGACTAGAGCATAGACTTCCAAAAAGGAGCACCAACTTTTTTTCAAGTAGTCAGAATTCAGGAGTTAGGATTCAGGATTCAAAATTCAAAATGCTTTTTAAATAATAAACCTTTTTAGGTTTCGATTCTGACTGCTGACTCCTGAGTACTGTTCCTTTAGCATATGCATTCAAGTGCCATAAGTCAAGAAAAAACAGAAAATGCTGCAAAAAATTACCGATTAAGCTTATCCAGCCGTTTTTTTATTTCCGCTTCCAAACCGTTGACGGAAGGTTTATAGAACTCTTTGCCTTTAATATTACCCGGCAGGTATTGCTGCTTGACGTAATTGCCCGGGTAATCGTGCGGGTACTTGTAGCCCCTGCCATGGCCCAGCTCAGACGCGCCTTTATAGCCGGTTCCCCTTAGATGAGGCGGGACAGGTTCGGCCCTTTCGGTTTCCACCTCTGAAAGCGCCTTGCTGATTCCCGCGATGACAGAATTACTCTTAGGGGCGGTGGCAAGATAAAGAGCAGCCTCGGCCAGGACGATTCTTGCTTCCGGCATGCCGATCCGCTCTACGGCGAGAGCCGCGGAGGTTGCCACCACCAGAGCCTGGGGATCCGCCAGACCTACGTCTTCAGCGGCGTGGATCATAATCCGGCGGCTGATAAACTCGGGTTCTTCCCCCGCGTACAGCATCCTCGCCAGCCAGTAGAGCGTGGCCTGCGGATCGGAACCTCTCATGCTCTTGATAAATGCTGATATCACATCGTAATGCTCATCAGTCCGGTTATATTTTAATACTTTTTTCTGAATGGCTTCTTCCGCCACGGCCAGAGTAATGCGCCGGACCCCGTCCGCCCCCGGCGGAGTGGTCAAGACAGCCAACTCAAGGGCGTTCAAGGCAGCCCTGGCGTCACCGTTGGCCACCTCGGCCAGGTGAGCGAGTGCCTCCCGGCAAACGTCCGTCCGGTACCCGCCCAGTCCCCTTTCTTGATCTTTTAAGGCTCTTGCCAGGAGGCGTTTTAACGCTTTCCCGGTGAGAGGTTCGAAACGGTAAAGCTGAGAGCGGGACAGGAGCGGACGATTAACGGAAAACATGGGATTTTCGGCTGTCGACCCGATTAAAGTGAGCAAGCCGCTTTCCACAAAAGGGAGGAGGGCGTCTTGCTGAGCCTTGTTGAAGCGGTGAATCTCATCAATGAATAAGACGGTTTTTTCGTCATATAAGGAACGTCTTTCCTGGGCTTCGTTGACTACCCGCCTGATGTCGGCTACGCCGGCCATCACCGCGTTGATAATGACAAACCGCGCTTTGGTGATTCCGGCGATAAGCAAGGCCAGGGTGGTTTTACCCGTGCCGGGCGGGCCGTAAAATATCGCCGACATCAGCCTGTCCGTCTCAATTGAGCGCCTCAACAAGGTGCCGGCTCCCACGACAGCGTTTTGCTCTTCAAATTCCGCCAGAGATGCGGGCCTCATCCGGGTGGCCAGAGGGGCGGTCATTTTCATGTTTTTTTCCATGGCTTGTTTGAAAAGATCCATCAGGCTTCTCCTAAAAACATATGGGCGAACTCCTGGTCCGCCCATAGATCTTTTGATTAGTATGCCAATATTTTGAAGTAATAATTTACTCTATAGATGTTTAGTCAACCAGCGAAGAATTTCATCTTTACTCTTGTAGCCTACGGAGCGCTCAACTTCCTTGCCTTCCTTAAAAATAATCAAAGTCGGAATGCTGCTGACTTTTAAACTGCCCGGGACGCCCTGGTTTTCGTCTACATTGAGCTTGCCTACCTTGACTTTGTCTTTAAATTCCGCCGCGACTTCTTCTACTATCGGGGCAATCATTTTACATGGTCCGCACCAAGCTGCCCAAAAATCTACTAGAAAAGGCATATTGGTCTCATTGATTACCTGATTAAAATTATTATCTCCCAAAGCAAGGATTATTTCGCTGGCCAATTGACTCTCCCCTTCCATGATAAAATTCAAATTTTCTTTTTCTCTAGGTAACAGGATAGCCGGTAAATAAGCACTTAGAATAGTAGAATAATAGCTTGTGCCGATATCTATTACTTATAACTTCTATCAACCTTAATTATAATTTCATGCAAAACGTCTTGTCAATTACTAACATTAATCATTCTGCGATTTAATTTGACAACAGATAAACATATTAGCAAAAATTCAGCGTCTTTACGGTAAATCAAAAGGTTTTCAGTCAAACCGAAAACCGTGCAAGTTAATAAAAACCCCACTCATGCCGTGAACACCCAAAGTTCGAACCTGTTCTCACAGGTGGGTGCCCTCCTGAATGATTTTCGCTTCCTCAACTGGGAGGCATGCAAGCCACATCCAGAGTCCGGGCTCCCTTTTTTATGGTGTTGGCTCAAAACTTCAAGGTGGGTCACGCACATAGCAGGGTATTTTTTTTACACATTTATGTTAGCACATTGGCTATCCATTTACAAGGGCCACTTGTGAACCTCTTTTTTCCGGAGTGTGCCGTACCGGCTTAAGTTGCCCGATTAGTTTTAGCTCCTGGGGGGTTGCTTTTTATGTTCAGTTTAATGTTTAATTCTTTCAACTGTGCGGGTGAGACGTTACCCGGCGCCAAGTTCATTAGATCAGTAGCGCTTTGTGTTTTGGGAAAAGCGATGACGTCCCGGATAGTATTTTTCTTAGCCAGCAGCATGATTAACCGGTCCAATCCAAAAGCAATGCCGCCGTGCGGCGGAGTGCCGAATTCAAAGGCTTCCAGCATGAACCCGAATTTTTCCATCGCTTCACTTGCACCGATGCCGATGGCCGCGAACATTTTTTCCTGGATATCCCTGCGGTGAATCCGGATACTGCCGCCGCCCACCTCCACGCCGTTTAGAACGATGTCGTATGCCTTGGCACGGGCCTTTCCGGGTTCGGATTCCAGCAAGGGAATGTCGGCTTCCCTTGGTGATGTGAAGGGGTGGTGCATCGCCACATAACGTCCTTCCGCCTGGTCATAGTCCAGCAGGGGAAAGTCAACCACCCACAGGAAGTTATAGGTGTTTTCGGGGATCAGGCCGAGACGCTCGCCTAAGTGCAGCCGCAGAGCACCCAGTGAGTCGGCCACCACCTGCGGCTTGTCCGCCACAAAAAGCAAGAGATCCCCTGGTTTGCCCGCCAGCCGGCTGATGATGGCGCTAAGTTCCTGCTCGTTGAAAAACTTGGCAAGGGTTGACTTGACCCCGTCCTCAGTAACGATAAAGTAAGCTAAACCCTTGGCCTTGTAAATTGCCGCGAAAGCGATCAGGTCGTCAATTTCCTTCCGGCTGAAAGAGCCGCAACCGGAGGCGTTTATCCCCTTGACCTGTCCGCCGCCGTCCACGACTGATGAAAAAACCTTGAAACCGCACCCTGCCGCGATATCGGAGATATCTTTTAATTCAAGCCCAAAGCGGGTGTCCGGTTTGTCTGAGCCGAAGCGATCCATCGCTTCCTGGTAGGAAAGCCTGGGGAACGGGCGGGGTACGTCCAGGCCGATTGTTTCACGGCACATCCGCGCTACCATTTCTTCCATCAGGCTCAGAATATCATCTACATCCACAAAAGACATTTCTATATCGATTTGGGTGAATTCGGGCTGCCGGTCCGCCCGGAGGTCTTCGTCCCGGAAACAGCGGACGATTTGGAAATATTTGTCCAGACCGGACACCATCAGAATTTGTTTATAAAGCTGCGGCGACTGCGGCAGGGCATAGAACTTGCCGGGGTTGACCCGGCTCGGCACCAGATAATCCCTGGCCCCTTCCGGAGTGCTCCTGGACAGCATCGGGGTTTCTATTTCCAAAAAACCATTTTCATCAAGGAAGTCACGGACCGATTTGGCAACGCGGTGGCGCAGGATCAGCGCCTCTTGCATTTCCGGCCGGCGCAGGTCGAGATAACGGTAGCGCAGCCGTACGTTTTCATCTACATCAACGCCGTTTTCAATATAAAAAGGCGGTGTTTTGGCCCGGTTTAAAATGCGCAGTTCTTGGGCGAGCACCTCCACTTGCCCTGTTGCCAGATTAGGGTTGGCGGTGCCTGCGGGACGCACCCGCACCATTCCGGATACCGCCAGCACATATTCGTTGCGCACGCTCCCGGCTTTGTCGAAAGCTTCTTTGTGCAGATCCGGACTGAACACTACCTGCACCAAACCCGACCGGTCCCTGAGGTCGACAAAGATCAAGCCGCCGTGGTCGCGCCTGCGCTGCACCCAACCCATCAAAACAACCTGCCGGCCGGCCTGTTCACTGCGCAAAACGCCGCAATAATGGCTGCGCTTCCACTCATTCATGAAATCAATCACATTAAAACCTCCCAATTATGTGTAAGATGTATTCTGACATTGTTGCGCCGGGGTCTGAAAGTATCAAGGAAGACGCGGTGCATGCCGCATTTTAGCCTGCAGATACTTGATTACTTCCCCCATGGCCACGGTTGCCTGCTCCTGCGCGTCCATATCCCTTACTACGGCGGTATCGCTTTTCAGTTCCTCTTCGCCGATGATGACTGCGAACCTCGTCCCGGCTTTGCCGGCGTATTTCATTTGCGCTTTAAGACTGCGGTTCAGGTAGTCCTTGTCGGCGGAGATGCCGGCGCGGCGGATTTTAAACAGGAGGTGAAAAGCTGTATGCTCCGCCTCTCTCCCTGCTGTAACCACGAACACGTCCAAGCCCGGTGACCTTGGTATGGCGCAGCCCTGGTTTTTCATGGCCAGAATGATCCGTTCCAGGCCAAGCGCGTAGCCGATACCCGGAGTGGGAGGGCCGCCGCAGGTTTCCACCAGACCGTTGTACCGCCCGCCGCCGCCGATGGAACTCTGGGCGCCGATGTCCGGCGCCATTATTTCAAAAGCCGTGTGTGTGTAATAATCCAGACCGCGCACCAGCCGGCGGTCTACTATATAAGGCAAGTGCAGCAAATCAAGATGTTTTTTTACTGATGCGAAGTGTGTCAGACAGCTGTCGCAAAGACAGTCAATAGTTGTCGGCGCTTCCGCGCCGAGCTCGCTGCAGCGGCTTTCTTTACAATCAAGGATGCGCAGCGGGTTTTTTTCATATCTCTCCCGGCAGTTCGGACAAAGGCTGGCAAGCCTGGGGCGGAAAAAGTCCTGTAATTGCCGGCGCAGATGCGGGCGGCAGGCCGGGCAGCCGACGCTGTTGACATGCAATGCCAGGTTTTTGAGGCCGATTCTGCCATAAAAATCCATGCTCATGGCGATTACTTCAGCGTCAACCGCCGGGTCGTGCGAACCGAACACTTCAACCCCGAATTGGTGAAACTGGCGGTAACGGCCGGCCTGAGGGCGGTCGTAACGAAACATCGGCCCGGTGTAATACAACTTGACCGGCTGCGGTCCGGCGTACAGCTTGTCTTCCAGGTAGGCCCTGACGGCGGACGCCGTGCCTTCGGGCCGCAAAGTGACGCTGCGCTCTCCCCGGTCGATGAAAGTGTACATCTCTTTTTCCACAATATCAGTGGTGTCACCCACACCGCGCAAAAACAACTCCGTATGTTCGAAAATCGGCGTCCTGATTTCCGCATAGCCGTATTCGCCGCAGATGTGGCGCAGCTGCCTTTCAAGGTATTGCCATGTTTCGACCTCGCCGGGCATGATATCGTTGGTGCCGCGCGGCCGCATTGTCAGCATGATATTCTCCCCTTTCAAAAGCGAAAACCGCCCCCGGTCAATGCTTGACATTGCCAGGGACGGGTTGTTGAACCGTGGTGCCACCCTGTTTGGATAATAATTAAATACTATCCCTTTAAGCCCGTAACGGCGGCTTCCGGGCCAGTCTACCGGCACATTGACATTGTGCTTTCGGTGGCCGCTCCCGGGAGTTTTTCAATACCTGCTTTTGCGGAAGGTTTTCAGTCTGCGGCCCTCCGTCCCTGTCAAAAACGAGTGATATTTACTCGGCCCGGTCATCGCTTTCATTTACCTGAGCATCATTTTATGCAATATAGACGCTTTTGTCAATTCAGACATCTTTTACTTCAGATATCAAAACAATCTAAAAATTTAAAAATATTAAAATAGTTATTGACACGTGATATCCAGAATTAGTATTATATTAATATACCAAACGGTTGTCGCAGAGAGGTTAATAAATATGTCTACATCATCTGAAGAACGTCATGCTGAAATTATGGATACGGCGATTAAATTATTTCGTAAAAAAAACTATCACGGCACATCAATGCAGGATATCGCCGAAGCGGTCGGGATCTACCGGGGAAGCCTTTACCATTATATCAACAGCAAAGAAGAAATACTGTACCACATTGTTGAACGGCCGGTTTCTAAAGGTGTCAAGTATCTAAAAAAGATTCAATTGGAAGATCTGCCGCCGGCGGAAAAGCTGCGCCGGGCTATGGAATACCATGTCAGGTATTCGACGGAGCATCAGGCGGTGGTGGCCATTATGCTTGAAGACACCAAGCATTTGTCTGAAGAATGTCAAAAGCAGATTCGCGAGGCGCAGAAAAAATATGAGGATACTTTCCTTAATATCATTAGAGAAGGTATTCAAAAGGGAGATTTCAAAAAATTAGATCCCAAGGTCGTTACTTTTGCAATTTTGGGTATGACCAACTGGATGTACCGATGGTTTGATGTTGATGGAAAACTGTCGGCCGGTGAAGTCACTGAGCTTTTTCTGGATATGATTTTGAACGGGCTGTTAGTTGAATAAGTAAATTTTAAAATATGGATGGAAATGAAACAGAATTTGCAACGAACGTTTAATTTTTATTGTTTGATTATTTTAATAATACTGTAAAATTTATAAATTCAAAAAGAAACTATCATTAATTAGCACACTCCTGTTCCTAATAATTAAAGGTAAATTAACGGGAGAGATTACAATGAATAGTGAAATGAATTATGAAATGATTATGGAAAATAGTTTAAGTTCAGTAACTGAGGGACTGAATATCGGCAATTTCGCAGTTGACAAGTTGTGCCGGATAGTTAAAGCTAACAAAATTGCCGGAGAAATTTTAATAAAAGAAAAAATCCAGGGTATGAATGTACTGCAGGTTATTCATAATGAGTTTAAGGAGCTAAATTCAATTTTCCAGGATTCTTACGACGGTATTAGTATAGTCAATATGAATGGCGTAGTAACACGTTTGAATAAAGCTTTTGAACGGGTTACCGGTTTAAAAATTGAAAAAGTTCTGGGTGTCAACCTCTACGATGTGCAGAAAAAAGGTCACTATTTTGACCCGGATGTGGCGCTGAAAGTGTTGGAAACGGGTAAGCCGGTAACCATCCTGCAAAAACTTGCCAGCGGAAAGGAAATAATGGCAATCGGTAATCCGGTTTTCAACAATAAAGGTGAAGTAGTCAGGGTGGTAGTAAACTTCAGGGATATTACCGAATTGAGGCAACTTCAGGAGGAACTGAGGCAGACCCAGGAATTAAATGCCCAGTATCTGTTTGAGATGGAAAATTTAAGAGAAAGATATACCAAAGAGCATTGTGTGATTTTTAAAAGCAAAGAGATGGAAAAAATCATCGAGTTGGCCACAAGGGTTTCTATAGTGGAGAGTCCCGTCCTCATTCAAGGAGAGTCCGGGGTCGGCAAGGAAATAATTGCGAACATGCTTCACAACCTGAATCCGAAAAGAAGAAAACACCCGATGGTCAAAGTGAATTGCGGCGCAATTCCTCAGGAATTAATGGAAAGCGAATTTTTCGGGTATGAATCCGGTGCTTTTACAGGAGCCAGCAAATCTGGGAAACCGGGCTATTTTGAATTGGCAAACAAAGGCACAATCTTCCTTGATGAAATAGGCGAACTCCCGCTGGGTTTACAGGTCAAGCTATTACGTGTCCTGCAGGGGCAGGAAGTTACCAGGGTCGGCGGGGTAAAAACAATTAAGGTTGATGTTCGGGTAGTGGCTGCCACTAACAGGGACTTGGAGCCGATGGTCAAAGAAAATTCCTTTCGGGAGGACCTTTTTTACCGTATTAATGTCATTCCCATCCGGATTCCATCCCTGCGGGAGCGCAGGGATGATATTAACCTGAAAAAAAGCTTGTCAGATGAAGTGGTTGATTACCTGACAAGGTATGACTGGCCGGGGAATGTCAGGGAACTTATTAATTTAATCGAAAGGCTTGTTGTAACTACCGACATTCAGCAAATAGCTTTAGAAAACCTCCCGCAAAAGTACCGTATTGAAAAAAATGACAATTTGTATCGAGTAAAACAGATGAACTTGACGGTAGCTGTTGAGGAGTTGGAAAAGTTTCTGGTTACCCGGGCTCTAAATTTGCACAAGAGCACTTATAAGGCTGCCAAGGTGCTGGGCGTCAGCCAAAGCACGGTTGTCCGCATGGCTAAGAAATATAAGCTTACCAGCTCAAATTGCTAATTTTTCCATATTATTATTAACAGTTCCGAAGCGGACAAAAACGGTAGTTCCGCGGGGATCTGTTTCTATATCGATGACGGCGTTATGCCTGGCGGCGATGCTGTAACAAACGGCAAGACCTAAACCTGTGCCGTTGTCCTTTGTTGTGAAAAACGGCGTGCCAATCTTTTCAAGCACTTGCGGCTCAATCCCGGAACCTTGATCCCGTACCGATAAAACAGCCGTGTCACCATCCGTTGACGTGCACAAGGTTAGTTTTCCACCCGCTGGCATTGCTTCAAGTCCGTTGCGCACAAGGTTGAGAATAAGCTGGCGTATTTCTTTCTCGTCCATGAGCAAATCAGGAGTTTCCGCCAAATCCGTTTCTATATACTTGTCAGCATTCAGGGCGTCTGCTTGAATCAAAGGGAATAGGGTTTGCACAATATAATTTAAATTATGCAGTTTTAAATCCACCGGCTTGTTTTTTGCCATGGAGAGGAATTCCGTAATGATTGAATTAGCCCTGTCCAGTTCACTGATCATTAAATTAAAGTAATCTTTATAAATGGCGAGTTCCTTTTTTCTATCAATCATTTGCAGAAAACCACGTACGGTGGTCATCGGATTTCTGATTTCGTGGCCAATACCCGCGGCCATTTCTCCCACCAGATTCAGACGCTCCAGTCTGGCCATCTCTTTTTCCATTTTCCTGCTTTCAGTGACATCATTACCTATGACTAGCAGACATTGCCTGCCGCCAAGCTCAATCATTTCCACCGATAACAGACACAAACTAATCTCACCCGCTTTGTTGCACAACTCAATTTCCATGTTGCGCACGCTTCCCTGCTCCATGACGGCCTGCAACATGTTGGCGCGGTCCAGGGATCCGTGTATAAATGTAAATCCGTTGCTGAATTGCCGATAACCTCTTGGCGGGAATAACCGGTAGCGCGAAGAAAACTGTTGTTCACGTCAATGAATCGTCCGTCTTCAATGGTAGATATGGCCATTGGATATGGACTGCCGTTAAAGGCTTTAGAGAAACGTTCCTCTGATGAACGCAGCATCTTTTCAGTTCGTTTGCGCCAAGTGATGTCAACGCAGTTTCCCAGTATGGCCGGTTTCTTTTGATACTGAATAGGGGCGACCGTTTCCATGACCCACCTGGTTTTTCCGTCTTTTCTTAAAAGCCTGTATTCATAAGGAGTTAAACGTTTTCCCTTCAATATTTTATTGGCATTTTCCCTGACTGTTTTTCTGTCCTCAGGAAAAACGAATTCCGATGGGTTCGCGCCGATTAATTCATTTTCAGCGCAGTCCGTATATTTCTTGAACCGGGAATTAACAAATTGGAATTTGCTGTCCTGTATTATGAAAATGCCGACCGGTGAGTTATTTGTCAATATTCCAAAAAGTTCCTCCGCCTGCATGCGCTCGGTTATATCATTCATTACAGCGGTATTGTCGTCCATTCCTAACACCTCAGCCGAGTATTTATATTTCTTTTTTTGACAGGATTCGATAATTTCCTTAATAAATAATGTTGTCCAGTCAATTATAAGAAAATCGAACTGGACAATAATATTTTAAAATTTAATTATCTAAACATTAAAGTTAATACGACGTAAATTTAAATTTTCCTTCAATTATTTTAAGCCGTCTACTCAAATTTATTAATACCTCTCGATTTTGCTTCTTGCAGATGGCCGGGCAAAAAGTTAATGCCGGTTTAAATAAGTTGAAAACAACTTAACATCCTGATTTGCGAACCCTTCAAATATTGGACGCCCAAATGTGTTAGTCGAATTAATTCAGTGATGAATTAAACTAATAAGTTCACCAAGGGATCTGAGGAGGTTTTCTTTTTTTTGGCATTTGCTTGCAATTACCCTGAAGGCATGTATTTTGCAATGTTCTGTATTGATAGAAAATTGAAAAATTGAAAGGAGGCTTCTTGCTTTTTCGGATTTCCCGAGGAAAACTATTTTTCAAAGGAGGATATCTTCTATGTCGGAGAAAAGTCACAGTTGGGCCACTCCGGCCCCGGCAGGTTTGGTAGCGCTGGCAATGG
>JGI11944J13513_1003162_pt1 | contig 10562 bp, 10 predicted proteins | sample TerdegcoTASludge_FD_13513 | JGI IMG/M metagenome (IMG submission 13513) | reverse complement strand
CCGCGGGCACGATCCGCAGGTTTCCACTCTTCCTCTTCGTCCCTGGGGCGGTTCCTCAGGGCGTTCTCCGCCCCGGACAGGAACCGTTCCTTCCACCGTTCCACTTCGGCTACCGTTAGCCCATGGGGCCATTTCTGCGTTGAGTTCCCCGAGTTCCCTGCCGCGATCCCCCTCCTTTTCCGTCGGAGCCCTCCGCTTTCGGACGGCAACAGCCCCTTTCGGAACATCGATTTTTTAACCGGTTGACTGGCAAAACATCGTGGCCCCTGGCTGGAAGGATATAATTAGATGGGAATTTGTACGGGATCCTGAAGCAGGGGGGAAACGAATGTTCAAGGACGCGGACCTGGACCTGGAAGTGATCCTCCTCTTCCTCGCCGGGATGACGGTGGGAGTCGCCGGGATCCTGCTCTTCCCGGTGTCTACCGGGGCCCTTCCCTATTACGAGAACGGGCTGTACGGGCTGCTCCTGTTTTTCTTCGCCCTGCAGATGGTGGCGCTGGGGAAGACCCCGTTCGGCGACATGAGGCGTTCAAGGGGCCTGCTGGCCGCGGGGGTGCTCGTCGCCGCCGTCGGCATCGTGACCTGCTTCGTCCCGGACATCCTGGGCACGGTTCCCCGACTGGCGCTGGCCGCCTGTTTCGGCCTGGGAGGCCTCGCGCTGCTGCTCCGGATTTTCCTTTCCCCGGACAAGGCCCCCGCCTGGGCGAAGCACGGCGGGATATTGAAGTTCCTGGCCCCGGCCTGCGGGGCGGTCTACCTGCTATCGATGGGTATCGGCCTGCTCGTGTGGAAGCACGACCTGCTGTCCGTGCGGATGACGGCCGTGGTCGTTTTGGTCTACGGGGCGGCGATCCTGGTCCTGGGTTCCCTGCTCCATGAGGTCTACCGGCTTTACCCCGAGGCGGCGAAAATTCCGGAGGCGGAAAGCGGCCTTTCGATCGACAAGGCGATGATCCTCCTGACGGGGGTTTTCATGGTGATCCTGGGGGCGCTGCTGGTCCCCGTGAACCTCGGGCTGATCCCCTTCTCGGGGAGCGCCCAGCTCGGGCTTCTGGTGGTGATCCTGGCGATCCAGATGCTGGCCTCGGGAAGCACCCCCATCGGGCCGTTCCGCCGGACGTGGCTGATGATCCTCCTGGGCTTTCCCTTCGCGGCGCTCGGCGTGATCTCCTGCATCATCCCGGGGATTTTGGTCCCCCACCTGACGCTCCTCATCGGCGTGCTCAACGTCACGGGCGGGGTGCTGGGCCTGAAGAGGACCGTCGCACCCATGCTGGCCCGGGGAGAGGGCCCGCGCGAGCCGGTCCCGCCGGTCCTGGCGAGGCTCACCGCGGTCCAGGTGACGATGAACCTGGTCTCCATCCTGTTCGGGGCCTCGATGCTCATCGCAAACCTCATCCCGGGGCGGATCATCGGCGTGATCCTGGCCGCAAACGGGGGCCTGCTCCTTTACCTGCTGCACCTCCTGGGGCTCGTCGAAAAGATGGCATCGGGCGCTGAAGCTTCGGCCTGACGCAAACAGGTTTTTCCTAGCAGTACGTGCCTTTCGTCCGGTAGTTTTCCCTCCGCTCGGCCGCGAGGTTGCGCATGAACTTGTCGTACTCCGGCCGGTCGACCCTGTACAGGGCCTCGAGATCCCTCGCGCTCTGCGGGAGGCAGATCACGACGGCCTTCTTCTCCAGTTCCCCGAAGAGGTAGTCGATGGCGTCCGGCACCGTGACGGAATCCGGCGGCGGGGTCATGGTCCCGAAGATCGGGGTGAGCACGTTGGCCGGGCAGAAGACGCTGAACTGCAGGCCTTCCGTCTCGAGCTCGTACTGCAGGCTTTCGGTCATGGAGATGACTGCGGCCTTGGTCGCCGCGTAAACGGCCTGGTAGGGGACCGGGATGAGCCCGGCGATGGATCCCGTGTTCACGATGTGCCCGAACCCCTGTTCCCTCATGATGGGGATCGCGGAATAGGTCCCGTAAACGACGCCCAGCAGGTTCAGGTCGACCAGGAACCGCCAGATGTCGAAGGTGATCTGCTCGGTCGGCAGCGTCATGCCCATCCCCGCGTTGTTGAACACGAAGTCGAGATGGCCGGCATGGGCCTTCGCGGCCTTCAACAGCGCCTCGACCTGCTCCTGCTTCGTCACGTCGGTCTGCAGGGGGAAAACCTTCCCGGGATAGGCAAGGGCGAGCCTCTCCGATTCCTTTTTGAGGTTTTCCTCTTTCAAGTCTCCCATGAAAACGGCCAAGGCCCCGCTTGAAAGCAGTTTCTCCGTGATCCCGAGGCCGATTCCCGAAGCCGCTCCCGTCACCACCGCCACCTTGTTCTCGAAATATCCGCTCATCTTCGGCTTCCTTTCCACCCTAGGGCAGGATTCTCGAATCCCCGACGTTGAGCCGGGCCACCGTCTTCATCATCATCGCGTCCGCGACCTTGAGCACCGGCAGGTCGGCCAGGGTGTTGATGATGGTCCACTGCAGGGGGTGCTCATCCGGGGCCACCTTCGTCCAGGTGACCGCGCCTTCCCCCGTCCAGGCCTGCTTGACCGTCGACTCCTGCGGGTAAAGGGTCGCGTGGCTCAGGGTCGCCCCGCCCTTCCCGAGGTTCGGGAGGTACCGCCAGCCGAAGAGGTTGACCTTCGGGTTCTTGTTGATTTCAGCGATGGCCTCCTCGGACATCTCTCCCTTTTTCTGGAAGTCCAGCTTGAGGAAGTTGACGCTCTCGTAGCTCGCGGCCGTGAACCAGTGGTCCCCGTTGTGGCGCTCCATGGCGATGTCCGCGAAGATCTTCGGGACGCCGTCCTCCTCCCGCCCGCCGATGATGGGGCAGGTCTTGTTCTCCCAGACGACGAGGGCGTATTCCCCGACGAGCCCCTCGGAATTTCCCATGTACCGGACCGGGGCCGACACCTGGATCAGCCGGTAATCCCCTCCCGCCATCCAGTCCACTTCGCGGCAGTTCGCGTACTGCACGTTCACCCTGGGCTTTAGGAGTTCGAAATCCTCGGGGATGAGCGGCAGCAGCTTTTCCGGGTCCGTTTCGAAACCGACCCGCAGGCAGGTCATATCCCCGTACACGACCCTGACCGGGTAAAACGCGTGTCCGCCGAAGTGCACGGGCATCTTGTAGATCCAGTCGTCCTGGAACTTGAACCGACCTCTCATGCTTTCACCTCCAGAATGGGATTCCTCGAACTCAAGGCTGGTCCGATGACGATCTACCGCGATAATTCGTGAGAGCACTTTATCTTATTCCGAGGGGAGCCCTTTGTCGAGGAAAAATTAAACTTTAGGCCTATGCGGGCAAGCGTGACAGGATCTCCCGGGCCAGTCTCTCGCAGTTTTTGCCGTCCCGGTGGGCAAAGGCGAATTTTTTCATCTCCTCCATCCGGGGCCGGAAGGGAAGCGCGGAAAAGCATTCCTCGACGAATTTCCGCACCCAGGCCGAGGCCTCTTCCGCTGTTCCCGCGACCGGACCGAAAAGGTCCTTCCTGAGGTCGATGTAGGAACCCGTATGCTCCAGGAATTCCTCTCGGTCGAACTGGTAGAAGAGGACGGGCCTGTCCAGGAAGAGAAAATCCCAGCAGACGCTGGAATAGTCCGTGACCAGCAGGGAGCTGCCGACAAGGACTTCCTGGAGGTCGACCCCCTGGTCGAGGATCTCGATGTTTTCCAGGGAAAGACCTTTTTTGAAGTCCTCGAAGAACTCCCTCATCCACATGTGGACGTAGAGCTGAAGGGTCCGGCCGTTCCGGGCGAGGCATTCGTTGAGGGCCTCGTCGGCGAGGAAAGCCCTGGCCTGGCGGAAGAATTCGGTTCCGGAGAGGGAAACCTTCCTCGAATTCCATTGTCTCCAGGTCGGCATGTACAGGATGTTCCGGGGCGGGGCCGTCCTGGCCTGCGCCAGGGAATAAAGCCGGTCGTAGCGGGCAAGTCCCGTGACCGCGATCTTTTCCGGGGGAATGCCCCATTCCCTTTCGTGGATTTTCGCTTCCCCCACCGATCCCGCGGCGATCAGGTCCAGGTCCAGAGCCGCAGCCGCGACGGTTCGACCCGTCGGCAGGGGGACCATCGAAGTCTTCTTAAGGGCGGTAAAGCCGTGGTCCAGCATGACGTTGAAGGCGCAAGGGGTGTCGCTCTTGGGGTAGTCGGTGATGTCGTACCTTCCGTGAGAATAGACGAACACGTCGGCCACCAGGGCCAGGACGTTTCCCCTGAACGTGTCCTTGAAAGCGACTCTTTCCCGGTCCGGCAGGGGGCGGCCCGGGATCTTCCCGTCGAAACAGTCTTTCCGGATGACCCAGCAGGAATCGATCTCCGGGTGGTTGGCAACCATGTACTCGAAAAAGGCGGCGCTGTTGTCGTCGAATCGCCTTCCCCCGAAAGCCCCGTAGAGGAAGATGCGCCGCCCTTTGCGCAGGGCGCCGCGCCCCCTGAGCCCGACCCATGCCTTCGCGAGGAAGAAGCTGAGGGCCCCCAGCACCTTGCTCGTTAAACGCGGGAGGATCCTGCCGGGATGTTTCGCGTACTTGAGCACTTCCCTTGCCAGGCTCATGGCAGCCCCAACCTCCCCCTTGCCGTCCTATCCTGTCGCTCCCGGCCCGTATGATTAGTTTATACGTCATTATCTCGAATCATGGAGGGATGCCCCATGCTTGGAGCGATTGTCGGCGACATCGCCGGGTCCGGCCGTGGCGCTGCTGACCGACGAGATGCGGGCGCTGCTCGGGAAGTTCGAGGGGATAAAGAAGTGAAGGGACCGTCCTGAAACCAGGAAGGAAGCAAGCGGGATTCCATTGCAAAATATATCATTTTTGATATAATTATTCCGCGAAACGGAGGCGGACATGGTCAATCAAGGGCATCAATCCATTCCATCCTGGATCGTGGTTTTCTCTGACGAAACCGTGCTTCAGGAATTCAACTCCATCCCCATCGACCTTCAGGCCAGTCTGACGCACGTTATCGAGATGATCCAGGATTTGGGCCTGACTGCCGTAGGAATGCCGTACGTAAAGCACGTTGAAGAGGAGTTGTGGGAGCTCCGGGCGAGGGCGAAAAGCGGAATCGCCCGAGGACTATATGTTACCCGAAGCGGAAGGCGCGTTTTCATCCTTAGAGTGATCCACAAGAAGACACAAAAGCTGCGCAGGAGTGATATTGACATCGCCAGGGAAAGGGCAAGGAGGGTACCGGGATGATCATCGAGTTCAACAAGATCAAGAAAGATCTTCTCAAGAACCCGGACTTCAAGAAGGAATACGAAGCCCTTTCAGGGCAGTATCAGCTTGCCCGCATGCTGATCCTCGCCCGCAGGGCGGCAGGCCTTACGCAGAAAGACCTCGCGGAAAGGATGGGAACTTCACAATCTGCCATCGCGAGGATGGAATCCGGCAGGGTCTCTTCGCTCAAAACCGTCGAGAAATACGCCGAAATTACCGGCCACCGGGTCACCTACCAGCTGGAACCGAAATAGTGGGGTCCAGGCTCACCAACCAGATTTCGCCTCTCCTCGGATTGACTCCGGAACTAGAGGGCAAGGTCCGTTTCCTCCCATTCTTTCGATTCCTCCGAACGGAAGAAACGGTTCAATTCCTCTCTTTCCTCCGGTCTTAAAGCCCTTTTGGGCGGTTTGCCGGGTTCGGTTCCGGGAACGGCGAGCCCTGCGCCCTTCACCCCGATAAAGAGGTCGTACTCATCCTGTGAAATGATCCCGTCCTTCAAAGCACGGATCGCACGCAGCTCCGAAACGAGGGGAGCTTCCGGCCGGATCTCGTCGTCAAACGGTTCCTTCTTTTTGAAGCCCGCCCGGCGCAGTTCGATATTCGCAGACCTATAGGCAGAAAAGGAGACCAAACCGAGGTCGTGCAACCTCCGGACAATAGCCTGGACGCTGAGCCCGTAACGCTTTTTCAGCAGAAGCATCTCTTCCATGCGAATGGGCCGCTCCCTCTTCCCGAAATCCGAAAGGACGAGAGTCTTTGGGGCCAGGAAAGCCCCGGCGAAGCGGAATGCAACCTTTTCTTCGTCCAGTTCTCCCTGCGGCGACTGGACAAGATGGCCCAGTTCATGGGCAAGGTTCATTCGTTGCCTGGCCCAGGAGACATCATTCCTGGCGGCAATAACGGCTGCCACGTTTTGGCCCGTTTCATCCTTCACCCAGGCGGAGAGACCATCGAAACGCATGTCGCCGTCCCCCTCGGCGAGCAGGACGTTGATATGGTTGTGTTCAAGGGTATCCAGCAGGTTCGGGATCGGCGCCATGCCCAGCCCCCAGGCGTTCCTCAGTTCCACCGCAATTTCCTCGGCCTCTTCGACGGAAGAAAACCTGTACGGGGAAAAGCCAAGCCCTTGTCCGTCCTCGGCACGAAGAAAGGCCTGGATCTTCATCGCGATCTCCATTCTCAGCTGCATGAGCCCCTTGATCCTGTCCTTTTCCTTTTCTTTCAGGCGGCTCTTCTTGCGGTAGGCAACCAGCTCGACGTGGACCTGCGGCTCCCCGAGGAAGCGTGCGGCCTTCACTCCCAGGGCCTTCGCGAGCAAGACGATTTTTGACGGGGAAGGTTTCATTTTCCCATTTTCGTACTTGGAGAGCGCCTGTTTGGAAATCGCTCCCCCCGTGGCCTCGACCAGGTCGTCCATGCTGAACCCCTTCGCAAGGCGATATAGCCTTAACCTTTCACCCAACATTGGACTCCCCTCCTTTTGTAGACAAATATAATATTTTTATATGTTTTGTCTACCTTGAAAGATAGCTCCGCCCAACCGGTTTGTCAATCGGCAAACGATCATAGTGAGGGCCCCTCCAGGACTTCAGCCCTGCTGGTACAGGGAGCGGCAAACCCGTAGAATGGGAGTGGCAGGAATTAAACGTCCCTCGAACGGGAGGTAAACATGAAGGTTATCCTGGTGAACGGAAGTCCCCACGAGAAAGGCTGTACCTACACGGCCTTGCAGACCGTGGCGGAGACGCTGAATGAAGAAGGGATCGAGTCCGTAATTTTCCAGCTGGGAAGCAAGCCGCTGGCCGGATGCACGGCTTGCGGGGGTTGTGTGCAAACCGGGCGCTGCGTCTTTACGGACAGGGTCAACGATTTCCTCGAACTGGCCCCGGGCGCGGACGGGTTTGTCTTCGGCTCGCCGGTGCATTACGCATCCGCGGGAGGGGCGATCGTCTCCTTCATGGATCGTGCCTTCTTCGCGGGCTCGAATTCGAAGGAAGGGCTCTTCACCCTGAAACCGGCCGCGGCCGTCGTGTCCGCCAGGCGTGCCGGTACCACCGCCGCTATCGACCAGCTCAATAAGTATTTCACCATCTCGCAGATGCCGATCATCTCTTCCCGCTACTGGAACATGGTTCACGGCACGAAGCCGGAAGATGTCGCAAAGGACCTGGAAGGGCTGCAGATCATGCGAGTCCTGGCCCGGAACATGGCCTGGTTCCTGAAGTGCAAGGAAGCGGGGAAAAAAGAGGGCATTCCGCTCCCCGAGAGGGAAGAGATCATCCGGACGAATTTCATCCGGTAGCCGATGGCCGCAGGAAAGGAAAAAACAAGGGCTCTCCCGCGAGGGAGAGCCCTTTCTCTCTGCTTTTTTCAGTACCGGTACAACGCGGCTGCGGGGCCGCCGTTGGGCATCTCGGCCTGAGGCAGGATGAACACCTTGCCGTCCTTCAGGAAGGTTTCCACGGCAATCGTTTCGAGGATATCCTCCCGGCCGGGCCCGGGGCCTTCCGAAGGCTCGATCGCCATGTTGACGGGATCCGTTTTCGCCCATATCTCGGCCCCCTCGGCCAGGAAGACGGCTTCGACCCTCCCCGAACGGGCAGCCCAGTAGATTTCAGCGGGATCCTGGGCGGTCAGGCCGGTTCCAGCATCCCTCAGGTACCGTTCCAGGGCTTCGCTCTTCGGCTTTTCGAAGATCGGCTTCACCAGCGGCCAGGCCTGGGCGTGAAGCTGCTCCGGCGAGAGCTTTTCCACGTTCCCCGTGATGCCCGTCGGCAGGATGTTGTTGTATCGGCTCACCGAGCGGTAAAGCGGGTGCAGGTACTCCACTCCCGCCAGGATGAGGGGTTCGCGGGCTCCTTTCATTGCAGGGTTCAGCACATCGACGATGCGCCGGAAGTAAATGACGATATCTTCCTTGGGCCGCTCGTCGCCCGTGCCGTGACCTCCCAGGGTGCCGGCCTGAGCCCGCCGCTCGAATCCATCGTAGTTCAGCACCTGGTCAAGGCTGCCGGGCATGTTTTCCACGTGGATCTCCGAAAGCCCCGTGCGGCTGCCCCGGTAGAGGCGCACGCCTTTCTGGCTCAGGGTCAGGAGAAGGTAGGACTCGTCCCCGGACAAAAGCCCCAGGAGCGGCTTCAGGACAAACCGTTCTCCCACCACCACTTTTTCCGGAAAGCTGACCGGCAGGCGGAAGCTGAAGGATTCTCCCGGCCGGGTGAAAACGGCCAGCCCGTCGGCGGCCTCCGTCCAGAAAGGCATCTGCAAGACGATCCGGTCAAGCACCGAAACCAGGCCGTCGGCCTCAGCCGGCGTGAGCCCGTGCTCAACCAGGGCCTGTGCGGCCTGCCGGGACAGGTTCTTCATGCGGATCTGTCCTTGCCGGGCATCGGGGGACGTGCGGGCGGTAGGCATGTAGAGGGAGATGCAGGGACCCTGGGTGACCGAAGAGAGCCTTTCTACGGATTCCTTGTCAAGGATTTCCATGCAAAAACCTCCTCTCGTGGTCGATTCCGAAACATAGAAAGGAAGAGAAGGAGCCAAAAAGAGATGCGATGCGCCTTGTTAAAGGCATGAACAATCATTGGAACAAGTATAGCATCGCCGGGTGCCCCGGACAATGTGGGAGTGTTATACTCGAGCTGAAATCGCCATGGACAATCGTTCTTCAAAAATCAACCATCCGGGAGGTCGTTTCGCGATGCGCAAGGTGTGGCTTCTGGTTTTTGTCGCTTTTCTCTCCATTCCGCTGTTCTCCCTGGGCGCCTCGGCCGCGGAGACCGTGAAGGCCTACACGACCCTGGAAGAACCGAACGCGAAGGAACTTTTCGACGCTTTTGAAAAGGACACGGGGATCCGCGTGGAGTGGGTTCGCCTGACCACGGGAGAAGCCCTGGCCCGGATCGAGGCCGAAAAGAACAACCCCCAGGCCGCAATCTGGGTCGGAGGTGTCGGGACGCTTCATATCGAGGCGAAGAACAAGGGGTTGACCACTCCTTACAGCTCCCGTTCCGCCAACACGATCCCGGATCGCTACCGGGACAAGGACCGCTACTGGATCGGGCTGTACGTGGGCCCCATCGCCTTTGGCATGAACACGAACCGGGCGAAGGAACTGAAGCTGAAGATGCCGAAAAAGTGGGCGGACCTGGTGAAACCGGAATACGCGAAGAAGGTGCGAATGGCCAACCCGGGAACTTCAGGGACGGCCTACAACGTTCTGACGAACATCATCCGGATTCATGGAGGAAACGAGGACAAGGCCTTCGCCTTCCTGAAGCAACTGGACAAGAGCATCGACCAGTACACGAAATCGGGCTCGGCTCCGGGCAAAAGCTGCGCCATCGGGGAAATCCCCGTCGCCATCGGGTACCTGCATGACCTGATCAAGCTGAAGAAGGGCGGCGCCCCGATCGAGATCGCCATCCCGGCCGATGGGACCGGTTTCGAGACGGCCTCCATGTCCCTGATCCGTGGAGCTCCCGGTTCTCTGAACGCCAAGAAGCTCTACGACTGGATCCTCTCGAAGAAGGGGATGGCCGTCGTGGCGAACTGGTACGTGATCCCGCTTTCCTCGGAAGCTCCGAAAGTGGAGACGGGCTTCGACCTCTCGAAGATGAACCTGGTCCACCAGGACGACGCGTGGGACGCGGCGAACAAGAACCGCCTGGTGGAGCGCTGGAACAGGGAAATCGCCCCGAAGTAGAAATTCTGCTGGAACAGGGGTTTTAAAAAGGGCCGGGGAGGGGATAAACTCAAGGCTGGAGTTGACCCCACCGGCCCTTTTCCTTTGCCGGACCGACAGGGAGAGTGTCCTCATGTTCACCAGGCGTAAAATCGTGATGTTCGCCGTGGTTTGCCTGCTGTTCCTTGCCGCCGACCTCTGGATCTACCGGACGCTCCGGAAGGCTTTCCTTGACCTGGCCGAAAACCAGGTCCGCGAAACCGCCTCGGCGGCCCTGGAGGCCGTTCCAACAGGCGACGAAGCCGTGTGGAACTGGGTGGAGCGCCTCGAACAGGGGAACGGCCATTTCTTCCTGCTGTATACCCGGGGGATCCACGGCATCGACCCCGAGGTGACGGTTTTCTCCAAGAACGACGAGCTTTCGGCCTTCTTCGAGTCGAAAAAGGACACCCCCGAGTTCCGCAAGGCCTTCGAGGACGCGACCTACGACGAAATCACCCGGTTTCCCGGGCGGATCCTGGTCGGGGGGATCCAGAGAACGCTGCTCGTGGTGCCCGCGACGGACCCGGAAACGGGGGAAGTCGTCGGGACGGGACTTTTCGCTTTCGACACCTCGGCGACCGACGCCTATTCGAGGCTCCTGGCGATCCTGGCCATCG
>JGI11944J13513_1003158_pt1 | contig 10574 bp, 7 predicted proteins | sample TerdegcoTASludge_FD_13513 | JGI IMG/M metagenome (IMG submission 13513) | reverse complement strand
CTTGCCGAACTAAGCACAAACCTGGGTATCCCCACGGATTACCGAGACATAACCGACTTGCAGAAAGAAATAGACGGCATTGTTTAACTGACCGGTTGACCGGTTCGCCGGGTTGAAGCCGGCCGGGATCAAGATCCATGCCGCTATAAGTAAATCACATGAGTCAACGGAACCGTTCCTCTGACTCATGTGATTTTTTGCATGTCGCTGAAGGCGAATTTATGTTCAACCCGCCGGTTAAATACCATCAGCGTTAATTGTTTCAGACCGTTTTGCGTTGCCAAACCATATCGGGTCGGCTATAATTTTAATAGTCATGGAATATTCTCCGAAGATCAAACAACAAAAAATATGGCAGGTTAAAACCCCTTTTCCGGCTCTGCAGCAAATATTAGCTCGTGAATTGGGCATTTCTTTAATTACGGCTCAGTTGCTGATTAACCGGGGTTTTTATACCGTTGAACAATGCCGGGACTTTTTCAATTGCGGGCTGGACAGGCTTTATCATCCGCTCCTGCTAAAGGATATGGGGACAGCTGTCAGGATAATTAACCAGGCTGTGCAAGCAAGGAAAAAAATATTGGTTTACGGTGATTATGACGCTGACGGGATTACGGCAGCTGTGCTGCTGGTACAGGTTATGCGGCATTTAGGCGGAGTGGTTGAATATTATATTCCGAATCGTTTGGACGATGGCTACGGATTGCATATTGACGCTTTGATGCGATGTAAAGAAAAAGGGACAAGCCTGATTGTTACAGTTGATTGTGGCATTAGCGCTCTGGAAGAAGCAGCCTGGGCGCGTGAAAACGGATTGGACTTGATTATTACGGATCACCATGAACCTCCCCCGGTCCTGCCGCAGGCGCCGGCGGTGATTAATCCGAAAAGACCGGATTGCGGCTACCCGTTTAAAGATTTAGCCGGGGTGGGTGTCGCGCTAAAACTTGCGCAAGCGCTTTTGGAAAATGACGGTTATGAAAAACAAGCCTGGCATGATTACCTGGACCTCTGCTGTCTTGGCACCATAGCTGATATTGTTCCTCTCCACGGTGAAAACCGCATCCTCGTTAAGCATGGGTTGTCAAGCCTCGCGAATTCTAAAAGGCCGGGTATTCAGGCCTTGATCGGGGTAAGCGGCATTAAAGATACTATTGGAGCCAGTGAGGTGGGCTTCAGACTCGTGCCCCGCTTAAACGCGGCGGGACGTATCGGCAGCCCTGATTTGGCGGCGCGGCTGTTGCTTACTGATAATATTGGAGAAGCATGGGAATTAGCCAACGAGCTGCACACGGGCAACAAGATCAGGCAGGAAATAGAAGCAAAAGTTATGCAGGAGTCCCTGGCAATGCTTGGCGATCAGCCGGGTACCGCCAAGGAAAAAGTTATTGTGCTGGCCTCGGCGGGTTGGCACCCGGGAGTAATCGGCATTGTCGCCGCGCGCCTGCTCGAACGTTTTTATCGTCCGGTGCTGCTGATATCTCTGGAGGGGGAAACAGGTAAAGGTTCAGCGAGAAGCATCCCGGCTTTTAACATTTACGGCGCTCTCTCGCAATGCCGGGAATATTTGCTGAAGTATGGAGGGCATGCCCTGGCGGCGGGGTTTTCGCTCCCCGCGGACAAGATTGAGGAATTTTCCAGGGAAATAAATAATTACGCCGGCAAAGTACTTGACGATAAAAAAATGGTTCCTCGTTTAAACCTTGACGGCTTAATTAGTCTAAATCAGGTTTCAGAAGAACTGGTAAATGAAATTGAACTTATGCAGCCGTATGGACATAGCAATCCGGTCCCTCTTTTAGGCTGCCGTGAAGCGCTGGTGAAAACCTGCCGGGGTGTGGGCAGGGACTCCGCGCACCTGAAGATGCTCTTGTATTCCGAAGGAGTGACGGTTGACGGTATCGGTTTTGATCTTGGCGCTTACGCGGAGGTGCTCGCCACAAATGAGTCGGTTGATCTGGCTTTTGTGCCCGGTATAAATGAGTATAACGGACGGCGCTCTTTGCAACTGGAAGTCAAGGACGTGGGGATACCGGCATTATTGGAGCTTTCCACACAAGAAAACAGCAAGAGCAGTTCTTGGGAGGAATATGTAACAAAAAATGTCTCTCAAAATCAGGAGGAGCTTTTTATACCGGAATTCATCCTTGAGACGCTGAATAACGGCCATTCAGCGGAAATGCGGCCTTATTTATATGAAATGAAGAATAATCAAGCAAAGCCGGAATTTATTGACCTGCGCGAATCTATAGACAGGCAGGACAGATTAAGAGATTTGGCTGCTGATGAAATACCTATGGTGATTATCACCGCCTGTGCTTACCAAACAATTGAAATTGCCTATTATCTGCAATTATCTTTCCCGTCGCTGAAAGGTAAACTTGCCTGCTGCCATGGTTTGTTGCCTGAAAAAGATTTATTGGAGAACGCTGTCAGATTTCAGAATGGCGAGCTGAGCATACTGGTGGCCACTCCGTCTATGGCACGTTCTTTAAATATTAAAGCAGGTCGNGCAATAATTTATCACCTGCCCTTTAACCGGACAATGTTTAATAANGTTACAGAAATGGTGCAAACAAAAGGCTCTGTTTATTTGCTTTTTGGAACCGATGACTTTGAAAAGAATAGCTCTTACCTTGCCGCGCTGACACCGGACAGGGATTGCCTGGCCCTTTTTTACACAATTGTTCGCCGCAAGATCAACAAGTACGGGCGGTTTATACTGGAGCCCGGGCAGATGGTCCGGTCGTTGACGGAGTCAGGTTTCCTGCACGTGCGCGAGTATACTGTGCAAATAGCGATAAAGGTTCTTCAGGAGCTTGGACTCCTTAAAGCGGAAGGAAAAGAAGAAGCCATTCATGTAAGTTTACTGCCGGCGCCCGGGGGAAAACGGGATCTGCACAGTTCCCAGACATATTTGCGTCTTCACCGGGTAAGAGAGGAATCAATGGCCTGGATGATGAAGCTTTTGAAGGACCCTTTAAATAATTTTATTTAGGTTTGGGCAATATGGTACCTTATAGATTATAATACAAATAACATAGTGTAATTATGAAAAAGGAACATGATTGTTATGGATATTAATCCAGCCTGCGCCTCTGCAAATAACGAACTGCCTGACCGGTCGGAATATGTGCCCGCGGAGAGCGGAGCATATTTCGATGATTTAATGCAGCGGTTAAAGGAATATAATTCCAGGGCGGACTTGTCGTCCATCAGCGACGCCTATAAATATGCCGAAGCAGCGCACCGGGGGCAGAAAAGGTTTTCGGGTGAACCTTTTATCGTCCATCCGGTGGAAGTGGCTAAAATCCTGGCGGAACTCGAGTTGGATCAAGAAACTGTTATCGCCGCTCTGCTGCACGACGTGGTGGAGGACACTGGAGTCGCATTGGCCGACATCGAAGAGCGTTTTGGTAATGAAGTAGCTCTTTTAGTGGACGGAGTGACAAAGTTAAGCAGGATTGAGTATATATCTAAAGAAGAACAGCAGGCGGAAAATCTTCGCAAGATGTTTCTCGCCATGGCTAAGGACATCAGGGTGATTTTGATCAAACTGGCCGACCGTCTGCATAACCTGCGCACGTTGAAATATCATCCGGTGGCGAAGCAGGTGGAAATAGCGGAAGAAACTCTGGAAATATTCGCTCCGTTAGCGCACCGTTTAGGAATTTACCGGATCAAGTGGGAACTGGAAGATTTGGCGTTTAGCTTTAAAGATCCGTTAAAGTATTCGTCATTAGCGGATAAAATTGCCAAGACCAGAAGCAAGCGTGAAGAATATATTTGCTCGGTGAGTTCACTTTTGAAGGACAAACTGGCGGTCATGGGAGTTGACGCCGGTATTAAAGGCCGCCCCAAGCACTTATACAGCATCAACGCAAAGATGATCAAGCAGCAAAAAGACTTGAACGAGATTTATGATGTAATGGCCGTGCGCTGCCTTGTGAAAACAGTGCGGGACTGCTACGCCGCGCTCGGTATCATTCACACTCTGTGGACTCCCATACCTGGGCGTTTTAAAGATTATATCGCCATGCCGAAGTCGAATATGTATCAATCCCTCCACACAACAGTTATCGGGCCGAATGGGGAACCTCTGGAAATACAGATACGCACGTGGGAGATGCACCGGACCGCTGAATACGGTATAGCCGCTCACTGGCGCTATAAAGAAGGCGGCCGGGGCGATAGTGATTTTGATAAGAAGCTGGCCTGGCTGCGCCAACTCCTGGAATGGCAGCATGACCTGCGTGACGCCAGGGAATTCATGGAAAGCTTAAAGATAGATATATTTGCAGACACGGTTTTCGTATTCTCGCCTAAAGGTGATGTAATTGAACTGCCGGCAGGCTCAATGCCCCTGGATTTTGCTTACCGGATTCATACAGCGGTTGGTCACCGCTGCATCGGAGCGAAAGTAAACGGGCGCATCGTGCCGCTTGAATACAAGTTAAAAAATGGCGATATTATTGAAATTATGACGTCGAAAAACAGCGCTCCCAAAAGAGGTTGGCTTAATATAACGAAAACTTCCCAGGCAAAGACAAAAATAAGGCAGTGGTTTAAAAAGGAGCAGCGTGAAGAAAATATCCTGAAAGGAAAAGAAAGCTTTGACCGCGAAGTAAAGAAACAGGGAATAGAGGCGGAACAACTTAAAAGCGATAAACTGCTGGATATCGGCAAGCGGTTAAATATTTTGACTGTTGAAGATTTGTACGCGGCTATCGGCGATGGAGTGATCACTGCTAATTATATTCTGTCAAAAATTAAGATGGAGGAGGCAAAAACTGAAAAAAAAGGCTTGCTCGCTGAAGAAGCCCAGACATTAATCAATGAAACAAGGCCTTCCGGCGGATGGGGCAAACCCACTCAGGGAATTCGCATCAAAGGTATCGACAACCTGCTGATCAGGCTGTCACATTGCTGCAATCCGGTGCCGGGCGACTTGATCATCGGGTATATAACCAGGGGAAGGGGTGTGTCGATTCACCGGACAGATTGCAGAAACATAGCGTACGCGGTCCGGGAGGAACCGGAGCGATTGGTGGAAGTCGCCTGGGACAAGGAATTTGAAGAACCTTTCCAGGTTAAGCTGGAAGTAACCGGTATGGACCGCGCGGGGCTTTTAAATGATGTGATGTCAGTACTTTTAGAGATGAAGATCAGTGCCAACTGGGTTACCGCGAGGGGTAAAAAAGAGAGGGGCGCGGTGATAGATTTGGTGTTGGAAACAAAGGGTCTGGAGCAGCTTGAGTTTATAATGAATAAAATAAGACGGATCAAGGACATTTATGATATTAGGCGTGTCAGCTTCAGCGGCCGGCCGACGGTGGAAAATCGGGCGGAAACGGTAAATTAAGAAACCGGGGAGGTAAATGTTGCGGGCTGTTGTACAGAAAGTTGTCAGGGGTTCAGTGACTGTTGACAATAAAATTGTGAGTGAGACCGGACACGGTATGGTGGTGCTCCTGGGAGTGGGGCGCGGTGACACTGTGGCAGGGGCGGCGTATCTGGCGGACAAGATTGCCAATTTAAGAATATTTGAAGATGCGGACGGCAAGATGAATCTTTCTGTCAGGGAAGTTGGAGGGGAAGTGCTGTCGGTTTCGCAGTTTACCTTATATGGAGACTGCCGTAAAGGAAGAAGACCGAATTTTTTCGACGCCGCGTCTCCTGAGGAAGCACGGTGTCTTTATGAAATATTTAACGCGGAGTTGGAAAAACTTGGCTTAAGAGTGGCAAAAGGCTGTTTCCGCGAGCATATGGTTGTGGAAATAATCAACGACGGGCCGGTAACAATACTGCTTGACAGTAATAAGATATTTTAATTAGCGGAGGTTGAATTCATGATTTTGGATGGATTTTCGGTAGGTTCCATTGACGCGAATTGTTTTATTGTCGGATGTGAGGAAACAAAAGAAGCAGTGGTAATAGACCCGGGGGCGGAAGGCGGCAGAATTTTAAAAAGGATCGCATCGTTAGGTCTTAAAGTCAAATATATTATTCTGACCCATGGGCACATTGACCATATCGGCGCGCTGGATGAAGTACAGCGGGGCACCGGCGCCAAAGTGCTGATCCACGCTGAAGATGCCGGTATGTTGACTGACGCGGGTAAAAACCTTTCGACATATGTGGGGCCCGCGGCGAAAATGCGCGCGCCGGACCAACTGCTTAAAGACGGGGATATTGTCAAGTTTGGAAAAGAAACTATGGAAGTAATTCACACTCCGGGGCACACCAAAGGGGGAATCAGCCTCAAATGCGGTCCTGATGTGATATTTTCCGGGGATACACTTTTCGCGGGTTCGGTTGGCCGCTCAGATTTTCCTGGAGGCAGTCATACCCAGCTCATCGAATCAATCAAGAAGAAGCTTTTACAATTCCCGCCGGAAACAAATGTGTACCCGGGCCACGGTCCCGCGACCACTATCGGCATGGAAAAGCGCTACAACCCGTTCCTTATTTTTTAAAATATATGTTGTGTTTCATGTAAGGAATAAAGGGAACCCAAAATATAGAGGGTTCTCTTATTACTTCTAAAGAAGACTGTGAATTCAGGAGTCAGGAGTTAGAATGTCGGACCGAACCAGCGGCGCTGCAAAGGCGGCGATAGGCTGGTTATGGACAGTTATCCACTAGACTAGTTGTCAGTTGTGCTCAGATTCGTAACGCTGGTAGCCCGCTGGTTTCGCGCCGCGTTTGGTTACCCTCGCTTCGCCGGCTATTGTTACCGGCGCTCCGCAAGTCGTTTGCTGAATGCTGACTACTGACTCCTGAATACCTAAATAGTACTATAATGAGCAGATATTTTGGAGAGGGAGTGGCAAAAATTATGGGGGTTTCAAACAAAACTGCTATTATAACCGGCGCGGGCAGCGGAATTGGCGCCGGTATCGCGGCAAAACTGGCGCAAAACGGCGCGAATATCGTGGTATGCGACCTTAACGGTGATAACGCGGAATCTGTAGCCGCGCAAATTAATACCGCGGGTGGCAGGGCAATAGCCGCCAGGGCGGATGTGACCAATTGGCTGGAAGTCAGCGCCATGGTAGAAGAAGCCGTCCATGTTTTCGGGAGCGTGGATATTCTCGTGAACAACGCCGGCGCGCTGAAAGACAACTCAATATTAAAAATGCCTGTGGAAGACTGGGAACTTGTAATCAATACCTGTCTGAAAGGCTCCTGGTTATGCTGCAAAGCTGTTTTAGGCCATATGCGGGCGCAGGGATTCGGACGCGTGGTCAATATAACCTCCCGCGCCTGGCTGGGAAATCCCGGTCAATCAAATTATTCCGCGGCCAAGGCCGGGGTAGTGGGGCTGACGAGAGCCCTGGCCCTGGAATTCGCTAATTTTGGTGTCACAATAAATATTGTGGCGCCCGGCTTTATTGAAGCGCCTATGGCCAGAAGGCTGCCGCCGGAGACACAAGAAAAAGTTATTAACGCCCAGCCTATCAAGAGACCAGGTAGGATTGACGATGTGGCGAACGCGGTATTATTTTTCTGTGATGAAGAGACAAGTTACATAACCGGACAAATTTTATATGTCGACGGCGGCCGTCATGTTGTATGATAATCTTAAGTCAGGAGTCAGGAGTCAGGAGTCAGGAGTCAGGAGTCAGGAGTCAGGAGTCAGGAGTCAGGAGTCAGGAGTCAGGAGTCAGGAGTCAGGGTAAGAGAATGAGAGAATTGAGAGGGTGGTGGGTATGGCTTGTGTAGTCATCATGGCCGGCGGCAGGGGTGAGAGATTTTGGCCGCGCAGTAGAATGGCTTTGCCAAAACAGTTTTTAAACTTAATTGAAAATAAAACCATGCTGCAGCAAACGGTAGAACGGGTGCAAGGATTAGTAAACATGGAGGATATTTATGTAGTGGCCGGAGCGGAGTTTAAGGATATAATAATTAAACAAATTCCGCAAATACCGCAAAGCAATATCATTGTTGAACCTTTTGGACGGGATACCGCGGCGGCTGTCGGACTGGCCGCGCTGGTTGTGCGGCAAAAAAACCCTTTTGACGTGATGATCGTGTTGCCGGCGGATCATTACATAAATGATGTTCCCAGGTTCAAGGATATTATTAAAGGCGCTATAGCGGCAGCCGGCAGAGGTGAAAATATTATTACCCTCGGCATCGCCCCGCACAGACCTGAGACCGGGTATGGATACATTTGTCAGGGTGAGCAATTTGATGAGTTCGCCGGGATAAAAGCTTACGTGGTTGATAAATTTTTAGAAAAACCAAACTATGCTCAAGCTCTGGAGTTTCTTTTCCAGGGGAATTATTTATGGAATAGCGGCATGTTTGTTTGGCGCGTCGATCTGATCAGCGCATTGATTGAAATACACATCCCTGAGTTGGCTGAAGGTTTAAGAATAATTGAGCGGACAATGGGCATGGAACAATATGACGACACACTCAGAGAAGTATACAACGGTTTGCCAAAAATCTCAGTTGATTATGGCATTCTGGAACGTACGGAGCGTGTTTTAGTGATCCGCGGTGATTTTGGGTGGGACGACCTCGGGTCGTGGACGGCTTTGGACCGTTACGCTAAAAAGGATAAGAGCGGGAACGCTCTTGAAGGCAATGGAGTATTTCTGGAGACAAAAGATACTTATGTATACTCTCCGGATAATATTGTGGCTGTAATCGGTGTTGAAGATCTGATTGTTGTCTGTGAAAATGACAGTTTGCTTGTCTGTCATAAGGACAAGGCGCAGGATATCAAGAAGGCCGTACAGGCCTTGAAGGATAATGGCTTTGAGGACGTGCTGTAAACCTAGCCTTGCCTAATCCGGGGCTTTTCATGTCGGACCTTTACCTGGAGGCCCTGCCGGGTCAAGAGTTATATTGATCATGATCACTTTTTCGTGAATGACTTAAAAATCGTTTTTGCGCTGGTGGCGGCTATACTGATAAAACCTTTGTGTTTCCTGAAAATGCCGTCCAGGGCTTCCAGCAAGGTGTCTATTTGTTCCCTGGTTACCTGCAGGGGCGGCTCCAAGCGGATGACGTTGGGGTTGTTCAGGGTGTAAGCGGTGATAATCCGGTATTTGTTGAGCAATTCCACGGCGATCAAACTACCCATGTACTCTTGCGAAATTTTGTTTGCCAGTCCCAGAGTTGCTTTTACGACGAACCCTTCAGGCTGATTGAATTCGAGCCCGGCCATCAGGCCGCGGCCGCGCACTTCTTTGATCAGAGGGTAATTCTCTTTTAACCTGTTAAGCCCGGCCAGCAGGTAGTCGCCGTTTTTACGCGCCCGTTCAGGCAGATCTTCCTCATAAAGTACTTCCAGTGTCGCTATGGCTGCGGCTGCCGCCCAGGTATTGCCGCCGAAAGTGGAAGTGTGGAGCCGCGCTTTTTCCATACCACCGTATGCTCTTTCCCAGATATCGTTTGTGGTGATAAAAGCGCCAACAGGCATAACTCCGCCGCCAAGGGATTTGGCCAGACACATGATGTCGGGCGTGACGTTTTCATGCCGGCAGGCGAACATCTCTCCGGTGCGTCCCAGTCCGGTTTGGATTTCATCAAATATAAGCAGCGTGTTATATTTAGCGCATATTTGCCTGGCGCCGGACAAGTAGCCTGCCGGCGGGAGGATGATGCCGGCTTCGCCTTGAATGGGCTCGACAATAAAGGCGGCGGCGGTTTTATCTTTTAATTTGCCTTCAAGCGCATTTAAGTCGCCGAAAGGTATTGACACTATGCCTGGGATTAAGGGCTGGAAAGCTTTCTGGTATTGCTCGCGTCCGGTTACCGACAGGGCGCCCATGGTTTTGCCGTGAAAGGAGCCTTCGCAGTAAACAATCTTTTGCCGTCCGGTAGCCGCCCGCGCCAGCTTCAGCGCGCCTTCCACGGCTTCCGCCCCACTGTTGCAGAAGAAGGAACGTTGCAGGTCCCCCGGGGTTATCGCGGCTATGTTTTGCGCCAGAGCGCTTACGACGGTGCCGAGCGACGCCTGCAGCATGTTGGGGAATTCTTTCACCTGTTCCAAAGCCGCCAGAACGCGCGGGTGGTTGTGCCCTAAATTTAAAGCGCCGTAGGCGCCTAAAAAGTCCAGGTAAAGGTTGCCGTCACTGTCCCAGACCTTAATTCCTTCAGCCTTTATAAACTGTTTGTCAAAATTTAAAAGACTCAACATCATGGCCAGGCCGGAGTTGAGGTATCTTTTATGGTTTTCCGCAACCTGCTCCCGGTTCAGCTTGACAGCTTCCGGCAGGGAGATGAAATGATCAGGCGTTTTTATTTTTCTCACCTCGTTAAAAATGTGAATTGATGGCCGCGCTGGGTTATTTATATTATTTTCTCCGTCCGGCTATAAAAACCTTTAAATATTAAAAATACATGAGCTATGCAGTTATTGGCGAATAATGCCAGTCCCGCAACCGTAAAAATGGATGCGGAGGCCAAAATTTTTCGATGAACCTTGAAAACCGATCACCAGTTGTGTCAAGATAAACTTGGATTTGTTGCCCGTAACAGCAAATCCGATGACTGGCGTTGAATAAGTATCTAACCATTTCGCGGTGGGATAGGGCTTCTTCGGCGCCTTCTTTATT
>JGI11944J13513_1003154_pt1 | contig 10579 bp, 8 predicted proteins | sample TerdegcoTASludge_FD_13513 | JGI IMG/M metagenome (IMG submission 13513) | reverse complement strand
CGCCTCGCTGATCGAAGACTGGATCGCGATCCCGTCCCATCCCGGAAAGGGGAACTTCGCCAGGGGGCCTTCCCCGGCCCGCCACAGGGCCAGCGAACGGGCCACCGTGTCCGGTTCCAGCTGAGCCGCCCCCGAGGAGAGCTCGAAGGCGGGAAACGGCTCCTCGCCGGAAGGAACAAGCTCCAGGGCCGGTCCCGAACGGTCTGGCGGGAGGACCAGCTGGTCGATCGCGTCGACGAAGCCCGGCAGGCCCACCGAGGGCTTCAGCACGGAAACCGGCACGCCCAGGCGGTCCAGGTGGAGGACGAGGGCAGCCTGCCCGTGGGTGAAGCTCAGGAAACCGGCAAACACGAACCGCTTGCCGGTCAGGAAGGCCTTCGCGGCTTCGGGGTGATCTTCGAGGGCTTCCCTCGCAAGCGTCGGCAGGGCGGCGCTGTCGGCCAGGCCATTGTCCGAGAGGTAGCGGTCGTAGGCGTGGAACAGGCGGCAGAGAAGTCCCTCGGGAGTCGAAAGCCTCGGGCAGGGCCCGGCTTCCCGGCAGCTCGCGCAACCCAGGGAAAGGCCGAGCGCCCCCGGGGCCGTTTCTTCTCGGAGCAGTTCCCGCAGCTGTTCTCCCAGCAGGGGGACGAAGCCCGGCATGCGGGCTCCCGGGGGGGGCGGGTCCGCCGTCCTTGCCTCTTCGAAGGCCCGATCCAGCAGGAAGGAAAGGATGGCCCAGTGATCCGGCGGATCCACCTGGCGGCGCCATTTCGGCCTGGCCCCGGCCTCCTCCAGGCCGGACAGCGTTTTGCGGTAAAACTCCGACATCGTCCAAGGAGCCCCTGCCGGCGAAAGGGGAAGGCCGCTGGAAAGGGCGTCCCGCAGAATCCGGCCGTCCTCCCGCGACGGGACCACGAAGACGGTTCCGGGCCCGTCTAGCTCGACGGCCGCCGACAACGCTTCCGAAACCTTGCGGTATTCGTGAATCCGGACTGTCATTCGCTTCCCTCCCCGATTCGCAGGAAGCCGATTCCTGCTGCACACTTCTTCTATCTTATTCCAACTGCTTCGGATTCCTGCCAAAACTTGCCTATTTCGACAAAGGTTCCTAAGATAATCGTCATGAATCGCTCACGGTTGGTTAAGGGGAAGAAAAGGGTAAGACCTGGCAGCCTCCTGGTTTTTGCGGTTGCCTGGGTTTTTCTTGGACTGCTCGGGGCCGTCCTCTTGGGAGAAGAAGCTTGCTTTGCCGATTCCCCAAAGGAGGAAGGATGGTTTTTCCCATACATCGGCTCGGGAAACGGGCTATGGGAAATCGACCTTGGAGCGTTCTTCTGGTCCGACCGTTTTGAATTGAGGAATCTTCAGCTCTTGACCGACGTTGATCTCGCTCCCGGGATTCGATGGCATTCCCTGGTTCGGTCGAACAGGGAAAAGGATACGGTTTCGGGCTTTGACCCCTTCTTCGATGAGGGTTACCTCGAGTTTTACGGCTTCCACCGTGACTCGAAAGGACTGTTCAGCGCCAGCCTGAAGGTCGGTGTACTGCGCTATTTACATTTTCCCTACCCAGACGCCATCGCGGTGTTTGACCAGGTTCCGGGGATCTCCGACCTGGCCGGGGGGGAAAAGACCGGGTATGGAGGTGGCTGCCTGGTCCTGGACTACGCCCACGATTCAGGGGTGGGCGCACACCTCACGGCAATTCGATGGGGGTTTGGCTACCCAGAGCAGGACGCGGTCGTTGAGGCCTATCTTTCCTACAAAAAAGAATGGGAACAGGGGTACCGGCTCGAAGCCAGGATCGGGAAGCTCCAGGTTCGTCCTGAGCCCTTGGGGAGAGGGGAGCGGGGCTGGAACGTCTTCTTCGGTAAGGCCTTCGAGGCTGGCGCAGTTGGGGTGCTGTACGAAAAACTGGAAAACCAGCCGGCCTATACGGGCTTGATGGTGACGTTTCCCGTTTCACCAAAAACAAAGCTGCTGGGTTCCATTGCCTTTGATTATGCCCGATCGCCGGAAGGGTTTGCCGTTCACCTCCCTGTCGCCTGGGGAACCATCGGGAAGGTGTCCAGGCGGGCCCCGGAAACCGCGTCGGCAGTTGGAGGATTGAAGGCGGAAAGGCTTCGAACCTATTGGCAGAACAGCCAGGTACGAAATTATTATGAGCATCGGCTGGCCCATTGGGGAGAACCCTATGAAAAAGAGTTGTTCGTGGTCATGGAAGAAGAACCCTGGTTTCTCCAGGCCGAAGCCTTGGTAAGCCCTCACACTTCCTTTGGCAGTTGGGATGATCTTCGGGATTGGGAAAGGGATCGCCAGGGACCTGCTCAAATCAGCCAGGAAGTGACGTATCGTTTCTATCGGGTCGAACCGCACTGATCCTTTCTTAACAGGGGTTCAAAGCGTCAGTTCCAGGAAGACCGTCCCGTCGCAGGGGCAACTCCTGTAGGGGGGGATCTCCCTGAATCCCAGGGAGGTGTAAAGGCTCATCGCCTCCCGCATCGCCGGGATCATGCTGAGGCGCATCGATTTGTATCCTGCGTTGACGGCCTCCACGATCAGCAGCTCGGCCAGGGCTCTCCCTAGCTTTATTCCCCGGAATTCCGGGCGCACGTAAAGCCGCTTCATCTCGCAGAAATCGGGCGTCTCTCCAGCCTTGAAGGCGATGCAGCCCGCCGGTTTCCCCTCAACGCAACCGATCAAAAGCCTTCCGGAAGGGGGCGCGTACGGAACGGGGAGGTTGTCCAGCTCTTCCTCGAACCGGGGGAACCAGGAATCGTTGTTAAGGCAATCTCGGTATTCCCTGAAAAGACACCTGGCCTGGGCGATCAAGGCAGGCGTCGCCGCCTGCTGGAGCTTCATCGTGCTCATGCTCCTGCCCCTTCCCATCGAAAGAGTCACGTCACTTTACCGCACTCAACCAACCGCTTTATTTTACCCCATCTGTCAATTCCCCGGGGTCAGACCTTGATCTTTGGCGTTTGTATACCATCGGGGAGGAGTATGATGGTCAGTAGGATAGTCTACCATTAAGGAAGGTCCACGGAAGGGAGGGGGGGACGTGCCGGCTCTCGAAAACCGCATTATTGTCAGCTTTGTCCTGGTGACCTCGCTGCTGAAGCGAGCCTGGAGATCCGCCGCCCGGGACGCCATGGACGTCAAGGCGGCTGCCTTGGCCTTTTTCACGGTGTTGGCTCTTTTTCCCATGCTCGTCCTCTCGACCGCTCTCCTGGGATTTCTTTTCGGGACGGCGAGGGGGGAGGCCCTCCTTTTTGAGAGGCTACGGGCTTTCCTGAGCCCCGAGGGGCTGTCTTTTCTCGGACGCCTTCTTCGCGCCGTCCAAGCCCCGGGCTCCCGGTTTTTAGTCAGCGCCGCCGGGATCGCGGTCCTCCTGTACGGAGCCAGCAGCGTGGGATTCCACCTGCGGCGGATCCTGAACATGCTCTGGGGGCTCCCCCCGGAACACACCGAAAGCTTGGGGAGCTGGCTCTGGGACCGGACGCTTTCCGTCGTCCTCTCCTTCGCGGGAGGGGTGGCGCTCTTCCTTTTCCCGTTGATCAAGGCGGTGGTGGAAGCCCTGAAAGGGCTGGTCTTCTTCCTGGCGGGCAAGGACCTTTCCGCAGTCCTTCCCGTGGATCCCTTCCGGATCCTGGAAATGGCGGGCTCCTTCGTTTTCGGGTTTGCGGTCCTGCTGGCGGTTTACCGGTACGTCCCCCGCTCCCGGGTCGACTGGGGACCCGCAGCCTTCGGCGCTGCCGTCGCGGCCCTGGCCTTTCGGGCCGGTTCCCTTGTGCTGGGGATCCTGCTCAGGAGGAGCCTCTTCTCGTCCATCGAGGGATTCCTGGGCTCCTTCATCCTGCTGCTCCTCTGGATCTTCTACGCCTACCAGGCCCTCCTTTACGGAGCCGAGTGCGCCAAGGTCCTAGATCGCCAGCTACGGTGGAAACAGCGAGGATAAAATCCAAGGGGGTCTACCATTACAAAAACGAGTAGTGGCGGACCTCTGTGGTTAAGATTTATGATACTAGAAGACGGAGGTGTGGCTCATGGGGTCCGTAGTCCGGCTTTAGCCGGATTGACTCGGCTCTGAATTGCCGCCTCCGTCTTTTTTTTGTCGTCCGATGGCGTATTCCGGGATGATGCCGCAAGTGGCTCTGTTTGTAGACGAGACGCCGGACGGCAGTAAACCTGATGAAAGCAGGGGGGGCATGCGGCGATGGTCGAACAGGTGACGGTGGGAGTGGACATTGGCTGTCGGAGGCACCGGGTGGCCATCGCGGCCCCGGACGGGCGAATTGCGGAAGAATTTGACATGGAACACGGGAAAGAAGGTTTCGAGAAATTCTTCGGGCGTCTTTCGCACTACCGGGAAAGCTACCAGGTGCCGGTGGTCGTGGCGATGGAGGGCTTCAACGGCTACGCCCGTCCCCTGGACCAGCAGGTGCGTGAGAAGGGGTATTGCCTGTTGAACGTGAACAACCTCAAGCTGTGCCGTTTCAAGGAAATTTTCCCGGGAGCTGCGAAGACGGACAGAATCGACGCGAGGAAGATCGTGGAACTGGTGCGCCTTCACCCGGTGCTGAGCCGGGAGAAGGAAATCCTGCAGGAGGTGCGGGAGGTTCCCGAGGGTCACCAGGTTCTGAAGCGTCTGACGCGTCGGAGGAGGCAGCTGGTGCAGGAGAAAGTCTGTGTACTCAACCGGATGCAGGCGGATCTCCAGGGGGTGAGCCCGGGTCTTGCGGACATCGTGGAGTACAAGGACGGATTGGCATTTTTGCGCTTTTTGACCTGCCGCCCCCGCCTGGAGCAGTTGGGGAAGATCCAGGAGAGGGAGCTTCTCCAGATCCCCGGAGTCGGGAAAGCGTTTGCGGAAAAGGTCCGGAAGTGGCAGCGAACATCCTTCTTCTCCCAGGAGGTGGGTTTCGTTGGCCCCATGATCCAGGAGGACGCCAGGCGGATCCTGGAACTGCGGGAGCAAATCGAAGGGTTGGAAAAGGAGATCCGGAGGCTGTCGGAGGAATCGCGCCTGGGTCAACTGGTGGGGAGCATCCCCGGTTTCGGGGTCGTCTGCACGGGGGAGATCGTGGGAGAAATCGGGACGATGGAGCGGTTTCCCACGGAGAGGAGCCTGGCGCTGTACCTGGGAATGGCTCCCCTGGACAACAGTTCGGGGAACTATCGGGGGACGAAGGTGACCAAGCAGGTGAACAGGAGGGGGCGGGCCGCCATGATGGCGGCGGTTGCGCACCACGCGCGGAGCGTGGAAGAATCCAGGCATTATTACGAGAAGAAACGGGAAGAGGGGAAAACCCACAACCAGGCGGTCCGGGCCCTTGGGAGGCATATGGTGCGGGTCATCTGGTCCATGGTGAAACGGAACGAGCCGTACCGGGTTGTGAGGATGGACGAAAGCCTCAATCGCGAATTGGCGGGGAGCCGGGACTTGAAAATATAAGCGGGATGTTCAGACCTTGTTCTTTGCTGTTTGCATGCAAACAGGAGGGTTGGGGGGATTCCCCCAGCCCTCCTGTTTCCGTACGGCCTCTCACCGTTCTACGAAGACCCGACAGGCTTGCGGTCTGTGCCCACAGAATCCGCATCGACATGAAACGAACCTTGAATTTTCCTGTTTCCCTGCTATGATCCTGAGTTATGACACGGCCTCTTCGGATCGAATTCCCGGGAGCGCTCTATCATGTAACCTCCCGGGGAGACAACAAGTCCAGGATTTTCTTCAACGATCGGGATAGGAACAAGTTTCTCTCCATCTACAGCGAGATTTGCAATCGCCTGCAATGGACCACCTATGCCTGGTGCCTGATGGGAAACCACTTCCACCTCGTTGTCGAAACCCCCGAACCGAACCTCTCCGAAGGAATGAGGGTCCTGAACGGAACCTACACTCAATACATCAATCGGACCCACGGACGAACCGGGCACCTTTTCCAGGGACGCTTCCACTCCATCCTGGTCGACCGAAACCCCTACCTCCTCGAAGTGATCCGCTACGTGGTTCTGAATCCTGTCCGTGCAGGGTTGGTTGCCTATCCCCAGGATTGGCCCTGGAGCAGCTACCGGGCTACGACCGGACTCGAATCCCCGCCGGATTGGCTTGACACCGATTTCACTCTCGATGCCGTTTCGGAAAGGGCTGGCAGCCTGGATCAAAAGCGCCGGTTTTTTGCCGCCTACGTAGAAGCCGGTATCCACTCAGACCGGAGCCCCATGGAAGACGTCCGGCAACAAATTTACCTGGGTGACGAAAATTTCGTCACCCAGTCACAGGAAAAGGTTCGACCCGGCGCAAGCCTTTCGGATGTCATCCGGGAACAGGTTCGCCCTCCACTGGAACGCCTTGAGGACTACACTCGAGTTTATCCCGACACGAAGCAGGCCTTGGCGGAAGCCTATCTCTCGGGGAAATTCAGCCAGGCAGAACTTTCACGCTACTTTGGCCTCCACGCGAGCACGATCTGCAGGGCGATCCAGTCTTACAAGCAGAGGTTGTATGCAAACAGCAAAGAACAAGGTCTGACCCCCTAGCGTTGGTAGGAGATTTCCATGTGGTCGCCCCGGACGCGGACGCCGAGGAGGCGACGGATTCCGAGGCGGGCCATGGCAGGGGCGACGATGTTCCGGTCGAGTTCGTCCTCCACCCTCCGCCGCAGGTCTTCGCTCGTCAGCTCGTCCTCGAGACGACGGTACAGCTCCATGTTCAGGGTGTTTCGAACGTGGTCCCGGATGCCGTTGCTCAGCAGGACGGTGTCGACGAAGGCCCAGAAGCCGTGAAGGGTCAGGTCGACGTCCGTGGCAACGAACACGTGGTCGTAACTCAGTCGGCCTTCCCGGACGATTGGCCTGAGCCCCAGGGTGATACGGAGGCGGGTGATGTCGAAATCGGGCGGCGAATCGTACCAGTAGGGCCAGGTGTACTCCCATCCCCGGATCTCGTAGTCGCCCCCGGTTTCGAAGTTGATGTCCATGACGATCCGTTCTCCGCTGAAACGGGGAGCATCGGGCCCTCCAAATTCCGCGTTGATGTCGTTGAGGTAGTACCAGCTGCGGGTCGCACCGCTGCCGTAACTGAAGGCGGGCGGGGTGAAGCGGTTCTCTCGGCCGCCGATCCGGATCCAGGAGTCGTCGCGCCGGTAGGGCTCGTTGTCGAGCTGGAAGTCGCTGGTCGGCCCGGCAAAGTTGTTGATCCGGATGGAGCCCCTGAGAGCGTTCCCAATCGTCCGAAGGATCAGGGTGCCGGGAATCCGCATCGTCTCGATCGGCCGGGTCAGGTAAATCCTGGAGCTCCATGGACCAACGTTGTTCCGCTCGTCCGATTCGGCCACGGCGTTTGCGTCGTCGATGCGGGCCCGCACCCGAAGGACCGCCCCGTCAAGGCCCACGGGAAATTTCAGTGCCAGCCGATCGAAACGGTGGATGCCGCGCGGGGCCAGGCTCGACAGGGAGCGGTCCGCCATGGGAATGTAGGCCAGCAGGCCGTGCCTGGAGACTTCAGGGCCAACCCCTTCGAGGATCTCGTATTCCACCTGGACGCTGAAGGGCCCGGCCGGTGCCGTTCCCCGGTTTTCCACCGAGAAGGTGAACCCACCCGTCGAGCGGTCTTCCACGAAATAGGCCCCCTCAAGGCGGAACATTCCGAGGGGGGTCTGGTTCCGGTAGGTCAGGTCCGGTGTCCCTGCCGCCATCTGGGTGTCCACCCAGGGCGTGGCGTTGTTGGACTCGTCCGATTCCCTCACCCTGCCGACCGGGTCCGCAAATTCCTCGCCGGCCGTGGAATCGGCGATGGCCCGGAGGCGGACAAGGGCCCCCGAAAACGCCCGGTCAAGGATGACCTCCCCCGTGAACGTCACGGTGCTGGCCGGCGGAGGACCGGGCGGGAGAAGCGCAGTCGTCCGGGGATACCACATGTCGGCCTGTCCCGCTACCCGGAAGGGAGCCCCGCCGAGAAGCGGCAGCGTCGGAACCCCGCCGGACACGATCTCGTATTCCACGCTGACCTTGAACGGGGGAGCCGGATCGGTCCCCCGGTTCTGGACCGTCACGGAGAAGGGGACCACCAGTTCACCCCCCCCTTTCAACGGGAACCCCCCGGCTTGCCACCCACGCGACCAGGTCCGGCAGGGCCCAGGCCGGTGCAGCTGCCGTCGTCGCCAGGGCGATGACCAGGCCTGCCGCCAACAGGAAATCTCTTTTTTTCATTGCCGCCACCTCCTTGCTTTCTTGCGGCGTTTTTTCCGAAAAAATGGGAGGGAAAAAAGCGAGAGAGGATCCGCGTGTTGTACAAGGGAATGTTTTATTATCTTATCACGTTGCACTTCATTATCATTAAAAAGAGGGGGGAAAGGTCTCCCGGTTTCCCGGGGTCCTTTCCCCCTCAGGCGTTTTTTTCGTTCTAGAGTTCGAAGACCGGGTTGGCGGGTTCCAGCCTGTGCAGTTCGGCGGTTCCCCCGCAGTGGGTCCTCACCAGGGCAGCCAGCTCCGAGGCGGCCGCTTCCAGCGTCTGCGGGTCGACGGGGGGCTGGGCGTCCAGGTTGATCGCGACCAACCGGGATTCTCGGGTGATCTTGCTGGGATCCCCGTTTTTCCAGCACCAGCCGCGGCAGAAGACGGTTCTGCGCCCGGTGTCTGCCAGGATGATCTCTCCCGGGTTCGGGTGCTCCACCGCCTCGGGGTTCCCCAGGGGTTCGTAGGTCTCGTCACCCTTCGCCGGCATCAGCATCACGTCGCCGGTGACCCCTTCCAGGTCGTCCCCCCCGCAGGGGATTCGGTATTTCAGGCTGATGATGTTGAAGATCGCAACCAGCCGGTTGACGAATGGGAGGTCTTTTCCCGAACGGGTGCGCTTGACGAGGTTGGCGATCGACGGGGGGTACTTGTTGGGATTCAGCCCCATCCGTTCGAATACCGCCCGCCAGGAGGCAATCCGGGGGTATTCCTTGTGGTTCTCCAGTTCCGGATCCTGCCTCGCGGCCCTTTCGGCCTCCCGAAGCAGGGCCTCTAGCGCGGGATCCTCTTCGGCGTTGTCGACATCCCGGACGAGGACCACGATCCTCCGGTAGGCGGGCCATGCCTCGAAAATTTCCGGAGCGATCCCGATCTTCACGGCCTCATTCCCCCCTTGAGAGGGCCTCGAAGCCCAGGTCGAAGGCCCTGAGGTTGTCTTCGCGGAACCTTGCGGGGGCGAGTTCTGCCACGGCGCCCCTCAGCTCGTCCGGGCGGAAGTCTCCCGCCCCGGAGGCAGCCAGCGCGCCCAGGACGAGGGCGTTGAGGAAAAGAAAGCGCCCTCCCATTTTCTCCCTCAGGAGGTCGTATCCTTTGACCCGGAAAAGCCGGATCTCCCGGGCCTCGAGAAAGGCCGAGAGGTCCGGGTCGGAAAAGGCCTCGGGGCGGTCGGCGTTGACCACGGCAGCTCCCCGCTTTTTCAGGAAGTGGAAGTTCCTCAGTCCCTCGCCCTGCTCGAAGGCCAAAAGGATGTCGGCTTCCCCCGCGCGGACGAGGGGACTGGCGTAGGACCCCATCTTGAAGTGACTGATGACCGATCCGCCCCGCTGGGACATCCCGTGGACCTCGCTGCCGTTCACGTGCAGGCCCCTGGAAAGGGCGACATGGCCCAGGACCCTCGAGGCAAAGAGGATTCCCTGGCCGCCCACCCCGGCGATGATGCACTGCATGCTAACGCACCTCCCCGATTCGAAGGATGGCCCCGCGGGGGCAGGCCGACACGCAGACCCCGCAGTCGACGCAGAAGCGCGCGTCGACGAAAGCCTTGCGGTTTTCAGCGTCCCAGGCCAATCCCGGGCAACCGAAGCGATCCTGGCAAATCCGGCACCCGACGCATTTTTGCGCGTCCACGGTCACCGGCCGTTTTTCCGGCTTCGCCTTGAGCATGGTGACGCAGGGATGCCGGAAGACCAGGACGGCCGGTTCCCCCTGTTCTTTCGCGTAGGCCCAGGCTTCCCGGATCGTCTCCAGGTTGCCTTCCACGTCGTAGGCCTCGAGCACTTTCACGTATTTCACCCCGCAGCCGCGGACCGCCCCTTCCAGGTCCACCGACGTGCCCGTTTCGTTCCGCCTTGGCTTGTCGCCGGTCCCCGGGTGGTCCTGGCCGCCGGTCATGGCGGTGATGCGGTTGTCCATGATGGCCAGGACGAAGGGGTGGCGGTTGTAGACCGCGGTTGCCAGTCCCGTCATGCCGTTGTGGAAGAAGGTGGAATCCCCCAGCGTCGCGAAAATGGGACGCTTCGGCTCGGCCCCCTCGGATCTCCAGGCGCAGCAAAGGCCCGACGCCACGGTGATCGAGGCCCCCATGCAGACGATGGTGTCCACGGCCTGCTGCTGGATGGAAAGGCTGTAGCAGCCGATGTCGCTGGCGATGACGGCATCCGGGAAGGCCTTGCGGATGGCGAAATAGGAGGGCCGGTGACCGCATCCGGCGCAGAGGACGGGCTTTTTCACCGCAAGCTTCAGTTTCTCCCTGGCAGCCGAAAGGCTCTCCAAGGCAGGGTCGGCCTCGGGCTCGACACCGAGGGCCCTCAGCAGGACGGACTCAATGACCTCGGGAACGAGCTCCCCTTCCTTCGGGACC
>JGI11944J13513_1003151_pt1 | contig 10585 bp, 6 predicted proteins | sample TerdegcoTASludge_FD_13513 | JGI IMG/M metagenome (IMG submission 13513) | reverse complement strand
AGCCCCGGCCGCCGAGCCGACGGCGGGCGCGTCCGGCGGCGCACCGGCCCGCGGCAGCACCGGTGGGTGAGCGCCTCGATCGTCCGACGGTTAACGAGGTAGACCATGAAGAAACTGATCGCGATGTTCGGGAGTCTTCCGCCCGAGCTGCGCATGCTCATCGCGATGGCGGGTTTCGGCACGCCGATCGGCATCATCATTTTTCTGAAGACCTACATCTTCAAAGACAAGCCGCTGTGGATGGTGGTGCTGGGCGTGGCCGCCGTGGTGGCGGTGCTCAGTCTGCTGGGCTGGATCATCTCGAAGATCTTCGGTCGCGCGCGGCGGCAGCGGACGAAGAAGCTTGAGAAGGAGCTGGCAAGCACGGCGGAGACGGGGCCCGTGTCGATGGACCTGCGGGCCGCGATCAAAGCCAACAACGAGAAGTTTTTTGCCGCCATCCGGGAGATGAAGCGGCTGGGCATCAGTGTCTACGACCTGCCGTGGTATGTTGTGATCGGGGATTCCGGCTGCGGCAAGACGAAGCTGATCAACGAGGGCGGCCTGACTTTTTCCACGGGCAAGCCAGAGGGCTATCAGCTCGGCACGCTGAACTACAACTGGTGGTTCACCGAGGATGCGATCTTCATCGACATGGCCGGTCGCCTGTGCAATCCCCAGGACGACGCCGACTATCGCGAATGGGAGTCTTTCCTGCGCACGGTTGCCCAGGGCCGCCGCGGGTATCCCATCAACGGCGTGCTGGCGTGCGTGTCGGCCGAACATCTGCTCCAGGATCCGCCCGAGAAGCTCGAGCAGGACGCCAACACGATGCTGGAGCGGTTGCGCGACTTGCAGAGCAAGCTGAATGTCACCTTTGCCACCTACTTGGTGGTCACGAAGTGCGACAAGATTCTCGGCTTCATGCAGTTCTTCGATCGCGCCGAGCGCGACATCACGATCAAGAACCAGATTTTCGGTTTCTCCCGGCCCGGCGACTTCCACGAACTGTATGACCCCGAACGCTTCGGCGCCGATTTCGACGGGGTCTATAACCGCCTCAACGAGCTGCGGCTGCGGCGGTTGCAGGATGATGTGGACGAGACCGAACTCGGTCTGGCGTACAGCTTCCCGGAGGAATTCCGGCAGCTCCGCGAGCCGCTTCAGATTTACGTCCGCACGCTGTTCCCGGCCATCAAGAGTCCGCGGGCGGTCAAAAATCTGATCTTCCGCGGGGTGTACTTCACCAGTGCCACGCAGCAGGGCGGGCTGATCCTGCGACACCTGACCGAGCGCCTGGGGCAGGATGCGGCCAACCAGTTCCAGCCGCTGGAGAGCCTGTATCCGCGGCCGCGGCCTCACTTCGTCAAGGAGCTGTTGTTCCGCAAAGTCTTCCCGGAACAGGGGCTGGTGTTCCGCAATGAGCAGGAGGTCATGCGGAACCGCAAGCTGGCCCGCGTGCTGACGGTCGGCGGCACGGCCTTGACCGTCCTGCTGCTGATTTTGCTGGGCGTCAGCTCCTACAAGTTCGGCAAGCTGATCGCCGAGCCGCGCGAGCGCGCCCGGCTCGCGCCGCAGATGGTCGATCGGCCGGCCGAGGCCTTGCAACTGGCCGGCCTGCTTGGGCGCGACGTGGAGGCCCTGCGACGAAGCATCTGGCCGACCATTCTGTCGCTGGGGCCTGGAGCGGGCAAACCGGCGGAAGCCCTGACGCGCGTCCAGGTGGGACTGTTCGAAAACGCCATCCTGCGTCCGGTCCTGCGGGCCGCTGAGGAGGGGCTGCGCAGCGCGAAGCTCGTGCCCGAATCCGCCAAGGGTGGGGGCGTTCCGTTCCCGGCCTATCTGGCAGCCTTGGAGCAGTACCTGCTGTGGTGCGGCTGTGCCGTGCGGGAGACGTTGCCGGACACGCTAGATCACAGCGGCTTTGAGAAACTGTGCGCGGTGCTGCCGGACGCGCCGTCGCCACTTCTGTCGCAGCGCAAGGAGATCCTGGAGCAGGCGCAGACCTACTTTTTGACGGTGCGCGGGCTCAAAGGGGCGCGCAACCCGTCCCGCTGGCTGACGGGCGACGAGGCTGCCAACACGATCCGGACAGCGATCCGCAATGTGCACACCTACGCCGAGCGGTACGCGACGCTTTCGGAGGAAAACCCCGACCCGGTCATCCGCGAGTGGATGCGGATCCACAACCGCTGCGCCCAGATGCAGAGCGCGTATGCGGCGATGGTGGCGGCCGCCAGCAGCACTGTAGAAACCCAGGAGCAACTGGAGAGTTTCCGGGCCGGGTTCGAGGAGCAGTACGCGCGTTTCACGCAGGCGATGGACGAGTGCACATGGCGCGGTGAACGGGGGGCCGGGTTCCTCCGCATCCCAAGCCTGCGGGAGGCGATCAAGAAACAGCGTCAGCTATGGCTTGACCGCCAGAAGATGCTGCTGGGCGCCTATCTGAAGTGTGCCGCGGGGGCGCCCGGGGACGCGATCGCCGGCGCGATCACGGCGCTGGTGGGCGGCGACGGGGTCGAGCTGCGGGGCCTGGACCGGGCGCTGGCGGACAGCATCCGCGCGGCCGGACTGGCGGAGCGGGACTATTTCCCAGAGTACTTCGGTGAGGCGTTCGAGCAGCTCGTGCGGGAGGTGGACGAGGCGTATTCGCACATTCTGACGGTCAAGCGGGCGGGCGATGCTGCGCAGGACGACCAGATCGTCCTGACCGAGCAGCTTCGCACCGTCGTACGACCGGTGCTGGACCGTGTGCACGAACGTCTGGCCACGCTGGTTGCGGGGGGACGGACGGGCGACACCGCCGCCGAGTGGGCGGCCACGATGCAGCGGTTGCTGTATCCGGCGAGCGAGGCGGAGGAGGCAGCGGTGTCGGCGGCGAGTTTCGCCAAGCTGGACGCGCGCTGGGAAGGCGACAAGCTCGCGCGGCTGAGCGACGCGTATCAGACGCTGATCCGCAAGGGCGAGGGCACGGTCCTGTTGCGGACGATGGAAGAGCGTTTGCAGCGGGCGACCACGATGGGGATGGGGGAGCTCGCGGCCGACTGGCGGAAAGGGCAGCCGTCGCCGTTCACGATTCCCATTCCGGTGGTTGCGGAGGGGCCGGTGGAGCCGAAGAAGGAGACCCCGGCCGGTCCGCCGCCGATGGTCAAGACGCCGGCGGGGCCGCCGCCGATGGTCGCGCCGCCCAAGGGATCGGGTGCGCCGTCGCCGGCGGTTGAGCCGGTACGGGCGCCGAGCCCTTCGCAGGGCACGGGGCAGATTCCGCGCTGCATGGCGCCAGAGTTCTGGAACGATCGGGCGCGCGAATGCGTGCTGCTCCTGTATTTCCTGAAGCAGTTCGGTCCGGAGTACTACTTCTCGCGGGCGTCGGACGCTTCCCCGCTGCACGAACGCTGCGCGAACCTGTTGGAGGCGGCGTGGAAGGGCTATTGCGAGCAGTATGCCGGGGCGTGGGATGAGGCCTACAGGAGCAAGTGCGAGTCCCTCGCGGCGCTGAAGCGGGTCGGAAAATGGGACGGGACGTGGGAACAGTTCGCCGGCCAGTTCCGGCCCAGCGCCGTGGGCGAGAGCGAAGCGCGGAATGCGGTCCGCGACGAGGTGCAGCCGGCGCTGGAAGCGATCCTCCAGGCGATGCGGTGGCCCGGTTTCTCATCGCAGGACGGCTGGTGGCCGGACCCGACGCACAGCGCGTACGGCCCCCAGAACCGCCGGGTCACGGAATTGTGGGAGCAGGCGGTCCAAGCCCGTTGGACGGGCGGGACCTTCGTCCGCAAGGCGGCGGCGAAGAGCGCCACGACCGAAGCGCGGCCGTGGAGCGCGCTCGCGGCCGAATTCGCCGCCCGCTGGGTGGAGTGGTGCAACACCACGGGGCTGGCAGCCCGACTGCCGCGGAAGTTCGACATCGACGAAGCCGGCAAGGCCCTGGCTATTCCATGGGCCGAGATCCCCGCACTACGCGAGAGCACGGGGTTGGCCGACGAGCGACTGACGGGGCAACTGGTCGCCTTCCAGCAACAGGCGCAGGCGCTGCTCAGCGCCGAGCTCACCGCGATTCTGGCCGGCGTGCAGACTGACTTTTTTGGGGATCAGGTGCCGTTCGAGGGCTGGCCCTATATCAACGAGAAGGATGCGACGGGCCCGCTCGCGGTCGAAACGGTCGCGTTTGACCGCTTCACGGGCTTCTTGGCGGCGATTCAACGAGCCGAGGCGGCGCTGGGGCCGCTGGACAAGGACCTGCCCGCGGAGGACCCGGTCCGCCAGGTTCGGCAAGCGTTTCTGCGATCATGCCGGGAGTGGCGCGAGTTCCTTCAGCTTCGGCCGCAGGGTGGCGCAACGCCCTTGCGCGTGCTGGTGTGGATCGAGGACCCCTTGAGTGGTCCGTCGGGGCGCGTCGAAGTGCGGGACACGACGCAGCATTACTACGCGGAAGTGTGTCTGGGCGTCGGGCTCCGGCCGGAGGAGGCGGGCGCGACGGTTGCACCCCAGCCAATCTGTTTTCCCACACGCGATCGGGGCTCGGCCAACCGCAAAGCGGCGATCTGGGAGTGGTCCGGCTTGTCGACGGCGGGTGAGATGACCTTTCAGTTGCGAGGGGGGCTGACGCACGCGGTTCGCAACTACACGTACCCGGAACTCAAGCCGCAGGTAATCGGGCGGCTTTCGCCCCTGGCGTTCTGTGCCTACCTGCATCGGTACGGCCGGTACTACCCGGAGAATAACACCTGGGTTGTGACCCACGCCGTGAATTTGCCAGAGTTGTTCAAGGAGGCAGGACATCCGGAATACGCCGCCGACGTGCCGGGCGAGCGACAGATCGTGGGTGATGAGTTCGTGTTTGAGCTGCCGGCGGACAGGAAACTGCCGGGGCCGGTCGTACGGCTGAGCAGCCCGCGGCGGGAGAGTTCTTCGGGAAGCTGAGGCGGGCGCCGCGGTGGCCGGCGGGTTGACGGGCGCCGGCGCGGCGAACGTGGGTCGGACCATGGGTTGGAAAGACCTGTTCAAAGGAAAAGGCGCCCGACGCAAGCCGGATCCGCAGGTGCGCTGGTTTGGCAAGCTGCCCACCTACGCCGACTACTACAGTTCGGCCGCTGATGCCGACTGGGTACTGGAATACAACGACTGGCTGTTGAAGGGGTGCGAGCTGTTCTACGCGCGTCGCCGGTCACACGGGGTGGAGGCGCGTCTGCCGGCGGGCGCCTGCGCGGTCCGCATGCCGAAGTCGCAGATGGTAGTGTTGGCTGCGCTGCTGGATTATGGCGGCGACATGCGGGGGCGGCCGTTTCCGCTGAGTTTTTATGTCGGGGTACCGGCAGAGATTTGGCCGGGGCTGACCGCGCAGAGCGTGCTACCGGTGCTGCGCGTTTTGTCTGAGCTGATCGGGCTCCGCGAGCAGGTGAACCGGTTTTTTAAGGCGCCGGCGCGATTTGAGGCCGTGTTCGGCGGTCGGGAGCTGGACCTCTCCACAGTGTGCGGGGAGGTGGAGGCCGAATCGTGGGAGGTCGCGGCCGGCCGGGTGTCGCTGGCGGAGTGGTTCGCTTTGGCGGGACCGGTACTCAGGGCACAGAGTGTGGAGGCGTGGATAGGGGCCTTGGACGCATGGGGCGCGAGGCTCGCGCAGCTCAACGACGAAGAGACAGGCCCGACGTTACGGCTGCCGATCGTATCGCGATTACCAACAGAGCCGCAGATCGCAGGGTGGGTAAGCTGGGTCGAGCGAAGGGTGAATTTGGACCGTTGGCCGGTGTCGCTACTGGCGACGATAGACCCGCAGGAGGCGACGGGTGGGGTGACCTTGGTCTGCCGGGATGTAGTGGCGGAGGATTTTCTGCTGTTGACTCCCCTGCGGGGCACGCTGGCTTATGTGGATGACGCGTCACAGGTGACGGGAGACGTGGTGCCCGGAGGTGACGCCGACGCGGCGTTGGGAGAGGGTCGCTCGTCCGTGCGCGCTCCCGCAACATGGCGGGATTTTGCCGCGCGCAGCACGCATGTAGGGCTTGAGGGATAGAGCGATGCCGCGTAGAATGGCGCGTTGGGCCTTTCGGTGGACGTTTCCGGCGCGAAGTGTCGTCGTTTACACGTGCGCGTCGATATTGAGACTTAGACACCGTTCACGACCTCGGTTTGGTTTCTTCACCACTTCGGGTACTGGGCGGTTTGGGCTTCGCTCGCGACGAGTCGGATTGCCGTGAGCGGTAACGGGCGAGCCCCTAGGGCAGCCCCGTCCACTATGTTCTCTGAGACCTATGGCACTCGACGAGAACGCCATTATTGAGCTCGGCCGCGTTGCTCTTCAGGGCGATTCCCCTGCTGGCCGGGACGTTGCCGACGACGAGGACTTCCTCGCCCTCGAGGCGGAACTCGTCAAGCTCGACCGCATTGACTTGGGTGAGCCTGACTACCGGCTGATTGAAGACGCCTCCCTGAACATCCTGAAAAACAAGTCTAAGGATGTTCATGTCGCGTACGCCCTTGGTCTGGCCCTGTTTCACTCGGAGCGCTACGCCGGACTGGCTGCGGCGCTGGGCATGCTCGTCGAGATGGTCACCGGATTCTGGGATCAGCTCTTCCCGCAGCGTCCACGCCGCCGAAAGGCCCGCATCGAGGCCCTGGGTGAATTTCTCGTCGACCGTGGCTGGCTTGCGGGGGAAGGCCTGCCGCGTCCGGATGAGTTCGACGCAGTGGATCGGTGTGTAGAGCGGCTCGAGAAGCTCAAGGCGGCGCTGACCGAGAAGATGCCGGACGAGCCGCCCGACGTCGGGAAGTTTGCTCGCCGACTCAAAGAGCTGGCGGCTACGCGACCGAAAGCGGCGGAAGCGCAGCCGGCAGCGGCGCCCGCGGCGCCCGCTGCGGCGGCCGGTGGGGGTGCAGCTGCGGCGCCGGCCGGTGCATTCGTGGCCGGCGACATTCAGGACGTCTCGGGGGCGATGAAGGCGATCCTGGCGGCGGCAACTTTCTTGAGACAGGCGGATGCGACGAACCCTGTGCCCTACGCGATTGCGCGGCTGATGAAGTGGGCACGGATCGAGTTGCCGCCAGAGTCCGCCCGTCGGCAGATCGAGCCGCCGGAGAAGTCTCTGGTCGAGGCCCTGGCGCATCAGTTCAGCAAAGGTTTGTGGGAGCCCCTGTTGGGTACGGCGGAGGGGGCTTTTCGGGCGAACGATCCGCTGTGGCTGGACTTGCAGCGGTACGTGTGCAGCGCCATGCAGGGGCTTGGGCCGCCGTTCGAACGGGCGCGAACGATCATCATGGATTTGACGGGCGCGCTGGTGCGGCGTTTGGGCCCTGGGGTGTATGAACTGACTTTTCGGAATGGGACTCCGCTATGCGACGGTCCGACGCGTATGTGGCTGGAGACGGAGGTTTGCCAGCCGGCGGGGGGCGGCGGGGGCGGAGCGGCGGGGGGTGACGGGAAGCTGAGCGAGGCCTGGGAAGAGGCGCGCAAACTGGCGGCGGGGGGGAAGCTCGCCGACGCCGTCAAAGCACTTCAGGACGGCGTGCTGACCTGTGTGCAGCGTCGGGATCGTTTTTTGTGGCGGCTGCGGATGGCGCAGTTGTGTTTGGACGCCAAGCGTCTGCAACTGGCAGCCCCGCTGCTGGAGGAGTGTGCGGAGGAAGTTCGGCGTCACCGGATTGACGAATGGGAGCCCGCGCTGGCGGCCGAGGTTGCGCAAGCGCTGTACCGGTGTCGCAAGGCGCTTGTTGCGGGAGAGAAACAACCGACGCCGGAGGTGCTCAGTCGGGTGCAGGATTCCTTTGCGTGGTTGTGTCAACTAGATCCGCTGGCGGCGTTGGCGGTCGAGCCGTCCGCGTAGAGGTGCCAGGGACGGAAACCGTTCAGGAGCGAAGGCTATGGCCAAGGGACCCTCAAAAGCACGTGAGTCACGGGTGAATATCGCGATTTCGGACCGGCTGCGTGGCGGCGCGCAGCCGGAGCTTCCATTCCGCATTCTGGTGATGGGGGATTATACGCTGAAGGAGGACAAGCGGCCGATTGCGGACCGGGTGCCGGTGGACATCAATAAGAGCAATTTCGACTCGGTGATGCAGAGTTTCAATCTGTCGCTGGAGCTGAACGTTCCGAATCGGATTACGGGGCAGGGGGAGATGCCGGTATCACTGAAGTTTGGAACGCTGAAGGACTTCCGGCCGGAGTCGATTGCGCGGCAGGTGCCCCAGCTCAAGAATCTGCTGGAGCTGCGGGAGGCGTTGAAGGCGTTGCGGCCCAAGCTGGGTGACAAGTCGGCGCAGCAGAAGCTGTTGGCGGCGATTAAGGACCCGGAGGTCCGCGACAAGATTCTGGCGTTGATCACGCAGCCAGATGAGTCGGCCGGTGGCGAGGCCCGACCGCCGCAGTAGGCAGGGCGGGTACGGTTCCGCTTGACGGGCGTACGTAAGAATTTCACGGAGACAGACGAACATGGCAGGACAACCACAACAAGCCGCTGCGGGTGCTGCGGCCGATACGACGGCGGTGGATTCGTTGATCGATCAGCTCGATCTCGATCACGAGTACATGGACCTGTACCGCAAGGGGCTGGCGGGGCTGGTGCAGAAGGCGGCGGGGCTGGACCTGAACAAGGTCACGATCAACAAGCAGGTCGTGGACGATTTCATTGCGGAGATCGACCAGCAGCTTTCAGCGCAGGTCAACGAGATTCTGCATAATGAGCAGTTTCAGAAGCTGGAGGCGGCCTGGCGCAGCCTCTGGTATCTGGTGGACAACACGGAGTTCCGGCAGAACATCCGCATCGAGGTGCTCAACGCCTCCAAGGACGCCCTGCTGGAAGACTTCCAGGATTGCAAGGACTGGCAGAAGTCGGGGCTGTTCAAGACCGTTTACCGGGATCAGTACAACACGTTCGGCGGGAACCCGTACGGGCTGATGGTGGGGAACTTCGAGTTCGACTACCGCAATCCGGACGTAGAGCTGCTGAGCGAGATCGCGCGGGTGGCGGCGGTCGCCAAGTGTCCGTTCCTGGCGGCGCCGAGCCCCAAGATGTTCGACAAGAACATGAACGATTTCGCCAAGCTGCCGAAGTTGGCCGAGATGTATGAGATCTTCGAGCAGCCGATGTACACGAAGTGGAACTCGTTCCGGCAGTCGGACGACGCCCGGTACGTGGGGCTGTGCATGCCGCGGTTTCTGCTGCGGGCGCCCTACACGGTGGCGAACCAGGACGTCAAGGACTTCGTGTTCGAGGAAGACGTGCGGGTCGAGAACCACGATCGCTATCTGTGGGGCAACGCGGCGTTCGCGATGGCCGGCCGGATGACGGAGAGCTTTGCGAAGTACGGGTGGTACAATGCGATCGTCGGGCCGACGAGCGGCGGGACGGTGCCGAATCTGCCGCTGCACCAGTACGAGGCCACGGGCCAGTATCACACGAAGATTCCGACCGAGACGCTGATCTCGGAGGACATGGACGTCGATCTGTGCAACTTCGGCTTCATTCCGCTGGTGATGCGGAAGGGCAGCGACAATGCGGCCTTCTTCGATGCACCGTCGTGCAAGGCGGTGCCGAAGTTCGCGGACACGCCGGAGGGCAAGGAGAACGAGACGCGCGCCCGACTGGGGATGTCGCTGCCGTACCTGATGATCCAGTGTCGCATTGCCCATTATCTGAAGGTGATCTGGCGGGAGAACATGGGCCGGGTGATGGACGCGGAGAAGATGACCCGCGAGATCAACGACTGGCTCAAGCAATACTGCCGGCAGGGGACGCTGGACGACGAGATGGCGTCCAAGTATCCGCTGAAGGAAATCCAGGTGACCGCCGAGCCGGTTCCGGGCAAGCCGGGGCTGTTCAAGGCGGAGATTCAGATGATTCCGCATTTCCGCTTGAAGGGCGTGGAGGTGCAGTTGTCGATGGTCGGGCAATTCGACCCGCCGCCGAAGTAATGACCGCCTGAGGCAGGCTCCGGCCGGTGGCCGTTGGCCGGCGAGGCTGCATCACGCGACAGGCAGATCTGTGTGACTTGTTCGTTGGTTTCAGGGAGAGTGTACTAGAAGGAGAGGCCGTCATGCCTACGCCGTGCAATCTGAAGGTCGCCGAGTATCCGGGGTCGTCGGAGAAAGAGGGGCGCGAAGGGACCTGCGACATCTTCGAGATCGAGCATCACCTTCATCAGCCGGTGGAGCCCACGACCGGGCAACCGTCGGGCGTGCGGGTGCACAGCCCGCTGCGGGTGGTGAAGCTGATCGACAAGGCCACGCCGGGCTTCCACAAGGCGCTGTGCACCGGGCAGAACCTCAAGGAGGTCGTGCTGGACTTCTACCGGATCGACCCGGACACGCGGCAGGAGAAGAAGTACTACACGATCACGCTGCGGCAGGCGCGGATCGTGGACATCCGCCCGTACATGCCGATGAGCTTCCTGCCCCAGAACGAGCCGTACCGGCACATGGAGCAGGTCAGCTTCGTGTACGAACAGATCGAGTGGAACTGGTTGCCCGACAGCATTGTCGAAATGGACAAGTGGCGCAGCCCGGGCGGGGCGTGATCCGGGCGGCCAGCGGTCTGGCGGGCGCGGCGCGGGGGATATCCCGCGCCGCGGTATCCCGCCAGCCGTTTCCGGCGTGGGCCCATCGTCCGTGGCAGGG
>JGI11944J13513_1003121_pt1 | contig 10652 bp, 6 predicted proteins | sample TerdegcoTASludge_FD_13513 | JGI IMG/M metagenome (IMG submission 13513) | reverse complement strand
ACCGCCGAGGCAATCTGCTGGCGGATGGCGCGCACGGGCAAGTCCATCCCCGCCATCAGCACCAGCGTCTCCAGGCGGGCGATGGCGTCGCGCGGGCTGTTGGCGTGGATCGTCGTCAGCGAACCGTCGTGGCCGGTGTTCATCGCCTGGAGCATGTCCAGCGCCTCGCCGCCCCGGCACTCGCCCACCACGATGCGGTCCGGCCTCATGCGCAGGGCGTTGCGCACCAGGTCGCGGATGGTTACGCGCCCTGTGCCGTCCTCCTCGCCAGGCACGGCCTCCAGGCGCACCACATGCGTCTGATGCAGGCGCAGTTCCGCCGAGTCCTCAATGGTAACGATACGCTCATCGTCCGGGATGAACGACGACAGCACGTTGAGCAGCGTTGTCTTCCCCGAACCGGTGCCGCCCGATACGACGATGTTCAGCCGCGAGTTCACGCACGCCTTGAGGAATTCTATCATCTCCGGCGTTACCGACTGGAGGCGGATGAGGTCTTCGGCGGTGAACTTCTTCTTGCCGAACTTGCGAATGGTGATGGACGGCCCGTCAATGGCGCATGGCGGGATGATGGCGTTCACGCGCGAGCCGTCGGGCAGACGCGCGTCCACCATCGGGTGATGGCGGTCTATGCGGCGCCCCAGCGGCTGGACGATGCGCTGGATGACGCGGATCACGTGATCGTCGTCCTGGAAGCGAACGTCGGCGCGGGTGATCTTGCCGCCGCGCTCAATGTACACCTCGTTCGGGCCGTTGACCATGACCTCGGTGATGGTGTCATCTTCCAGCAGCGGCTCAATGGGCCCGTAGCCTACCAGTTCGGATTGCAGGTGCTTGAGCAGCGCGGCCCAGGTATCCGAGTCCAGGTTCAGCCCGGCCTGGCGGCACACCGCGACGGTCTTGTCGGCCAGGAGTTGCAGGTGCTCCGACGATCGGGTGAGCACCGCGCCGTTCAGGGCCGCCTCCACGCGCGGCAGCATCCNCCGGCACAGGCGGGTGAAGTCCTCGCCGCCCACGGACACCACGCGCCGCGCCGCCGTGGGTGTTTCGCTGCCCGTCTTCGCAACCACTTCTATCCCCGTCTCGCGCAAGGCTTCCATCGGACTTCCCTTCTCCTGCCAGGATAGGCTACAATCGCGCCGATGCCATCATAGGACCGAACCGCCGCGCGCGGTGTGAATCTCGGGTGAGCGTGCTGTGAAATCTGGGTGAAGCGGGGCGAATTCTGTGGTATAATGGGCCGAATCCATCACTTTCGGCGAAGGAGGCGAAAACATGGACATCAAGACCGTGGGAGTCGTCGGGTGCGGGCTGATGGGCTCGGGCATCGCCGAGACCTGCGCCCGCAAGGGGTATCGCACCATTGTCCGTGAGATCAACGACGATCTGCTTGCCAAAGGGATGAAGGCCATCCAGGCGTCCATGGCCCGCGCCGTGGAAAAGGGCAAGGCGACCCAGGACGAGGTGGACGCGGCGCTGGCCCGGCTCGTCCCCACCACCGATCTTGCCGCCATGGGCGAGTGCGACCTGGTGATTGAGGCCATCGTGGAGAACATGGCCGAGAAGAAGAAGGTCTTCGCCGCGCTGGATGGCATCTGTCCGCCCCACGCCATCCTGGCCAGCAACACCTCGTCGCTGTGCATCACCGAGATGGCATCGGTTACCAAACGCGGCAGCCAGGTGCTGGGAATGCACTTCTTCAACCCTGTGCCGGTCATGCCGCTCTTGGAACTGGTGCGCACGATTCTCACCAGCGACGAGACGCTGGAGACCGCCAAGGCGTTCGGCGCGTCGCTGGGCAAGACCACCATCGTAGCCAAGGACACGCCCGGGTTCATCGTGAACCTGCTCCTTGTCCCCTACCTGCTGGACGCCGTGCGCGCGCTGGAGAACGGCGTGGCGACCAAGGAGGACATTGACGCGGGGATGAAACTGGGCTGCAACCACCCCATGGGCCCGCTGACGCTGCTGGACTTCGTGGGGCTGGACACGGCCTACTACATCGCCAACGTCATGTTTGAGGAGTTCAAGGACCCCCGCTATGCCGCGCCGCCCCTGCTCAAGCGCATGGTGCTGGCCGGCCATCTGGGCCGCAAGTCGGGCAAGGGGTTCTACGATTACAGCAAATAGCCGATAGCCATCAGCGCATAGCAGTCAGCGGATAGCAGTCAGCGGACAGCCATTAGCCATTAGCCATTAGCCTTTGGCGGTCAGCGGGCAGCAATCAGCCGCTGGCGCACCCTGACCCGTGTTACGAGAATCGGGTTTGTGCGGGAACAGGCTGAACGCTGACCGCTGACCGCTATCCTTCCGGAGGCATTCCATGTACGAGAACTTGCTTGTAGAACGCAAGGGCGCGGTGGGGATTATCACCATCAACCGCCCGAAATCGCTCAACGCGCTGAGCCGCGCCACCGTGGCCGAACTCGCCGCGGCGATAGAGGAACTCAACGCCGACGACGCCATCCGTGCCATCATCCTGACGGGCGCGGGCGAGAAGGCCTTCGTGGCCGGCGCCGACATCGGCGAATTCAACTCCCTGCGCTCGGCGGAGGAAGCCGCGGAGTACGCCCGCGCGGGCCAGGCCGTGCTCAACCGCATAGAGCGCCTGCCCAAGCCCGTCATCGCCGCCATCAACGGCTACGCGCTTGGCGGCGGGTGCGAACTGGCCATGGCCTGCGACATCCGCATCGCCGCCGACACCGCCCGCCTGGGCCAGCCCGAAATCAACCTGGGCATCATCCCAGGCTACGGCGGCACCCAGCGGCTGACGCGCCTCGTGGGCAAGGGCATGGCCAAACTCCTCGTGTTGAGCGGCGACCAAATCTCGGCCCAGGAGGCCCAGCGCATCGGCCTGGTGGATGTGGTCGTCCCCGCCGCCGAACTCATGCCCAAGGCGCTGGAACTGGCCGAGAAACTGGCGTCCAAGGCCCCGGTGGCGCTCCGCCTGTGCAAGCAGGCCATCAACGAGGGCGCGGAGGGCACGCTCGCATCCGGCCTGGATCACGAGGCGGCGCTGTTTGGGGTCGTGTTTGACACCGAAGACCGCGTGGAGGGTGTGAGCGCCTTCCTGGAGAAACGCAAGGCGGCGTGGAAGGGGAAATAGCGCAGGACGCGGCGGCGTGCGGGAGTTGACATGCTCCCCCGCCGCCCAGCCCGTGCCCAGGGAGATAAAAACCACAAGGAGACGCCCAAGACCATGCCCTTTCGTTACGACTTCCCGACAGCCCGCCCGCCCCTGCGCAGCCCCGCGGGGCGGCGCATCCTCCGCATCGGCCACAGCGGCGCAGGCGCCTACGCCCCGCCCAACTCGCTCCGCGCCCTGGCGCTGGCGCTGGAGCACAGGGTGGACATGGTGGAGTTTGACGTGCGCGGCTGCGCCGATGGCCTCATCCTGAGCCATGATGACACCGTGGAAACCGACGCCGGCCCCGCTACCCTGAGCGCCCTCACGGTGAGCCAGGCCCGCGCCTTGCGCGTCCAGGGCGAACCCATCGCCACCCTGGACGAGGCCCTGGAACTCCTGCGCGGGCGCGTGCTTGTCAACCTGGACATGAAGGACGAAGGCCACGAGGGCGATATTGCCCAGGCCATCTGCCGCCACAACATGGCCGACCAAATCCTGGTCAGTTCGCTGGCGCCCCAGTCCCTACGCCGCCTCCGCGAAGCCATGCCCGAGGTTCGGCTCGGCATGTCGTACCCAGAGGACAAGGGCGGCGCATCCACCAAGCCCTACATGAAGATCGCGGTCAACGTGGCGCTCTGGTACATGCGGCGCTTCCTGCCGGTTATCGTCGGCAGGCTCCTGGCCCAGTCGCAGGCCGACGATGTCATGCTCTACCACAAGGTCATCACCCCTGGCGCGGTGCGGACCTTCCACGCGGCGGGGGTTCGCGTCTTCGCCTGGACGGTGGACGACCTGGAGCGCATGCGTCAACTCGTCGCCATGGACGTGGACGGCATCACAACGAATCAGACCCTGCTCTTTGACCGACTGGGCTAGCCGCCGACGGGAACAAACCGGCGCGCGCCCTCGTCTATCATGCGCAGTTTGCCCGAGGCCCGGGGCACATTTCGGTTCTGGGGGCAGGAATGACCCAGCATGGTTCGGCCTGCCGGGATGGGTCTACCTCATCTAACCCCTCCCGCACCCTCCCCTTCCCTCTCCGCCGGCGGAGAGGGAAGGGGAGGGCTGGGGTGGAGATGGGTGAGGTCAGGCTCCGCGAGCGCAAAGACCCCCAAGGTCTTGCAGACCTTTGGTGTCTCCGTGGGGGATATTCTTCTCACACAAAGGCGCAAAGACACAAGAGAAAAGGGGAGGGCCGGGGTGAGGATAGGTGAGGTGCACATGCGGGCCGCGCGCAGGCCGCAGGGATTTGCCCTGAACTCTCCGCGTTCTCGCCGGTCTCTGCGGTGAGAATCTCGTGAGAGCGTAGGGCAGGGTTCCATGCCTGCCCCTGTAACCGCGAATAACGCCAATCCACGCGAATGGGGAACGGAGGGGCGGGTTTCCATACCTGCCCTACGCACTTTCGGAAGTGCGTCGCACCTGGGCCCATGGCGCGACCAACCGTGTCTGCCAGGCCGCGCGGCCAAATGGCGGCCCGCGCCCTTTGCATGTATACTTGAGGCCGTTGAGGAAAATGGTCAGAGAGAAACGGAGTAAGGTAAGATATGGAAGCAACCGTTCCTGTGGGCAGTTCCAACATCGGGCTGCAGATCGGCATCCTGCTGGTGAGCGTGATCTGCGTCGCCTTCTTCTCCAGTTCCGAGGCGGCGCCGATTTCCGTCAGCAAGATTCGCCTGCGCAGCCTGGCCGACAAGGGAGACCGAGGCGCTCAGGCGGCCCTGCGGGTGGTGGCCAACCACGACCGCCTCTTCGCCACGATTCTCCTGACCGAGAACGCCTTCATCATCCTGGCGTCATCGGTGGGCACGGCCTTGTCGCTGCGCCTGCTGGGCGAGGGCGGCCAGTACGTCGCCACGCTCATCATGACCATCGTTCTCGTAACCTTCGGCGAGATCACGCCCAAGACCTTCGCCGCCGCCAACGCCGAGCGCATGGCGCTCATAGAGGGCCGCCTGATAGAGGTCGCCATCAAGATCATGACGGTGCCCGTGTGGCTGCTGACCCGCGTTACGAACTTCTTCGTGCGCACATTGAGCGGGCGGCATCGTCCCCAGCCCCCCATCGTTACCACCGACGAGTTGCGCATGCTGATTGACATCGGGGGCAGGGAAGGCGCGGTGCGCGAGGCCGAGCGGGCCATGCTCCAGAACGTGTTTGAACTGCGCGATCGCCGCGTGCACGAGGTGATGATTCCCCGCAACCAAATCGTGGCGCTGGAGCAGGAGCAGACCCTGCGCGAGTTCCTAGACCAGTTCGCCGCCTCCAGGCATGCCCGCTTCCCCGTGTACAAGGGCGACCTGGACAACATCGTCGGATTCATTTCGGTCAAGGACGTCCTCTTGTGGATGGCCCGCTCCCCGCAGGTCTTGGACAGGCCCGTGAAGGAGATCATGCGCACCCCGCCGCTGGTGGTGCCCGAGACCAAACTGGTGAGCGAACTCTTCGCCGAGATGCGGAACAAGCAGGTGCAGATGGCCATCATCCTGGACGAGTACGGCGGGACGGCGGGGCTGGTAACCCTGGAAGAACTGGTGGAGGAGATTGTGGGGCAACTCAGCGACGAGGTGGCGACGGTGCGCCCCGCCATCCGACGGTTGGACGCGCACACCGTGCGGGTGGACGCCCAACTGCGCGTGGACGAGGTGAACGAGGCGCTGGGCCTGTCGCTCCCCGAGAGCGACCTGTACGAAACCCTGGCGGGGATGCTGATGGCGCTGATGCAGAAGGTGCCCGACGAGGGGGAGACCTACGAGTACAAGGGCATCCGACTGCGCGTTACCCGTCGGCGCGGCGCTCGGCTGGAGGAGATTGAGATCGGCCTGCCCAATGCGCGGTAAGCAAAAAGGGAGCGGGACGCAGATCCCGCTCCCTTTCTCCGTGGCGATATCCTCGCGCTAGGCGGCCTTGTCGTCCACGCGCGTCTGCTGCGCTTCTTCCAGGAACTTGTGAACCTCGGCCTGGGCGCGCTTGAACCGCCGGACGAGGGTAGCATCCGTCGCGTTCATAGCCCGGATGGCCCGTTGCGCGCAAACCACACACCCCAGGCCCGCGCGGTAACTCCCCGCCTCGCAGCCCACGCACCCCGCCGCTCGGATGACCATCAGCGTCAGCGCCAGGCTATCCTCGTGCGTCGGGGGGAGCGCCGCGACGCGATCCACCAGGGCTTGCCACTGGGGCCCCGCAATATCGCGCAACTGGCTCAGCAGCCGATGCGGGAAAAACAACTCTGTTGTCCGATTCATCTATCTGCACCTCTGTTACGAGTTTTTCACAACCAACCGGCGCTTGTTTCGCCGGCTCGGCAAATAAAAGGCGCAAGGATCGCCCTCACGCCCTCCTCACTCCCCTGTGTTGGGCCGATACAATTTGCATGGCCGGCCCGAAAGCCTTCCAACCGCGCCCGTATATTACCACAGGTTGGCGAAAAAGTCAACTATAGTGATTTGGAATCCCGCCGCGGGCGTGGTAAAATGGGCCAGGCGGCGCTTGCGCCGCTTATCTCTTGCCTGCGAATCGCAGGATTGTGAGGAGTTCGCTTCCCATGCAGATCGGCATCATCGGCCTGCCCAATAGTTCCAAGACGACCATCTTTGACGCCCTCACGCGCGAGAACGTGGAGACAACGCCGTTCTCGTCGGGGCAGTTTGAAATCCACTCCGCCGTGGTGGACGTGCCCGACCCGCGCGTGGACCGCCTGGCGGCGATGTTCCGCCCGCGCAAGGTTACGCGCGCCCGCGTGCAGTACAACGACATCGCCGGGCTGACCCCTGGCGCGGGCAAGTCCGGCGGGTTCGCCGGCCCCCTGCTCAACGCCATCGCGGCCAACGACGCCCTCCTCCACGTGGTGCGCGCCTTTGAGGACGACTCGGTGCCGCACGCGCGGGGCAAGGTGGACCCCGTCCGCGACCTGCACGACCTGGATGTGGAACTCATCCTGTCGGACCTGGGCATCGTGGAGCGCCGCATGGAGCGCCTGGAGAAGGACATGCGACGCAGCGGCCCCGTCGGCGATGCGGCCCGCGCCGAGATGGCCCTCATGCAGCGGTTCAAGGACGCCCTGGAGAACGAGATTCCCCTGCGCGACCTGGACCTCACGCCGGATGAAGAGCGGCTGGTGCGCGGGTTCGCCCTCCTGACGCTCAAGCCCGTGCTGGTGGTGCTGAACGTGGGCGACGAAGGCCCGGCCGATCCCTCCGCCATTCTCACCTACCCGCACCGCCGCTCGGCGGTCATCGCCCTGCGCGGCGCGCTGGAGAAGGAAATCGCCCAGTTGGACGCCGAGGCCGCCGAACTGTTCCTGACCGAGTACGGCATTTCGGAGCCGAGTTTGCGGCGCATGATCCGCCTGTCCTACGACCTCCTCGGCCTGCACTCCTTCTTCACCGTGGGCGAGGACGAGGTGCGAGCGTGGACCATCCGCAAGGGCGACACGGCTTTGCAGGCCGCGGCCGCCATCCACACGGACCTGGCGCGCGGGTTCATTCGCGCGGAGGTGGTGGCCTACGGCGACCTCATCGCAGCCGGCTCTCTGGCCGAGGCCAGGCAGCGGGGGCTTGTTCGCCTGCAGGGGCGAGACTACGTGGTGCAGGACGGCGACATCCTGAACATCCGCTTCAACGTCTAGGGGGCGCGTCCGGGGGTTCGCCTAGATTTCGCCCAGAAGGTCGGCCAACTCCTGCATGCGGAAAGGCTTCTGCAAGATTCCGAGCAGCCCTTGCTTGAGCAGGCGCTCTACCTCTTCGGTGTCGCTGTAGCCCGTGGTGAGGATGACGGGCAACGACGGGGTGATTTTCCGCAGCCGCTCAAACAGTTCCAGCCCGCCCATCCGCGGCATGATCATATCGGCCACGACCGCGGCGATTTCGCCCGTGTGGGCCTCGTAGATGCGGAGCGCCTCGGCCCCGTTGCGGGCCAATATGGCGCGGTAGCCCAGCCGCGCCAGCATCCGCTCCATCAGTTCGCGTACCATCTCCTCATCCTCGGCCACCAGGACCACCTGGCCCTTTCCCCGGCGAGCCACGCTTGGGGCTACCACGGGCCGCTGGGCCTCCTCATTCTGCGGCGGGAAGTAGATGTGCACCTGCGTGCCCACGCCCACCTGGCTTTCCAGGAAGATGTAGCCCTCGTGTTGCTTCACGATGCCGTAGGCTTGCGCCAGGCCCAGGCCCGTCCCCTCGCCCACGCCTTTCGTCGTGAAGAACGGCTCAAAGGCATGGGCCAGCACATCGGGGGACATCCCGCGGCCGGTGTCTTCCACCCGCAGGTACACGTAGGGCCCCGGCCGCATCATCGGATAGCGGGCCAGCAACGCCGAATCCGTGGAAATGCGGCGCAAAGCGAGGGTCAGTGTGCCGCCGTTGGGCATGGCGTCGCGCGAGTTGGAAACCAGGTTCATGAGCAGTTGCTGAATCTGGGTGCTGTCGGCAAAGATGGTATAGTCGTCGGGCGGGAAGTCCGTGCGGATGGCGATGCTCTCGGGAATCGTGCGGCGCAGGAGCCGAACCAGATCGCGGAGGAATGTGTCCAGCCGCAGCGGGGCTTTCTGCATGATGGACCGCCGGCCGAAGTCCAGAATCTGGCGCACCAGGTGGGCGGCCCGCTGCCCCTGCTGCACAATCTGCTCCAGGTCGGCGCGGAGTTCCGGCGAGAGGTTCGGCGCGCCCAGGTTGAGTTGCGCCAGCCCGATGAGGGTGGTGAGGATGTTGTTGAAGTCGTGGGCGATGCCCCCTGCCAGTTGGCCCAGCGCAGCCAGACGTGCCTGCTGTTCCATTCGCACACGGGCCTGGTGCTGCTCGGTGGAATCGTGAATCGTCAGCACCGTGCCCGTGGTGCCCGTCGGCGTGGTGTAGGACACGGCCGACAACTGCACCACCAGGCGGGGCTGCGCCTCCCCGATGATGCACTCCGACGGCCCTGCCTGGGCGGTGCGGGCGCGCAGGTCGTCCAGCGCGAACCCGCACAACTCCTGGAGCACGTCGCCCTCGCGCAGGTCCGCGATGCCGAGGAGCGGCAACAGCCTGCGCGCCGAAGGGTTGGCCGCCACAAGGCGGTCCCGGTGATCCAGCAGCACCACGCCCTCCTGCATGGCCTCCAACGCTTCTTCCATGCGGGTCCGCTCGGCCTGGGCCAGGGCGCGAATGCGCTGCAAGGCATTGGCCAGCAGGCCGGCCGCGGCCCGCAACAGGCGTCGCTGATCGTCGCCCAGGGCGTTTTCCGCCTCGCAGGCGATGGTCAACCCGCCCAGCCGCTGGTCGGCTGCGCCCGCGGGTTCCACGATCAGCGAACCCAGCGCGCTCAGCGGAGGCTCGTCAGGGTGCTCTATGTTCCAGGCGACCCTATGCCGAAAATCCGCCGCGTGCATGCCCTCAACGAAGGCGCCGCCCAAATGCGTGCACGTCTGGTCCATGAGAGCCTGGGACAGCGGCTCGGGAAGGGGTCTTCTGGCGCGCAGCACCACGGGATACAGCCCACCGCCCGGCTGGGTTACCGCCACAGCCGCCACCTCCACGCCGCGGATGCCCATCAGGTACTCGGCGATGGCCGCGAACAGGTCGTCTGGGCGCAGGCTGTAGCCCAGGCGCTGGGACAGTTCGTACAGGGCCTGGATCTCCGCGGTGCGGTCCTGCACCCGCGCCTCTAGCGACGCGTTCAGTTCTTGCAGCGCGCGCCAGTGCAGATGGGATTCCACGCCCGCCGCCAGCACCGGCCCCAACTGGTCCAGAAGATCAAGGTGGGTATCGCGGAAGGCGTTGGGCTCGTCCGCCAGCAGGAGCAACCCCACGCGCAAGTCGTCGCGCAGGATGAGGGGGTACGCGAGGATGCTGCGGACGCCCTGCCCCGCCATCGCCGCGTCTTCGGCGTAGGCGTTGGCGAGGGTGTCATTCTGGACAACCGGCGCCCGAAGCGCGAAGGCCAGCCCCAGCACGCTGTTGGGCGGAATGTGCTCCATCTTCGGGCCGTACACCGTAGCCGCAGCCTTCAGGCGTGTCGCCGTAGGCTCGCCATCCTCAGGGCCGTGGGCGATGTGGCCCGTGGGCCAGGCGCCGAGGATGCCCGTGGAGAACGGGATGTACGACTGCAATGCGGCCAGCGCCCCCTGGAGCCGCTCGCCGGGGAGAAGTTCGGCGATCTTGCGGCTGACGTCGGAGATGGCCATCTGTCGCCGACTCGCAAGCACGGCGTCGGTGATGTCCAGGACGACACCCTGGATCACCGGCTGTTTGAGCTCCGGGCTTTCCAGGGCGGTCCCCAGGTTCCGCACCCATCGCTCCGAACCGTCCGCCGCTACCAGCCTGTGCTCCAGGACGAAAGGCGCGCCCGTTCGCAGCGCCGTGCGGATTTTGCGGACGAGGCCCGGCCTGTCCTCACGCGGGGCGAGGTCAAAGGGGTTCTTGCCGATGAGTTCGTCAGCGCCGAAGCCGAGCAACTGCCTGACGTATGGGCTGATGTAGCGCAGGCGGAGTTCCGGACCGGCGATGTAGATGACGGCGGGCACGGTGTCCAGCAGTTGCTGGTAGCGCTG
>JGI11944J13513_1003118_pt1 | contig 10656 bp, 10 predicted proteins | sample TerdegcoTASludge_FD_13513 | JGI IMG/M metagenome (IMG submission 13513) | reverse complement strand
ATTTTTTTATAAAAGGTATTTCACTGGCGGCGTATAACAGCGTGTTTGCGGTTCGCTCCGCTCACCCAAATGCCTGCGGCACTTCGCAAACACGCGGGCCGTTAGCAGAAAGCGTATTTGACAGTATCGCAACCATGAAACAGACAACTAAAAAATAAACTAAGTAACACGACAAACTATTATGACAGTTGGACACACACATAACAGAAACTTGATTTCGGGACACTTCAGATCGACAGGCAGGCACACAAGCCAACGCAATAAAAAATTAAAACACTCCACCGCACAAAAAAAAATGAATTTCTATGGCTACCCGCATTGCACACATTTGGTAGCTGCCCCATCCATAGCCCCCACCCAATGCAGCCACCAAAAGAGTGCAATTTTTGCCGACCAACATTTTAACTTTGTATAATGACAGATGTGCATGATAAAATAACAAGAAGTTACAATATGAGCCAAATCAAAGGCAAAGGCACAAAGCCGGAAATGGTAGTAAGGAAGTATATTTTTTCAAAAGGTTTTCGTTTCAGGCTTCACGACAAGAGGCTTCCAGGCAAACCAGACATTGTTTTGCCAAGACTAAAAGCGGTAATATTTATTCATGGCTGTTTCTGGCATGGACATGAGAATTGCAGATACTTTGTTGTGCCGAAAACACGTACAGATTGGTGGATGAAAAAAATTGAACGAAATAAAAAGATTGACTATGAGAATGAATTAAAATTAAAAAATGAAGGTTGGAAAGTTTATACTATTTTTGAATGTGAATTAAAAAGTAATGTAAGGGAAAAAACGTTGGAAAATCTGGTTAAAATATTAAAATCATTCTCAATGCAAAAAGAAAAATGAAACAATTAAACTACATAGACCTTTTTGCAGGCGCAGGCGGATTATCTGAGGGTTTCAGGCAATTAAAATTTAATCCGGTTGCCCATATTGAAATTGATACAGAAGCCTGTTTAACAATTAAAACCAGAGAAATATATCACCACCTCAAAGAAATAAATAAACTGGACGTTTATTATGATTACATTAGTGGAAATATAACGAGGGAATTATTATATAAACATCTGTCTTCTGATAACGGAAATACTGTAATCAATGCTGAAATATCAGATGCATCATTGAAAAATATTTTCAGATCAATTGAAACCAACCTCAAAAGGTTACGAAACAGTGAACTTGATTTAATTGTCGGAGGTCCACCTTGTCAGGCGTATTCATTGATTGGGAGACATGGTGTTGACTGGGAGAATGACCATCGTTTAAAACTTTATGTTCAATATGGCAGATTTTTGAAAGAGTTCAAACCTAAAGCATTTGTCTTTGAAAATGTTCCCGGAATTTACAGTGCTAATAACGGTTCTCACTTTGCACATCTGAAAAAATATTTCCGAGAACTTGGTTATGAAATAGATGACCGGATAATTAATGCCAAAGATTACGGTGTTTTACAAAATCGCAGGAGGGTTATCATTGTTGGATGGAGAAAAGACATTCAATTTTCATTTCCTGAGTTAAAACCAATTGTTCATAATTACACTATAGAAGACATTTTTTCTGACTTATCCCCTCTTACTCCGGGTCAAGCCATTAACAAAGGGAAATTCAGAAAAGAACCATCAGCATATTTAAAACAATTTGATTTAAGCAATGGTGTTGACTTTTACACACAACATATCTCAAGACCACACAACAGCAATGATCTCAAAATATACAAATTGGCAATACTGAAATGGGAACAGGAAAACAAAAGGCTAAAATACACTGATATTCCTCAAGAGTTAAGAACACAGAAAAATACCAATTCATTTCTTGACAGATTCAAAGTAGTTGATAGAAAAAGTGTTTCCCACACAATTGTTGCACACATTGCAAAGGACGGTCATTACTACATCCATCCAGACATTCATCAATGCAGATCAATTTCAGTAAGAGAAGCGGCAAGGATTCAGTCATTCCCCGATAATTATTATTTTGAAGGTTCAAGAACGGCCATCTTCAGACAAATAGGAAATGCTGTACCACCGCTTTTATCAATTGCAATCGCCAGAGGAATTAAAAAGCAGTTTGAAAAAATATGAATATTACTTTTCGTGAAATATTAAATCAAAAAACCTGGAACAGCTATGAAGATTACATAGCGGAGGGTATTAATCAATATTCAACTGAACTTTCAAAAGATATTTCAGAGGGAAGAAAACATAAACAAGCAATACGCGAATTTCTTGAAAAGAATTTTGAGATAAAGAAGATTCCTGATAATCTCGAATTTGAAACTAGTCTCCTTACTGATGGAAATGTAGTAGGCATAGATGGAACAATAGCAACTCATAAGACCATTACGGGAACGATGGCACAGATAGGAGTTGTAGCAGTAAATTATCTGAACGAAAAAATTCAACATTCCTACTTTATCTCCGAAGCAAAATATAAACATGAAATCAATGATGTTACAGATTATCTATACTCACATGAAAGCATAAACAAGGTTGTTTCTGCACCTGTGCTAAGAGCAGCCTTACAAGTAAGGGAACGTGAGCTCGGGCTTGAAGATAAGTTTAAAGATAAATACAAAATTTATCATGGCCCATTGATCCCATTTGAAATGCTTGCTAACCCAGGGAAGGCTGAACTGAAAATTCTTGATGTAACAGTTGAGATTCTTGAAAAGATTATTGCAAACAAAAAATGTTTCAGTATAATAAGCCGCTCACAAAATGATGCATACATCAGAATCGGTCTTTCGTTAAATTCCGGTGAATATGTGCAATTGAAAAAGTCTGTAGGACTTGAAGTTATAGAGGACAGAACATTACTTAAAGATAAAGACCGTTGGCGTGAAGAAGACTTTCTGAGAGTAAACAATTTTATTAACCAAAGAGCAATGAAAATTAAAGTTGGTGTGATAAAAATCTCACAAAGACCCTATGTATTTCACGCACATGAAGAAATTTTCGACCTTGCCGCAAGGATTATTGCACGCGATGCGATGTTTCAGAAAGAAAAAGGATTTCCCTTGCTTATAGATTATGCTGACAACCTTTGCTCAACGTATTTCAAAGCAAGCGATTTTAATAAAATAATAGAATATCAATTGGCTAAGGAGGGAGAATTCCTATCCGAAATGTCAGAAGAAACACTAAGACAAAAGTAAAATTATGGAATTAAATAAAAAACTTGCGTTGGGTTTTGTAAACTTCGATTCGGGAGTTGTTTCAAACAACGAAGTTGAAATACGTATCCCTTATGATAAGCTCAAAGAATTATCAAGAGGAAAATACGTAATCATTCCCCATGATACAGACGACTATTATTATTTAGCCAGACTTACAAGAGGACCATTCTTTACTCCTGATGCAGTAAGCCGTGATTCTGCGTTTGCAAGAGCATCAATCGTGCAGGCAGGTGAAATTGATTTTATTCCCGATTATCATGGAATAGGATATTGTGAATTAATTGGTTTGTTTCATTACAACTCATCACACCTGTCAGGTGTGCAGACGAGGCCTCATCCAAAATCACCTGTTTACAATCTGCCACCTGATAAAATTCAGGAACTATTGAAACTAAAAGGCAATATGTATTTGGGTCAATTAAGTGGCTATGAAGGGATACGTATATATCTTGATGCTAATTCAAAAGCTGTTTTGCCCCGAAACATCGGAATATTCGGAACCGTCGGGTCGGGAAAAACCAATTCATCTCAGGTAATAATTGAGGAGGCTGCAGCAGCGGGTTGGGCAGTTGTTGTGCTTGATGTTGAAGGGGAGTATATTTCAATGGACAAACCGAATTCTGAAATAGAGCATAATCCCGAACTTAAAAAGAAAGCAGAACAGTATCAGATAACACCGGAGGGATTAAAGGCTTTTCAGGTTTACAATCCTGCCGGCACTGACAGTAAAAGAACTGGTTCTTTAGAGTTTAGTATTCCCTTTGGAAGTTTATCACCATACGAACTTTCTGCAATAATGGGAATGAACGAAACACAGGAGGACCGTTTTATTGATTTGTGGGACAAACAGGTCGCAGATATTACAACAGAATCAACCAAATCCAAAAAACCAAAAAATCAATGGAAAGCAATTGAGGAAGGTAATTTTCATGAAGAACCTGAATATCCCGATCTGACCATTCAATCTTTGCTGAACAGACTTAATGAAGAAATTAAGGAACAGAGAGGATCTTCAAAAGCATCATGGCTTGTAGTAAAACGTTTATTGAATCGCTTGAAAAGATTTGGAATTTTTGATTCAACAGATGATTTGCTTGATGTCGGAGATTTTCTGAAACCAGGTAAAGTATCAGTTTTAGATTTAAGCAATTCATATACGGTTCAGGTGAACAACATTGTCATTGCATATTTACTTCGTAAGATTTTTGACAGCAAAATTTCTAATCCTGACCTTCCACCAACCATTATCTTCATTGAAGAGGCACACACATTTGTGAGTAAAGAGAATGCCTCAAAAATGGAAGCCTTGCTTGACCGTCTGCGTGAAGTAACAAGACGTGGCAGAAAACGATGGCTCGGATTGTGTTTTATTTCCCAGCAACCATCCCACCTGCCGGAAGAAATATTTGAATTATGTAACACCAAGATAATTCATCAGACAACCGGAAGCAGAAATCTGAATGCATTGAAAATTTCAGCAGGTAATGTTAACGAAGCAATCTGGGACGATGTTCCGACACTTGGACAAGGAAGAAGTATCATTATTTCACCGCAATATCAACATCCTATAATGACAAACATGCGGATTTGTAAAACAAACAGAGAACATACAGATTAAATGAATGAAATAAATTTTACACCTAAGGCGAGACTTATAAAAATTCTCGGTGAACAGCTGATTAAAGATGCTACAGTTGGCATTATTGAGCTGATAAAAAACTCATATGATGCTGATGCAACCGAGGTAAAATTAATATTTGACTCCGTTAATACAGATAAAGGCCGGATAATAATCCGAGATAATGGAGACGGAATGGATACCAGGACTTTTCTCGGTAAATGGATGAATCCGGCCAGTGGTCATAAAGAAGAACAGAAAAAAAACAGAATAAGGACAAATCTTGGAAGGCTACCTCTTGGTGAAAAGGGGGTCGGAAGATTCGCTGCACAGCAAATCGGTGACAAGCTAACCATAATTACAAAAAACAAAATTAATAAAAAGAATCTGATTGCAGTTATAGACTGGACAGAATTTGATTCTGCAGAAAAAAACCTTTCCGACATTAATATAAAATATGAAGAAAAAGAAAGTTATCCGGATTTTTCAGAAAATGAGACAGGAACAATACTTATAATAGAAAAAATCAGAAATAATTTTTCAGAAACAGATATCAGAAAAATTCATTCTGCCATTAAAAGAATGAAAAGCCCATTTAAAGGAGCTGGTGATTTTAATGTTAGTATTGAATTTAATAATTGTCCGGAAGATTGGGATAAATTCAGTGAAATTGAAACATCAGAGATACTTGAGAAAGCACCTTTTAAGTTTACGGCAATAGTTGATGATAATGGAGAAATAGATTTTGAATATGAATTTTCCTTCCCTGGTTTTCAGAAAAGAAAAATATCAGACAAATCTGATTTAACAAAAGAAACAGACATAAAGGTTGATAAAGATTGTACTATTGGCAGTTTTATAATATATATACATGCCTACTTAAGAGGAGAGCCTTTAAAGGTTACACAGATAAATCCTAAGGATATAGATGAACTTTCAGGAATAAGTGTTTACAGAGACGGTATCAGGATACTTCCATACGGAGAGCGGGGAAATGACTGGCTTGAACTTGACAAAAGAAGAATTCAGAATCCGGGTCAGAGACTTGGAAATGATCAGGTCATAGGAATGGTGGAAATCAATCAGAATGAAAATTATGTTCTGAAAGACAAGACTAACAGAGAGGGATTAATTGAGGATAAATACTATGAAAAATTCAGAAAATTAATACTAGCGGCTTTCACTTATTTTGAAGGTATTATCAGGGATGACCGTCAGCAATTTCAGAAAAAGCAGAGAAAAGTCGAAGAAAATATAATCAAAGAAAAACTTAATACTGTTGAAAAAGGATTAAATGAGCTTGAACAGAAGACTAAAGAAAAAGAACAGATTCCTTCGCCTGAAATTCAGGAATCTATAAAACAATTTAAACCGGTTTATAATGAACTGAAAACGGAAATTCCTACTACCATCGAAGAACTTGAAAGTGAAAAGAAAGTTTTGTTCAATCTGGCAGGAACCGGTCTTGCAGCAGAAAGATTTACACACGAATTTGCCAGAATAATAGGAGGAGCTTTATCTTCCTTAGAGAGGTTAAAAAAGCTGATTGATCTCGGCAATCCTAAAATTAAAAAGGAAAGTGACACCCTTACATCAGCGCTTGAAGCATTAAGAAATGATATCCGCCTGCTGGGACCAATGTTTTACATCAAGAAAGTAGCAAGAGAAAAAGAACTTGATATAAGAACTATTATTAAGAATACTGTTTCATTACAGGAATCTACGCTTAACAAAGAAGGGATAAACATTGAGATTGAAGGCGGTAATTTTTCTGTTGTTATGCGGGAAGGATCCTGTATGCAGGTGTTTAATAATTTACTGGATAATGCCATTTTCTGGTGTGCTCGTAAATCTGAAACTGATAACAGAAAAATAAAAATCATAATTGATGAGAAAGAAAAATCAGTTTATATAACTGATAATGGATCTGGTGTGAATAGTCGCTTCAGAGATAAAATATTTGAGCCATTCTTTTCGATGAAGGGTGAAGATGGCAGGGGATTAGGACTTTACATTGTTAAGGAAATACTGGATGAAAAAGGATTCGGCATCTGGCTGGTTAATCATGAAGATTATCCCGGTTTATATTCGGGTGCAAGTTTCAAAGTAATTTTTAATAATAACGATAATTAATATATGGGAAGAATTCTGATAATTGAAGATAATCAGGAGACATTAGAATCTCTTAAATCCGAATTTGAAAATTCCGGTTATGAAACAATCTGCTGCCAGGACAATAATTCAGTTCAAAAAGCACTTGACGGCAATATACCATTTGATGCAGTAATACTTGATTGGTATTTTGTTTTGCCTCAAAGCAGTAATCTTAGTAAGGCTATTCTCAAAAATTTAAAGGAAAAATGTTTTATTCCTGTATTTGTTTATACAGGTCATCTGCCGGACTTTAATAATCAGACAGAAGACGATCTCGGTTATCCGAAAAACATGATTACAGGTTTCGATAAATCAATAGGAGAAGCCGAACTGAATAATCAAATTAAGAATTTAATTGAAACTAATCTTGCCTATAAACTTGCCCTGACATATCGGGAACGTTTAAAATCACATCTGGAAAGATTGCTTTTTGAACTTAACGATTCTCAAAGCAGTGATTTAGCAAAAATACTTAAGACCATATATGGAAATGGTGTTAATATTGACTGGAATAATGATATTATTATTACACTTCTACACCGTTCTCTGGTTTCAGATGATACATTTACTAAAGAAATTTCAGAGATATTAAAAAAAGTTCCTGACACTACTACCTCCAATAAAGAATTTAACAGAAAAATAATTAGCAGAATACTTTACCATTATGGTAAATCGGATTATATCCGGAACGGAGATATTGTATCTATTAAAAATTCTGATGGTACAATTATTTCTTATGGTATAGTGGTAACACCTGATTGTGATCTGGAACAGAAGAAAACACAGTTTATTGATATAATTGAAATAATAGAAGTAGATGATATAAAAATAGGCCTAACAAATGGACAAAAAGAAAATATTTTGAAATACAATCACGATTCTTTTTTCCCGCTACCTGCTATTTATGTTAATGGGAAGTTGAATGATTTTGTTGCAATCCTAAAGTCACATTTTTTAATTCAGGAAAAAGAAATAACCGCAGGCACTAAATTCCCATCAGCTTCCAAAAGACACTTATATTCGCATACATTTACTTTAAACGGGCAGAATGTGAAATTGGAATACATTTGTTCAAAAGTAAACCCATATAGAGCTGAATTTCTTCATAAATTACATTCCCATAATAGTCGTGTTGGTATTCCTGATATTAAAAATCTTTTATGATACGCCATGCAAATAAGCACACATATTGCCAGACCGCACAAGCCAAACCTAAAACCAAAGCTTGGCAACGAGTGTGCTTTTACATTGCCAGGAAGAAATTCATTTTTTTTCTTCCCTCCCTTCGGTGTTTTATTTTTTTTTGCCTACGTACAACCCTTGACAGACAGGCATTTTGACAGTTCCGAGCGTAAACAAAAGGTAGTGCAACCTGACACGGACGACAAAACGCCATCTGCTAACAGCGTGTATGTTGCAATAGCGGGTGAAGTGGTAAATCGAAGGTCTGTGCTTCTAAGAAACTTTGTGCTAATCGGACAGGAAAGAGCTTCTAATCCGCTACTGCACATACACGCGGAATGTTATACGCAATTGGTCGCTTACTATAGAAGAAACAAAAAATAAGGTTTAAGGAGGTATGAGAAATGCAAACCCATCATAAATTGATAATCGGCAATTGTATGAGCATGGAAGAAATTTCAAGTGAAAGTGTCCATCTAATGGTAACATCCCCTCCTTATTTTAATGCACCGTTTGACTATAAAGAAGTATTCAAAAATTACAACCAATACTTAGGAGTGTTAAATAGAGTTGCCAAGGAAGTGTTCAGAGTTCTTAAAAAAGGAAGAATCGTAGTTCTTAATATTGATGATATGCTTGTAAACAGTGAGAAATTTCCAATTGTAGCAGATGCAACCAAGATATTCATTAATGCTGGCTTTCGGTATAGAGATAGGATTATTTGGAAAAAACCTGATGGTTATTTAAGAATTAGTAGGAGAAGTGGAGTTCTTTTGCAAAATCCCTATCCTATGTATTTTTATCCAGATAATCTTTTGGAGAGCATACTTATTTTTCAAAAAGGTAAATTTGATTATCACTCAATTTCAGGAGATGTAAGAGAAGCATCAAAAATAGACATAAAAGAATTCTCTGATAATAAGTGGTATATGACACTTTGGGAAATGACTAATGTTTTACCGGGTTCGGAGTTAGAAAAAAATATCGCTGCGTTTCCAGAAGAGTTGGCATATAGAGTTATAAAATTATTTTCTTATAAAGGAGAAACTGTACTGGATCCATTTGTTGGAAGTGGAACAACAATGAAAGTAGCAAGAGAGTTAGGCCGAAATAGTATTGGTATAGAAATAAAAAAATCTTTGATTCCGATTATTAAGAAAAAAGTTGGTTTTGAAGGACAATTGTCTCTTGAAAATCAGGATGATCTCTTTGAGGTTATAATAAGAGAGGGTGTTAAGTATGGATGTATCAGCTAAAATTACTGGCATAAAATATTCGCCATTTCTGTGTCGTGACCTAAATATTTTCCCCATAGAGTATCTTGATGTTGCACTGTCAACAGATGGATCTTTTGTTTTGAATGTTGATAAAAAAGGACAAATAGCTTTAAGCTGGTGGGTTTCTCCAAAAAGAACAAGGTCATATCCGTATGCGAGGGTATATGATTCTTTAGGATTTCAGGGGAAAAAAGTAACTATAATTCCAATTATGAAGGATGAAGGCAAAGAGGGAGATAGAGACTTTTTACAATGGGATACTATTTCTTTAATGAGTTTATTGGGCGTGTATACAATTATTTCTTACTATAGTAGTGCAGAAAAGAGTTCAAGATACATGCATAAAATAACAAATCAAAGATTTGATATGATACACATCAAAAAAGAAATAAACAACATCTTATGTTACCAATCGGATGCTCTACATTGGAATCTTGCTCAAATTGAGAAAGTTGGGGAGATTGGTCAGAGAGCTTTGGGCTCTTACGAAAAAATTTCAGAAACGCTGGGAATTGAAATGCATTCAAGAGAATCCGCAGAAAAAAGAGTAGATGAACTTCTTAAAGGGAAAAAGAATTTTATGACACTATCAAGAACGTTGGCAAAAAAGGCACAATATAGAGAATCTGTGACCATCCAACCCAAAGAAAAATTATCAGGGATTAAAGCAACTTTAACGATAAAGAACTATCTTGGAGGATATTATTTTTTCACATGTGATGAGATTATTATTGAAAAAGAAACTATCTGTTTAATAGAGGGAAAACAGAGTAAGCAGAGTCAAATCCCATCATTAGAAGATATAAAGGACGGACTATTAAAAATGATTTTGCTCACAAATTTAAAAGATGTAAAGATTGGAAACACCAAATACATGCCTATACCTATATTGAAACTTACAAGCGATATGAAATTTTCAAGAGAGTCGTTAAGAAAATCTCAAGCAGATAAATTATTACTTCTCAAAAAAGAAGCAGAAGGAAATAATTTTCAAGTGTTAATTAATGGCACAAATTTACAGGAAATTAAAATATGAAAAAAGACGACCAACAGCGTATAACACAGCATAAAAGGTTCGTGCCTTGTGGCACTCACCCAAATCCTTCGCTAACGCTCAGGACTTCTTTTATGCTGGGATCGTTATACGCCACCAATGAAATAAACATAATTTAAAGGAGGTGCGTTATGGCAAAGGTTAGAACATTCATTAGTTTTGCAGCAGAAGACAAGAAATACAGGGACTT
>JGI11944J13513_1003108_pt1 | contig 10674 bp, 11 predicted proteins | sample TerdegcoTASludge_FD_13513 | JGI IMG/M metagenome (IMG submission 13513) | reverse complement strand
AAACAACAGTTGATTATACTCCTGCTGGCAGGGGTGATTTTATTCAGCGGGGGCTACCGTTACGCTCAAATAAAGGAGCGTGCGGCGAATGAAAGCAAGCCCGCGCTGGAGAATACAACCGAAACTAAGACAAAGGAAATACAGGTGCATGTAGTGGGGGCGGTAGACAGGCCGGGAGTTTACAAACTGTTTCAGGGTGCGAGGGTCATTGATGCCGTTAACATGGCCGGGCCGAAAGAGGACGCTGATCTGGATTCTTTACAGCTCGCTTCGCTGCTCAATGACGGCAAGACGATACCTGTCCCATTTAAAACATCCTCCCCAGACACGCCTGGGAACATTTCCGAAAACACACCCGGCGGAGGTGGATATGGCACCGCAGTTCCCGGGCAGGGCGCGGGTCAGGCCAACGGCCTAGTGAATATAAACACGGCGGATCTCAGCCAGTTGGACACGCTTCCCGGGATCGGTCCGTCGCTGGCGCAGCGAATTGTCCAATACCGCGAGACAAACGGGTCTTTCTATAGCGTGGAAGATATTAAAAATGTGTCGGGCATAGGCGATAAAAAGTTTGAGGAACTTAAGGACAAGATAACCGTGCGTTAATTATACAACTTGCACTGTGCGAAGCGCGCGTTGTCGCCGATAATATTATTAAAACACAACCTTTGGGAAACGGAGGGTTTCGCATTTGGATGTAAGCATGCTGGTTAGAATGCTGTTAATGAATTATTTGCAAACTGCCCTTACCGGAGAAAAAAAAGTCGATGAGACCGGTAGCGCCGGTATCTTTGGTAGCGCCAGCGGCGACGGCAGCGATTTTGAGTCGCTGCTGGCCCTGGCCATAGCCGGCGGCAGTCTCGGCCAAGGTGACTATTTATCCAGTTACGGTGTTCCCGGCAGTGTTTCCACACAGCGGCTAAAATCCGCTTCAACCGGCACTGTTTCATCCAGAAGCGCGCAAAAGTCCGGTACTGCCGCCGGTATAGGCCTGGCTGGTTTAATTGAAAGAATTTCCTCCAAGTACGGGGTTGACCCGGCGCTGGTTAAATCGGTAGTCCAGGCGGAGTCCAGCTTCAACCCGAACGCCACGTCGCCCGCGGGAGCCATGGGATTGATGCAGCTGATGCCCGGCACAGCCGATTCCCTGGGTTGGATGACCCTTATGATCCGGTGCAGAACGTGGACGGCGGCGTGCGCTATTTGAGGCAGCTCCTAAACCGCTACAATGGGAACAGCAGCTTGGCGCTGGCGGCCTACAACGCCGGTCCGGGCGCGGTCGACCGGGCGGGTGGAATACCGAATTACCGGGAAACGAGGGATTATGTGCGCAAGGTGTTGGAAAACAGGGTAAACTTTATAGTTTAAGCCTTGGTAATTACTCAGGAGTCAGTAGTCAGAATAAGAGACTCGTATATCATCTTAAATTATTTGGGTTCGGTTAACTAGTTTATTAGAATAACCATCTTTAGCCACTCTTTGGAAAACTATTTTCTGGAAAATAGGTTCAAGTCATGCTCCAAAGCGGGTGGGGTCTTTTAATTCAGCTGAAATTATATGGTTATTTTGTCATGCATGTGTCTTAAAGTGTTTTATTCTGACTCCTGACTCCTGAATACCTGTAATCATTCGAGGTAGTTCTATGAACAGACCTCTGATTGTTCTTACCGCCTGTTACATGGCAGGTGTTTTATCAGGCGGACTGGTAAACATTGGCTCTTCTTTGGCATTGCCGCTGGCGGGTTTTTGCCTGCTGGCGGCAGCGGCCGGTTACGCGGTGGCCTGGCGGAAAAATCGCCGGGTTATTTTAATTCTCTTTTTCTGCCTGGGACTGGCCATGTCCCGCCTGGCGCTTGAAGAAAGTGAAACGCTTCTGGTTGAATACTCCGGGCGGCAGGTGGTTCTCACCGGGCGGATAGTGGCGGAGCCGGATGTGCGGGAGGATAAAGTGTTTTACCTGCTGCAGGCGCGGGAGCTGTCGTCGGGTGAGGAGAGCCGGGCGGTTACCGGGAAGGTGCGGCTTCAGGTCAAGGAATCAAACCGGGTCCTCGGTTACGGCGACGTGGTGAAAGCAGCCGGGCTGCTGGCCAGGCCGGATTTGCCGGGCAACCCGGGTGGGTTTAATTACAGGACGTATCTGGAGCGGCAGGGCATCAGAGTAATCTTGATGGCCCGGGGTGAAAAATCTGTGGAAAAAACCGGCGACAACACGGTTAACCCGCTGCTGAACGCCGCCCTGCAGCTGAAACGGAAACTGTCTTCAGCCGCCACCGCGTCGCTCGCGCCAACTCAAGCGGCAGTTTTAAACGGAATTGTCTTCGGCACTCAAGGGCTGATTGACCCTCAAACAAGGCAGGCTTTTACTGAAACTGGAATAGTACATATCCTTAGTGTTTCCGGCCTGCATATTGGCCTGGTGCTGGGCGGAATGGTAGGATTGTTGCGGCTGCTGAGGTTGCCCCCGGGACTGACGGTGCCGCTGGTCACGCCGGTATTAATTTTTTATGTCCTGATGACCGGGTTTAACCCGGCTGTGCTGCGCGCGGCCGTCATGGCCCTTTTGTTGCTCTGGGCGTACCAGTTGGGTCGTGACCGGGACTGGCCCACCACCATGGCGCTGGCGGCCCTGGCCATCCTTCTCTGGAACCCGCTGCAAATTTACCATCCGGGATTTCAGCTTTCCTTCGCCGCCACATGGGGAATTCTCTATCTGTCACCTATTATAGCTAACGGCTGTGCCGGGCTGTGCAAAGTTTTTCCGGACGGTTTGACCCGTCCTTTAGCCCAGGCGCTGGCAGTCCCCCTGGCCGCCCAGCTGGCGACAATACCGCTGGTGGCCTGGTATTACAACATGATTTCGCCGGTATCGCTCCTGGCCAACCTCGTGGCGGTGCCCCTGGTTGGAATAATCATGCTGCTGGGTGTCATATCCGCGTTTCTGGGCATGATCTGGCTGCCGCTGGCTGCTTTGGTGAATGTAAGCAACGGTATCATTATCGATATGTTCTTGAAGAGCGTCGGCTTCTTCCAGGGGCTGCCCGGCGCGGTGTTTTACCTGCCCACGCCGCCGGAGGCGCTGGCGGTGGTCTGGTACGGTGGTCTGCTGGCAATTGGCTGGCTCCATTCGGGACGACCCGGGCCGGCTGTGAAAGAGCGGGTGAAAGGATGGATAATAGTAGGGCTGGCGCTTGGCGCCGCGCTCTTTTTGGTTTGGACGTCCTTGGCCGGCGGGCGGGAATTGGCGGTGCATTTTCTGGATGTCGGACAGGGGGACTGCATTCTGGTGCAAACTCCGGGCGGCAATAACATGTTGATTGACACCGGCGGCAGGCGGGATGAATTTCAAACCGGCACCGGGACCGGTGATCAAGTGGTAACGCCCTACTTGCGTAAAATCGGGGTCAGGCGTTTGGACGTACTGGTTTTGACTCACCCGCACGAAGATCACGCCGGCGGCGCCGCCGCGGTAGTAAGAAATTTTCCTGTAAAAATGGCGGTTGTTTCCCAAATGGACGAAGTCCTGAAGAGCCTGGAAAACTCGGGGGCTGAAGAAACAACCGCCGTCAAAAAAAAAGGAAAAAATGACACCGGTGAAGAAGTACCTTTAGCTTATATAAATTTGCTGAAAAAAATGGCCACCGCCGGCACCGCGGTACGGACTGCCGGCGCTGGCGACATGATTAAGCTGGACCGTGAGACGGAGGTGGAAGTGCTTTATCCCGGATTGACGGCGGGCAAGACAATATCTAATATGAACGATTGCTCACTGGTGCTTAAGCTGACGTACAGACAAAGGTCATTCATATTTACCGGAGATGTCGAGATGGAGGCGCAGAGCGAATTAATCCAAGGAGGGGCGGACTTGCGGGCGGATGTCTTAAAAATGCCCCACCACGGCAGCCGTTCCTTGCTGCCGGCGCTGGTGGAACAGGTGAATCCTGAAGCGGCGGTAATTTCCGTTGGCGCTCACAATAACTTCGGCCACCCCGCCCAGTTCACCTTGGATACGCTTAATCGGGAAGGGGTGCAGGTTTACCGCACCGACCTGGACGGGGCAATGCTCTTTGAAACAGACGGACGCCGGCTTGAGGTGAAGACCGGTAAAAATAAAGATGCGAAATGATAATGTAGTTTGCTATTATCATTGTTGATGAATAATTTATAAAGTGGTGAAGTGAATGCAGAATTCTCAAACGGGCAGTGAAGAATATGTCTTTAGCCAGGTTGAAAACCTGCTGAATGTGGGAATCGCCCTCACTGCCGAAAAAGATCACAACCGGCTGCTGGAGATGATCGTCTCTGAAGCGCGCAATATTACGAACAGTGACGCCGGCACCCTTTATTTGCGGCAAAATGATCAACTCGTTTTTAAAATAGTGCAGACAGAGTCTCAAAATGTTTTCCTGGGCGGTTCAGGGGAAGAAGTTAAACTGCCGCCGGTGGCGCTCGTGGAGAGTAATGTGTCGGCCTATGTGGCGCTTACCGGCAAAACGGTGAATATAGCCGATGTATACTTCGCTGAAGGGTTTGATTTTTCCGGCCCCCGCAATTATGACCGGATCACGGGTTACCGTACCAAGTCAATGCTTGTCGTGCCGTTGGAAGACCACGAGGGGGAAATCATCGGCGTACTGCAGCTGATCAATTCCCTGGAAAGTGACAACCGCACAGTCAGAGTATTCCCTGCACACTACCAGAAAGTGATTGAGTCCCTGGCCTCCCAGGCCGCCATCGCCCTGACCAACGCGCAGCTTTTAAGAGATATTGAAAACCTGTTTAATTCCTTTGTGCAGGTAATGGCTACGGCCATCGACGCCAGGACACCGTACAACGCGAACCACACCCGGCGCGTCGCCATGCTGGCGAGGGCGACCGCGGAAGCGGTAAACGTTGTTCAGGATGGACCTCTGGCGCAAGAGCACTTTAACCGGGAAAGGCTTGAGCAATTAACCATGGCGGGATGGCTGCATGACATCGGCAAGGTCACCACGCCTTTATCCGTGATGAATAAGGCCACCCGCCTGGAAGGCCGGATAGATATCGTGCTGCAGCGAATGGACTTTATCAGCCAGTCCGAAAAAATGAACAGTCTCGCCAGGCAAGTGGAACTGTTGAAAAAAGGAATGCCGGAGGAAGCTGAGCGGGAGATCCTGCTAAGCGCGGAGCGCCTGGTAAAGATCAAAGAAATAAAGGAGTTGATCGTCAAGTGTGACAATCCGGCAACCTTTATTGACGACCAGCTTCTTGAGCAGCTGCGCGAGGCCGCCGGCCGCAAATATCTTGATCCGGAGGGTGTGGAGAAACCATATCTAAGCCCGGCGGAACTGGAGTGCCTGTGCATCCGCAAGGGTACCCTCNCGGACGAAGAACGGGACATAATGGAACAGCATGTGGAGGTAACAGGCAAAATGCTGGAAAAAATTACTTTTATCAAAAAACTCAAGGATGTTCCCCTGTTTGCGAGCATGCATCATGAGTTTCTGGACGGAAACGGTTATCCCAACAAGCTGAAAAACGGCACTATCCCTCTTGAAGGGAGAATACTGTCTCTGGTCGATATCTATGACGCGCTGACGGCGGGAGACCGCCCTTATAAAAAAGCCATACCATGGGAAGAGGCCCTGCGCATTCTTGGTTTTATGGTAAGAGAAGGCAAGCTGGACAGTGAATTGTTTAATGTTTTTAAAGAACACCGAGTTTGGGAAAAGGTATGTGATTAGATGAACGGTACTCAACCGCCGGGTGCCCATCCCGGCGAAGAAAATGAAACAGCGGATGAAATTAATCAAGCAAAGCCGGACAGCCCGCTGCAATTTTACCTTTGCAACACACTTGGCTGTTTAATGGAAAGGGAGCTCAGATCTTGCTTTGAGTGCGATGACTTCCCCTGCGCAAAATTACGTCCGTTTGGATAATATTTCTGTGCTCTTATTGTAACCGGGTTGAATTTCCCGGCGTTTGACCTGAAAAATCAAGAAAGATATAATAATTGTACGGTGAGGAGGGGTTTGCCTTGGACAAGATTAAATCAGCTTACGAAATGGCCATGGAACGTTTCCAGCAAAGGAAAGAAGTGCCCCGCCCGGAAATCGACCGGCTGGAGTACCTGCCTGTGGGAAGAGCTATAGCCGCTAATTACCTAAAGGAAATCAATTACGATATTTTCGCTGAAATCGGCAAGCACTCCGATAATTATAAAAAGTACATAATCGAAGGCATGCAGGAAACCTTTTTGAACAACATCCTGCCGCCCGCGGACAAATCTTCCCGGGAGAAAAACAAGAAGGCGATGGAAGGGCTGCTGCTAATCAAAGAGGATAAACGGGCGGTGGGGGAAGTTTTTGGCCGGCTGGAGCACCTCTTTAAGTATTACGAGCAGGCCCTGGCGCAGGCTTACAGCCGGTTCAAGGATGATTATGGCGCGAAGATCAAGGCGGCTGTGGGTAAAATGACCGGGGGGAAAGTAAATATCGATCCGGAAAAGCAACCGGGTTTCCGGGAAGAATGGATGAAAGCGCTTAGCCGTTTAAACGACCAGTATATAAGCGTGCTGGGGGAACAGAAAGATTTATTGCGAAAGTTCAATTAAATTACGCAAAGTGGGGTGGTAAATATGGCCGTTGCGGAGGTAAGCATTGTCCCTGTAGGCACGCCGTCGCCCAGTCTGAGCGAGTATGTGGCGGGATGTATCGCGATACTTGACAGCGCTGAAGGAATCACCTATCAGCTTAACCCCATGGGTACTGTCATAGAAGGGGAACTGGACCGCGTTTTGGAGGTGGTCCGGAGGATGCACGAGCATCCTTTCACAAAGGGTGTCGAAAGAGTGGTCACCACTGTCCGCGTTGACGACCGGCGGGACAAAAAGTTGACTATGGCCGGTAAAGTGGCGGCGGTTGAGGCCAGACTGAGACAGGGGCAACAGTAATGCAATATTTTATTGAGCTTTTAAACAGCCTTGAACGGGGAGTAGTTGCCCCGGTTTATCTGTTTTACGGGGAAGAGACCTACTTGCGGGAGCAGGCTGTTGCACGTTTTAAGGACTATTTTGTTCAGGGCGGCGAGTCCGCCCTGAACTATGACCTGGTTGACGGCGAAGCGGTAAACCCGGTGGATATAGCGGCAAGGGCGGAGACGCTCCCTTTTTTTTCTGATAAGCGCCTGGTGGTGGTCAGGAATCCTCTTTTCTTCAAGGCCAGACGGGCCGGCGAGCCAGTCGCGGAAACGGGGGAGGAAACGAAAGTACCGGAAAAAGAACAGACGTTGCTGAATTACCTGGAGAACCCGCTGACTTCAACCTGCCTTGTTTTTACCACCGGTGAGCCGGTGGATAAGCGCAAAAAAATATTTCGTTTAATTAAAAAGAACGGGCGGGCAATCGATTTTAATTTCCTCAAAAAGGCGGAACTGGGCCGCTGGCTGGCGCAAAAAGCCGGCGCGGCCGGCAAAAAATTCGAAACGGGAGCGGGAGACGCTTTCCTGGAGTCTGTTGGCCCGTCGCTGCAAAATCTGGTAATGGAACTGGACAAGTTAATCAACTACACAGCCGGGCGCGAAGTGATCACTCTGACGGATGTGCGCCGGGTGTCCACGCCCGGAGTGGATGACAATATTTTTGCCATTGTCGATGCGATCGGCGGCAAGCGATGCGGGGAAGCGCTGGCAGGCATAAAAGAATTGCTGGCGGCGAAAGAACCTCCGCTCCGCTTGCTGGCGATGATCACCAGGCAGTTCCGCCTGCTGCTGCAGGTGAGCGACTTAACCGGGCGGGGCTGTCCAGCCCGGGAAATCTACGGAAGGCTAAAAATACAACCATTTGTTTATAAAAAAATTGCCACGCAATGTCGCAATTTTGAGCAGAACCTGTTAATTGGCGTTTTTGAATCCCTGTCGGAATTGGAGTCAGCGGTAAAAACCGGGCGGCAGGAGTTTTACCCGGCGATTGAGACGTATTTGTTAAAACTTTGCCTGTAGTCCTGTTTCAGGTGCGAACAATAAAACCACCCTTGACCGCATAGGGTGGTTTTTCCGTTTAACCCATCAGTTTATTGAATTTCTTCATCAGACGTGATTTTTTGCGTGACGCTGCATTTTTATGTAAAATGCCTTTTGTTACGGCTTTGTCAATTGCTTTCACGGCATTGCGAAGCTTTGTGCCGGCTTCTTCAGCATTGGTTGCGCCCAGGGCTCCTTCGAACTTTCTGATAGTAGTGCGCAGCGCCGATTTGATCCGTGTGTTGCGTAATGTCCGTAAACGGATAATTTCGGCTCTTTTTGCTGCTGATTTAATGTTCGGCATGTTTATCCTCACCCCCCAACGGGACCAATTTTACCATGCGTGGTGAAAAAATGCAAGCGCGACTGGTATATACTTTCAAATTTCGGGCAAAAATACAGGTAATTGAATAAGATAGGGGGTGATTTGAGGATGCAATGGCTCGGATTAGTAATCAGGTTTGTCGTTTCAGCACTTGTTTTAATTGTAGTAAGCTGGCTCTCACCCGGCTTCGTGGTGAGCGGAGGGTTCGTCGGGGCTTTAATTGCGGCGGTGGTGATTGCCGTACTGGGTTACATCGCTGAAGCCCTCCTGGGTGAACGTATTTCTCCCAGAAACAGGGGTCTTGTCGGTTTTATTACGGCGGCAGTGGTAATTTACCTGGCGCAGTTTATTATTCCTACGCTGCTCAGTGTGAATCTGCTCGGCGCGTTGATTTCCGCATTTATTGTCGGACTTATTGATGCTTTTGTACCGACTGTCATACGTTAACAGAGACGACCTTCATAAACCCTTCCTCCGGAACATAGAATTAATGGACGATTCCTGGAGGGGGGGGTTTTTATGTACCCGGTGCACGCCGCCCGGTTCCGCTACGCGCGCATTGATCACGTCTGCAGATTTATCGCCCTCGCCGGATTGCTGTCAATGCTGCTGTTATTATTTTCCCGGATAACAGGCGCTGCAGCCTTGACTGCGCTCAAAGAAACCGTGGATAAAATACCGGAAGGAGTCATAGCGGTTTTTTACCAGCGTGAACCGTTGAAAATACTTCAAGGCGCCCTGCCGGTGCTGTGCTGGAGCGGTTTTGAAGAGGATTCCTGCTCCGGCAGCCTGTCCCAATCGCTGCTGGATTCCCTGGGTGTTGTTGTCCGGGTTGATATGAGCAGTCCTGCCGCGGTTTTAAAATCACAAATGCCGGTGCTGGTTATGTCGGCGCCGCCGGGAGCGGTAGCTGTAAGCAGGTCAGGTGGCGCTCATCCGGTTGACAATGCTCCGGCGGCTCAAACCTCCACGCTGCCTGGAGAAATTCTGGTGATAATCTATAACACGCACACCGGAGAGACATACAGCATGACTGACCGGGCAGAAAGGCTGGACGGCAGGCAAGGCGGAATTGTGACCGTGGCCGCGGCGTTGCAGGAAACCCTGGAGAGCAAGTACGGCATTAAAGTGGCGCGCTCGGACCGTATTCATGATGCCGACTATAACGCTTCCTATCTTGAGTCGGAAAAAACCTTAAAGGAAATGCTGGCCGCCAACCCTGAGGCCAGGGTTGTTTTTGACATTCACCGCGACGCCGCGAAATCGCGTGAGCAAAGTCTGGTGAAAATTAACGGTGAGAACGTGGCGCCGCTTCTTTTCATCACCGGCGCCCGCATGTCGTCGAACTATGCCTTCGCTGCAAAGCTCTCGGCAGAAACAAATAAGATGTATCCGGGGCTTTCCCTGGGTGTCAGAGTGAAGACCAGCAATTATAACCAGTATCTTCACCCTCACGCGGTGCTGGTGGAAATAGGCACGTCAAAAAATTCAGTGGAAGAGGCGGTACGCTCAGCGGTTCTGTTTGCAGATGCGGTAGCCCGGGTGATTATGGAAGAGAGTAAGGTGATATCGTGACCTGGACAAAATATAAGTGCGTAGTTTTAATGTCAATTGCTGCAGTAGCTATAGGAAGCGCTTACACGCTGGCCAATTTTAACGAAATCGTCGCACCTGATGTACCGGTACAGGCTATCCGGTTTGAAAACGCGGGAGCAGACGTTTATCGTTTGGAAATCATGGGGGAAAACCTTGTTGTGAAAAGGCCGGATAAATATTACCGCCTTATTGAAAACAAATGCGGCGAAATCTTAATGTCCTCTAATAATAACGCCGCAGCATTCCGGGACAAGTTCCTCTCGGATATTATACCACGCGTGCTTCAGATAGAAAAAGGATTAGAACATTGGTTCCAGACCCTGCCTTTTGAAAGCGTCCGGAAAAAGGGCTAAAGATAAGAGAAGATATTGATGAAAACAAACGGTAACCCCTTGGCAGGGGTTATTTTAGTTCATGGCTGAATATTTTTTCAAAAGCATGGTGGACAAAGCAGTTAAACGGTGTTAGTATACTTTTAATTAAATAATTGTTTAGGTATCCCCGGTATATCGGGGATGAAAAGGGAACCGGGTGTGAATCCCGGACGGTCCGGCCACTGTAAGTGGGGAGCAGTTCCCAAAATGCCACTGGTTTTTGATAGCCTGGGAAGGCGGGAGATGCGCTTTGAGCCACGAGTCAGGATACCTGCCTGGGCAAAATTAAGTATTGCCTTCCGTGGAAAGGTTTGTGCTTAGAGGGTGCTATATATAAAGGTGTGAGGCCTTTTAAAACCCGGCTTTTACGGAAAAGCCGGGTTT
>JGI11944J13513_1003106_pt1 | contig 10678 bp, 9 predicted proteins | sample TerdegcoTASludge_FD_13513 | JGI IMG/M metagenome (IMG submission 13513) | reverse complement strand
GCGCCGATGGCGGCCGCCATCGGCTCCTCGATGAGGTAGACCTCGCGGGCACCGGCCGATTCGGCCGTCTCCTTGACGGCCCTGCGCTCGACCTGGGTGACCCCCGAGGGGATCGACACGATGATGCGCGGCCGGATCAGGGTCCGGCGGTTGTGGACGCGCTGGATGAAGTGACGGAGCATGGCCTCGGTGATGTCGAAATCGGCGATGACGCCGCCCTTCATGGGCCGGATGGCCTCGATGTTTCCGGGCGTCTTGCCGAGCATGAGCTTCGCCTCGGCCCCCACGGCGAGGACCTTCTTGATCCCGCGGGCGTCGCGGTGAACGGCCACGACGGAGGGCTCACGCAGGACGATGCCTTTCCCCCGGACGTAGACGAGGGTGTTGGCCGTGCCGAGATCGACGGCCAGGTCATTCGAGAACTTGCCGAGAATGAAATCGAACAGCAAAACGCTTCCTCCCGAAGTTACTGGGAAAAAACGCCGGACCACCCCGGCGCTTTCCCATAGGAAAGCTGTCATATACAGTATTTGCAGGGGCGAATCAATGCCTTTTTGACAAAAAACGATTGCATTTTCGCCTCGATTATAATAGGGATTTTCCCTTAACGTAACGCGACTCTCGAGGGACGCTCCATGCTTCAATTCATGCGAAAACATGCCCAGAGCTGGCTGATCAAGGTGCTGCTGGGTCTCATCATCGTCGTCTTCGTCCTCTACTTCGGCTCCACGCGCTGGAACGAGCCCGCCGAGGCCCTCGTGACGGTGGGCGAGAAGGTGATCACCTTCAGCGACTACCGCAAGGAATACCAGAACCTCCTGGACATGTACCGCCAGCGGCTCGGCGCCAATCTCACGGAGGACGTCATCAAGAGCCTCAACCTCAAGCAGCAGGCCCTGGACAACCTCGTCAACCAGGCGGTTCTCCTCGCGAAGGCCGAGGAGATGGGCATCCGCGTCAGCGACGAGGAGGTGCGCACCGTCATCGCCATGCAGCCCGCCTTCCAGCACGACGGGGTCTTCGATACCAAGCGCTACGAGCAGCTGCTCCGGTACCAGCGGATGAGCCCCGAGGAGTTCGAGGCGGTGCAGAAGAAGGCCCTCATCACGGTCAAGCTCCAGGACATCTTCCGCCAGGGCGTGAAGGTCTCCGAGCAGGAGATGCAGGACATCCACCGCATGCAGTCCGAGCGCATCAACGTGGAGCTCTTCAAGCTTCCCGCCCGGGTCTGCCGGGGCAAGGTGAACGCCACGAAGGAGGAGCTGGAGAAGTACTTCAACGACCGCAAGGACGACTTCCGCATCCCCGCGAAGGTGCAGGTGAGGATCCTCTCCTTCCCCGCCGAGAGCTTTGCGGGCAAGGTGGACGTCTCGGCCGAGGAGATCCGCAGCGCCTACGAGGCCAACAAGGGGAAGATGCCCGCCGTGAAGGGGCAGCCCCCCCCGCTCGAGGCCGTCAAGGGACGGATCGCCGAGGAGATCCGCCAGATGAAGGCGATGGGCGTCGCCGCCGAGCACGCAAAGAAGGCCCACGACACGATCTACCAGGAGGAGAACTTCGACGCCTATGCGGCGAAGAACGGGCTGCGCGTCCAGGAGACGGGCTTCTTCTCGGCCAGGGAGCTGCCCGCGGAGCTGAGGCAGATCCGGGATGCGGAAACGCAGATCTTCAGCACCCGCACCGGCGAGATCACCCCCGTCCTTTCGTCGCCCCGGGCGCACTACGTCATCAAGGTCACGGAGAGGAAGGATGCCGCAACCCCGCCCTTCGAGCAGGTCCGCAAAGACGTCGAGGAGCGGTGGGCCGCGGGCGAGGCGCTCCGGATCTGCCGCAGAGAGGCCGAGTCGGCCCTCGAGAGGATCCGCAAGGGCGAGGACTTCCGGGCGGTGGCCCGGGAGAAGGGCGCGGAGGTCGTGGAGACAGGGCTCTTTGCCCCGGGCACGGAGATCCCCAAGGTGGGCGCGTCGCAGGAGTTGATCAACGCCGTCTTCCAGCTCTCCGAAAAGGCGCCCTACCCCTCCGAGGTCTACGCCACGGGCGACGGGACGCTCGTCATCCCGCGGTTCAAGGAGCGCAGGCGGGTCGACGACGGCTCCTGGGAAAAGCAGAAGGACATCCTGAAGGTGATCCTCCTGCGGGCCAAGGAGGCGGAATACTTCCAGGCCTGGCTCAAGGAGGTCCGGGAGACCATGGAGAAGGACGGGAAGATCAAGATGAGCGAGAATGTGCAAAAGTTATAGGCATCAGGCACAGGGCAAAGGGCTTAAGGCCGATAGCGAAAAGAGGATCGGGACACCCCCGATCCTCTTTTTCTTTGAGCCTTTATCTTCAAGTCCTGTGCCATTAGCCTTACGCCATAAGCCCTGAGGCTATTTTTGACCGAACTCCCCCGTGTCGATCCACTCTGCCTTCACGAGAGACCACCAGTCCAGGGCCAGCTCCCTGAGCACATACTCGTAGGGAAGCCAGCCGTAGCCCCTGTCGCCCCATTTCGTTCCCCAGGAGTTGCGGATCAGCACGGCGCCCGTCGTCTCCGGCCCGCCGGGGCTTTCGTTCCGGATCTTCATCCTGTCGTCGTAGCCCACGGCCATCACGGCGTGGCCGCCCAGGAGCTTCTCGCCCTTGACCGGGAAGGGGATCTTTCCCGTCTTGCCGGCCTGGTCGATGGAGCTGTAGACGCTGAAGCCGAACATGGAGGGCAGGCCCGCCGCGAGCTTGGCCTTGACCTCGGCGAGCAGCTCCTCCCGCGCGACGCCGGGCGGGTCGAGGCGGTAGTACTGAATGGCCTGGTAATTCTGGGCAAAGGCGTAGCAGAAGGCCGGGGGCTCCCGGTCGAAATCCTCGACCCGGTACGGCCAGTACTCCTCTGGAGGGACGCCGAAGAGCACCAGGGCGCCCATGGCGGTTCTCAGAAACGCGCCGGTGTCGCCCGTCCAGTGCAGCAGGTTCCGGGTGACCTTGTAGAGAAAAAGGCGCGAGGCCTCCAGGTGCTTCCCCGCGGCGCGCCTCTCGAAGTACTCCACCATGCCTGCGCCGGCCTGGGCCGTGCACGACCCGATCTTGCCCTGGTCCTCGACGGGCGAGCACCAGGCCCGGAGGTCGCAGCTCGCCGGCAGCCTGGGTTTCCTCCTGCTGTCGCCGGCCCCCTTCACCCTCTTCATCAGGGGCAGGATGGTCTTCGTCTGCGACGTGTAGTCCCTGAAATCCGGGTAATCGGGCAGCCAGCCCATGGCGGGCCGTTCAAAGAACTCGGACATGGGTTTTTCTCCTTTCTTCATACAGGGGCATTCCGCGTCTTGCACACGGCAACAGGTCAAATCCGCGCGGACAAGGTCAATCCACCCTGACCCAGTAGGAATTGCTCCAGTTGATGCGCCGGCCGTCCGGGCTGATAGCCCCATGCTCCTTCCAGTCGATCGCCTCGAGCTGCGCGGCGCCGACGAGCCTGCCGCGCGAGCGCTCCTCGGGCGTCCTGTGAATGATGAGGGTGAGGGTCGTTCCCTGCTGCTGGATGCTGCAGTCGGCCACTTTGCGCCCTCCCCGGTATGCCGCCCATTTGCCGGCCAGAGACACCGTCGCGGGCGGGGAAAGGGTCTGCCGCGCACGGCCGATACTGGGGCCCCATCCCACGTTCGAGTCCCTGTAAGCACCCTTCACGATGCGGCCGCCGTCTTCAAGGATCCAGTCGTAGTCGATCACGTAGCCGTTGGCGTGGGTGATCGAGAACCGCACGCGGCTGTCCTTGCGGCATATGCTGAAGCTCTGCTTCACCAGGGCCTGAGGCGTCCCGACCCCTGCGGGCTCGGAAACGGTGCACGTGGTGAAGTCGATGCGGTACACGTGTCCGAAGCTCTGATGCTGCCAGTAGTTCATCACCTCGTACTCGACCACGTCGTTGGCCAGGGCCTGGCCCAACGGGATCATCCCAAGAACGGCAACAACGAGCACCCACGACAGGCAACGTTTCTTCATCCATCACTCCTTTCGTTCCACGGGTTGAACACGGTATCCGCCCCGCCCTGCCTGCAACGATCCGTCGTTTTGGTGCGGGGCCCTGCCCCTCACCACCAGCACGGCCGGCCCCACGGGCCCCAGGGCCTCCAGGGGTAAGGGGGCCCCCAGCACCAGGGATCGTAGTAGTACGGCGGGTACTGGACCCTCTGCTCCCAGAGCTTCAGCTCCCTGGCCCGGACCACGGGGTAGACGTAGCGGACCTCGCCGATGGGGTGCGTCTCGCGGCCGGCGATTTCGCCGCCCACGGTGACCTCCCTTCCCTTCTTGAACAGGTCCGGGTCGAGAAACCGGTCGACGACGACGATGAACCGGCCCTCGGAACGGTCCAGGTCCGTCGGGCGCTTCTGGAAATCGAGGGCCGTCTGCATGACCTTCAAAGCCGTCGACCCCTCGCGGTTCGTCGTCTCCACGATCACGCCGCCCCAGACGACGACGGTGCCCTTGAACCTGTCGGGGTCCTTCCGGATGTCGGCGAAGGGCGGGCTCGCGTCCGCCTCCCGGCGGATCTCCTGCGACACCGGCGCGCAGGCCGTCATGCCGGCCAGGACCATGCAGGAAATCACCCCGATGGCTCTCGTCACCGCCATATCCCGAACCCGATGCCGACCCGAACCGCCGGGGGCGACCCGGGTCCGGCGTAGTAGTCTTCTGCTCTCCACAGGTACGTCTCCCGCTCCAGCAGCGAGGGGACGGTGTAGGACCTGCCGTCGATCGTGATCACCCGGCCACCCTCGACAACCCCGCCCACGGTGATTTTCCGGCCCTTCTCATAGATGAGGGGATCCACGAAGCGCGGGTAGACCACGAGGAAGCGGCCCTGCGAGGCCGCCGTGTGATCCGGTTGCTGCTGCCACCCCAGCGGAAGCTGGAGGACCTGCACCCGGGTCTCGTTTTCCCTCACCGCGGTCTCGATGATCTGGCCGCCCAGGATGACCACGGCCCCCCGGAACCGATCGGGCTTCTGCAGCAGCTCCGGGAAGGGGATCTTCTCGTCCTCCTGCACGATCCGGTTCGACAGGACGGAGGTGCACCCGGACAGGACGACGGAAAGGAGGACGGCAAGGACGACTCTCTTGGTCATGGGCTCCCCCGGCGGGACGTCGATGGCATGGGACTCATTCTAGGACATCCCCCGCCGATGGGCAAACACAAAATTGCCGGGCGCCGCATCGCGGGGCCGGCTTTTTTATACCCTTGACGGGAGGAATCTGCTAGAATCCATCCCCCGGGAAAAAAAGGCAGGAGGTGGGGGCATGAGACACGCAGCATCCGTCGTCCGTCTTGTTGTCGTTCTTGCCGCGGCACTTTGCCTGACCGCGGCCGCGCCCGCGTCGGGCCGGGCCCAGGTCCAGCCCGTCAAGGCGGCGTTCATCTACGTGGGGCCCGTGGGCGACGCGGGCTGGTCCTTCGCCCACGACCAGGGGCGCAAGTACCTCGAGAGGAATCTCCCCGGCGTCAATACGGCCTTCGTCGAGTCCGTGCCCGAGGGGGCCGACGCCGAGCGCGTCCTGACCCAGTTCGCCCGCGACGGCTACAAGGTCATCTTCGCGACGAGCTTCGGCTACATGGACGCCGTCATCAACGTGGCCAGGAAGTTCCCCGACGTCCGCTTCGAGCACTGCTCGGGATTCAAGACGGCGCCCAATGCCGCCACCTACTTCGGCCGGATCTACGAGGCTCGCTACCTTTCGGGCATCGTGGCCGGAAAGATGACGACGTCGAACCTCATCGGGTACGTTGCGGCCCACCCGATCCCGGAGGTCATCCGCGGGATCAACGCCTTCACGATGGGCGTGCGCTCCGTCAACCCCGGAGCGAAGGTCCGCGTGGTCTGGACGAACACCTGGTACAACCCCGCCTCGGAAAAGGAAGCGGCCAAGGCCCTGCTCGACGCCGGCTGCGACGTGATCGCCCAGCACCAGGACACGCCGGGGCCCATGCAGGCCGCCGAGGAGCGGGGCAAGTACGGCATCAGCTACAACTCGCCGATGATGCAGTTCGCGCCCAGGGCCGTGCTGACCGGGCCCGTCTGGAACTGGGGCCCCTACTACGTCAAACGGGTCAGGGAGGTCATGGACGGGACCTGGAAAACCGGGCAGTACTGGGGGCCGATGGCGGACGGCATCGTCGACCTGGCTCCCTTCAACAAGGCCGTGCCCGCCGACGTGGTAAAGCTCGTCAACGGGAAGAAGCGGGACATCATCCGCGGCAGGCTCCACCCCTTCGCCGGCCCCGTGAAGGACAACACGGGCAAGGTGATCGTCCCGGCGGGCAGGACGCTGTCGGATGCGGAGATGCTGAGCTTCAACTGGTTCGTCGAGGGCGTCGAGGGGACCCTGCCGAAGAAGTAAGCCTGGAGGCCCGGCCCGATGCAACCGCCGCTGGTCGAGATGCGCGGCATCCGGAAGGCGTTCCCCGGAGTCGTGGCCAATGACGGGGCCTCCCTCGAGCTGCGCGCCGGGGAGGTTCACGCCCTGCTGGGGGAAAACGGCGCCGGCAAGACGACCCTCATGAACGTCCTGGCGGGCCTCTACCGCCCCGACGCGGGCGAGGTCCTCATCGGGGGCCGCGCCGTCGAGATCCGTTCGCCGGGCCGGGCCATCGCGCTCGGCATCGGGATGGTGCACCAGCGCTTCAAGCTCGTGCCGGGGTTCACCGTGGCAGAGAACGTCACGCTCGGCATGAAGGAGCCCCGCTTCGTCTTTCACCCCCGATCCATCGAGGATTCCATCGGAGCCTTCGCCCGCGACCGCGGCCTCCCCGTCGACCCGCGGGCCCGCATCCGGCAGCTCTCCGTCGGGGAGCAGCAGCGCGTCGAGATCGTCAAGGCCCTGTGGCGCGGGGCCGGGATCCTGATCATGGACGAGCCCACGGCCGTCCTCACCCCCCGAGAGGTGAGGGAACTCTTCGGCGTCATGAATCGGATGGCCGCCGAGGGCAAGGCCGTCGTCTTCATCACCCACAAGCTCTCCGAGGTCATGGAGATCGCCGACCGCGTCACGGTCATGCGCCACGGCCGCCGCGCGGCCACGGTGGAGAAGGCCGGAACCTCGCCCGTCGAACTGGCGACGCTGATGATGGGGCGCGGGCACAAGGCCCCCGCCTGCGACGTGCACGCGGGGCAGCCGGGCCCCGTGGTTCTCGAGGCCCTCGACCTCGAGGCCGAAGGGGATCGCGGCGAGAGGGCCCTGCGAGGCCTCACGCTCGAGATCCGGGCCGGGGAGATCCTCGGCATCGCCGGCGTGGCCGGAAACGGGCAGCGGGAGCTGGCCGAGGCGATCGCCGGCCTGCGCCGCGTCACGGCAGGCTCCATCCGCGTGGGCGGCACGGACGTCACCAACGCGGGACCCGCCCGCGCCATCGACGCCGGCGTGGGCTACATCCCCGAGGACCGCCTGGGGACGGGGCTGGCCGCCGGCATGAGCGTGGCCGAAAACCTGATCATGAAGGCCTACCGGGGCGCGGAGCTCTCGACGGGCCCCTTCCTCCGGCGCGGCAGGACCGTCGAGTGGTCCCGCCGTCTCGCCGAGCGGTTCCGGATCAAAACGCCGTCGCTCGACACCCCCGTGTCGAGCCTTTCCGGGGGCAACGCCCAGCGCGTGCTGCTCGCGAGGGAAACGGCGTCGCGGCCGAAGCTCATCGTCGCAGCGCACCCCACCCGCGGTCTTGACGTGGCGGCGACGGACCACATCCGCGCCATCCTGCGCGAGCAGAGGCGGGCCGGCTCGGCCGTGCTGCTCATCTCGGGGGATCTCGACGAGATCATGGCCCTCTCGGACCGCATCGCGGTTCTCTACGAGGGGGAAATCCTGGGGACGTTCCCCTGCGCCGGGGCGGACCTCGAGCGCATCGGCCTGATGATGGGGGGCGTGCGCACGAGCGGTCCCGCCAGAGAGGGCACGACGGTCCCGTCCTGCATGCGACGCCATGGACGATTGCGCACGAAGTGAGGAAGTGAAGAAGCGCGGAAAAGCGGAAAAGAGAACGGATTCTTGCGGAGAAATGGTCCATGTTCGTGATTGAGCGGCGTGCGGAGCGTTCCGCGCTTTTCCGCTTCGTCTCGCCGGCGCTGGCCGTGCTGACGGCGCTCGTCTGCGGCGCCCTGTTCCTGAAGGTCTCGGGGTTCGACCCCCTGGCCGTCTACGGGGGCATGTGGCGGGGCGCCTTCGGGGATGCCTACGGCCTGTCGGAAACGATCGTCAAGGCCATCCCGATCGCCCTGTGCGCCCTGGGGATCGCCGTGGCCTTCCGCATGAACCTCTGGAACATCGGCGCCGAGGGTCAGCTCTACGCCGGCGCCGCGGCCGCCGCGTGGGTCGCCCTGTCCTTCCCCGGCGCACCCGCCGCCTTCGTGCTGCCCGCCATGACGGCGGCGGGAATGTCCGCGGGGGCGCTCTGGGCTCTCCTGGCCGCCGTCCCCCGGGCGTGGGTCGGGGCAAACGAGATCCTCACGACGCTGATGCTCAACTACACGGCCGTCTTCCTCTCGGAGTACCTCATCCACGGCCCCTGGAAGGACCCGGCCGGCTTCAACTTCCCCCTCTCCCCGGCCTTCTCCGAGGCGGCGCGACTGCCCGCCTTCGGCGACACCCGGATCCACGCGGGCCTGATCTTCGCGCTCGCGGCGGCGGCGGCCCTGACGGTCGCGCTGCGCAAGACGAAGTGGGGGTACGAGCTGCGCCTCGTCGGGGCGAGCCCCGCCGTGGCGACCTACGCGGGGGTCGGCATCGCGCGCCACGTCCTCGTCGCCATGGCCGTCGGCGGCGCGCTGGCGGGCCTGGCGGGCATGACGGAAGTCTCGGCCATCACCGGCCGTCTCCAGTACGGCCTGTCGCCCGGCTACGGCTACTCGGCCATCATCGTGGCCTGGCTCGCGAAACTGAGCCCCGCGGGGATCCTGGCCATGGCCTTCCTCTTCGGGGGGCTGCTGGTGGGCGGCTACGCGGTCCAGTTCATCGGGGTCCCCGCGGCGGCGGTGAACATGCTGCAGGGGGCCATGCTCTTCTTCTGGCTCGCGGCGGAGTTCCTCGGCCGCTACCGGGTCGCGCTGCGCGGCCGCCCGCGGGAGGTGCGCTGAGATGGAAATGGACGCAGTCACCGCCCTCCTGGCAGCCGCCGTCGGCGCGGGGACGCCGCTTCTTTACGCCGCCCTGGGGGAGATCCTCTGCGAGCGCTCGGGGGTGCTCAACCTCGGCGTCGAGGGGATGATGCTCGTGGGGGCCGTCTGCGGGTTCCTCGCCGCCGTGGAGACGAAGAGTCCCGGTGCCGGCGTTGCGGCGGCCATGCTCGCCGGGGGGGCGCTGGCGGCCGTTCACGCCTTCATGACGGTCACCCTGCGGGTCAACCAGATCATCAGCGGCCTCGCCCTCGCCCTGTTCGGCACGGGCGTCAGCAGCTACCTCGGCAAGCACCTCATCGGGGTGCCGCTCCCGGTCACCCCCGGGCCCCTGCCGATCCCCGGCCTCGCAGACCTCCCCGTCGTCGGCGCCGTGCTGTTCAGCCGGGACCCGCTCGTCTACGCCTCGTACCTCCTCGTCCCGACGGCGTGGTTCTGGATCCACCGGACGAGGCCGGGGCTGCACCTGCGCGCCGTCGGCGAAGATCCCGCCACGGCCGATGCCGCGGGGGTGAACGTCTACCGGGTGCGCTATGCCGGCATCCTGGCGGGGGGGATGCTGGCGGGACTCGGGGGTGCCTACCTGTCGCTCTTCTACGCGCCCTGCTGGGTGGAGAACATGACGGCCGGGCGCGGATGGATCGCCCTGGCGCTCGTCATCTTCGCCGTCTGGAGCCCGCTGCGGGCCCTGGCCGGCGCCTGGCTCTTCGGGGGCATCGAGGCGCTGGGGTTCCGCATCCAGGTGCTGGGCGCCGTCGTCTCGCCCTTCTTCCTCAAGATGCTCCCTTACCTGTTCACCATCGCCGTTCTCGTCTTCTTCACGGCCTGGAACCGGCGCAGGCGCATCGGCGCGCCGGAGGCGCTGGGCCTTCCCTACGAGCGGGAATAGGGGGCCCCCGGTTGAAAAAACCCTTGTATTCATCGGTTCAAAGGGTGTAAATTGCTCAATGAGTTGCACCGTTTGCCGCTTGACGGCCGGTACCGAGAGACGAAACCGATCAACCATGCGGGTCAAGACATTCATTATCGCGGTTCTGCTGTTCTTTGCGGCCCTCGATCTCTCCCTCGCACAGACCGAATACCGGTACGAACCGGCAGCCAAAGACCCTTCCAGGGTGAGCACCGTGATCGGGCGCATGCGAGTGCACACGGTGCTGCCCGGGGAAACGCTCCTTGACATCGCTAGAGCACACGGCCTGGGGTTTTCGGAACTGCAGGCCTTCCACCCCGACCGGGACCCCTGGCTGCTCGAGGAGGGGAGCCGGATCGAGATCCCCGCTCTCTGGATCGTCCCGACCGCGAAGCACCGCGCCATCGTGATCAACGTGCCGGAGATGCGGTTGTACCGGTTTCACGCCAAGCGGGGCACCGTCAGCACCTACCCCGTCACGGTGGGCGAGGAGGAAACACAGACGCCGCTGGGGACGTTTCGGGTCGTCGAGAAAGAGGAGGACCCCGAGTGGAACATCCCCCCCAAGCTGCGGCACAAGTACAGGACGAAGATCATGCCCGCCGGTCCGGACAACCCGATCGGCAAGTACTGGCTCC
>JGI11944J13513_1003101_pt1 | contig 10698 bp, 9 predicted proteins | sample TerdegcoTASludge_FD_13513 | JGI IMG/M metagenome (IMG submission 13513) | reverse complement strand
GGCGGGTCTGGGCAGCGCCCAGAAAAGGTGGGCGGACACATGTGCTCGATGTCCGGGGAGCGGAAACACGGCTCCTGGCGGGTGGTGGTGGGGGGATGGTGGCGATCGATCTCTTTTTCCTACAGAGAGTATTACGTTAGAAAAAGTTTTGCAGATGGGAAGCTGTATAGGAATGGTTAAAGTTTTGGTTTAGGGCTTGCCGTGAGCTGAGTCTTGTTGTACGCTTATGAGCGGAGATACATAGGCGGTTGTGTTCAAATGGCCACCAGGAGGGCGAGAGGCGGAGCGGCGTCAGCCGCGCAGCCGGTAGCCCGGCAGTTGTCCTGGTGAGCTGAATAAAACACAACCGCTTTTTGTTTTGAGAGAGAGTGAGAGACGATGACTGAAGCTGAGCTTGTTAAAGCTATCATCCTCAATTTTGGGGATAAAGCTCCTCTGCTGCTGGTTGTGTTCATGTTCATCCGGTGGGTGTGGCCTGATCTGAAGGATTTGCTCCTGGCATTTCTCGAAAATCGGGAACAAGCGCAGCAGTATGATCCTGTGGCCTCGAAGCTTGATACGCTGAGCAATGGCGTGTCGGCTTTAACTACGTCTCTGACGTCGTTTATCTCGGAAAGCCGCGTCAGCATGAGCCAGCAGCAGGAGACCTGGCGGGAGATGTCTACTCTCGTCAAAACGACTGTGGGGCTGGTGCGTGAAATGTCCGTGTCTCGGCTGGAATCGAGCCGCCTGGCAGACGCAAGAACCCAACCGCCTGTATCTCCTGCTGGCCGGAATGCGTCGGATGCAGGTGGTGGCGAGCGGTCGAGTGGGACGGACGCAGCAAGCGAGGGCGTCGAGGCGTAGGGCGAACGGCGAGGCGGGTCCCAAAGCGCCACTGGGATTGATCGCAAGCGGTGATTGTTCACGTTGGCGCAATGGGGAGGCGGTCGAAGCCTCCCTGGGGCGAAAGGCGGCCCGCGAGCGCGCGCCCAAGCCGGGGGCAAGGCCACGCACATTCTTCGATGTGTCCTCCAAACGTCGATTTGGCCTGCCCCCGGTGCTTGACTGGGCGCCCTTGCGCGCGACGTGGGCCGCCGTGGTCGCGGGCTCAAGTAGCCGCCCTGCGCCGCCGCGGTGGGTTGGGTGGGTGGAAGTGGCGGCGCGGGCGGCGGTGGTCGAGGGGAAGATGGTGCGAGGGCAGGAGTTTATAGATACGGTCGTAGCGCGGGTGGTCCTGGATCGGGATCTGGATGTGACTCTGTTCGAGGGTGGGGTTGTGTATGAGGACCTGGCGATGGGCGAAGTGTCCCGGCGGCTGTATCGCAACCCAGCCGAGGGCTACGCACCGCGTGTGACGTACTGGCCGGGGTCGCGGACGCTGAAAATCGAGTGGAGCGTCGAGAAGATGGGGCTAGAGCGTGTAGACGTGTGGCTGCGGGAGACGTTTGGGGAAGTGCCGGGCATCCGGACTTGGCGGGTGATGCGCGTGGACTACGCGGTGAATCTGGACGTCGGGGCGAATCTGCCGGAGTACCTGGCTGCGGTGGGGCGGCTCCAGCTCGGGTCGTGGGAGCGGCATCCGTGGGAGGGCCGGGGCGTGGTCTGGAAGAGCAAGAGCCAGCGGGGACGCTGGGTCAAGTTCTACGACAAGGGGCGCGAGCGCGCGGAGCGGGGGGGGGCGCGGGGGGAGAGCGAGCCTGTCGCCGGTAGGCGGCAGGGGAGCGCGCACCCCGCTGATGGCGTTCTGAGGTTCGAGGTGTCGAATTACGCGGACGCGGTGAAGTACATGGCGGCGCGGTGGTTCGGGTGCGAGCGGACGGTCGGCGAGCTGGTGGAGCCGGGTCGGGCGCTGTACGTGCTGGCGTATTTCTGGCAGAAGCTGGGTGTGGGGCGGGGGGTCGGTGAGCGGGATGCGGAGCTGGCGCAGCTGCGGCGTGCGTTCGGCGTGCGGAACGTGGCAGCGGCGAGGCATGCGCTGGAGTGCTATCGGCAGCATGGCATCGAGAGCTACAAGAGTCTACAGCTCATCAGTAAGAGCAGCTACTACCGTTGGACGCGAGAGCTACGTGAGAAGGGCTTTCTGGTGAGCGCGAATGAAAGAGCATCGCTTCCAGCGTTGCATTTGCCACTTGAGAGCGTCTTCGAGAAGGCGAGAAGACCGAAAAAAGGCGAAAACGGGGAAAATCTTAAAAATCCCGAACCGGGGGCCGATCGTCTTCTTTCTCGAAAAACGCACCCTAAAAATGAGGGGATGCGCGAAAAAAATTGGGCCAAAATCGCCGGGCTGCTGGGTCTGACTGGGGTGGCACCGATGAATTTATACCTGCTGGAGCGATGGCATGCCTGGTCAGAAACCGCAAGCGCCAACTAGCGGCGATCCGATCTGGACCAGGCGGCGGGAAGAATGCCGCGCGGCGGTCCAGTCGCCCACGTTCTCGCTGCTGCTCAAAGTGCGGCTGCTGGAGCTGGCGCTCGACGCGGACGGACGGACCGCGATCGAGGCGCTGAAGCTGCTCTACACGGGCGGCGTCGATGCCGCGGAGAACTTCGATCCTGTGCTGTCCGGGCTGCCGGTCGAGCAGCTTGAGGAGGCGTTGAGACGTGCAACGGAGTTTGTGGTCAGCGTCGCCGGAGATGGTGGCGCGGGCGGTGATCCAGATGGTGGTTCCGGTGTTGGGGCGAGTGTCCTTCAGGCACTTCGTTTTACAAACTATGCCAAGTTACGACATGGCCGCGCATCATTGGTTGATCATGGAGGCGCTTCAGCTCCTGGAGATGGGCGTCATCGACCGCCTGGTGGTGAACATGCCGCCGAGACATGGGAAGAGTGAGATTGTGAGCGTGCGGTTTCCAGCATGGTATTTGGGGCGGCATCCTGACCACGACGTGATACACGTCAGCTATGGGTCTGACCTGTCCAACGACTTTTCCAGGCGGGTTCGCGCGCTGGTGCGTGACGATCTGACGTTCCGCTCCCTGTTCCCGCGGGTTGAGCTGGATCCGGAGCGGGCGCGGGTCAATGACTGGCGGCTCATGAACGGCGGCGGCTTCCGGAGCGTGGGCACCGGCGGCGGCATTTCGGGCCACGGCGCGGACCTGTTGATCATCGACGATCCTCACAAGGAAGGCGAGATTACCTCGATGATGCTTAGCCAGGTGTACGAGTGGTACACCAGTGGCGCGCGGACGCGGCTGATGCCTGGCGCGAAAATTGTGATCTGCATGACGCGCTGGGACCTGCGGGACCTGGTTGGGCAAGTGCTTCGTGTAGCCAATAGCAATCCGAATGCTGACCAGTGGGCGATCCTCAACCTGGCAGCGGAGGCCACGGAAGATGACCCGCTGGGCCGCGCGCCTGGCGAGGCGCTGTGGCCGGCGTGGTTCCCGCTGGAATCGCTCAAGAAAATCCGTGCGCTGGACGAAGCGAACTACCTGGCGCTTTTCCAGCAGGATCCACGTGCGTTTAACGTGGAGATGTTTCCTGAGGACAAATGGCGGCGGGTGGCGCACGCTGAGGTGCCGTGTGAGCGGGCGGCGTGGTGCTTCGACCTAGCGCTGGGCGAGGACGAAACCAGTGATTATACGGCCTGGGCGCGGGTGACGTATGACCGGGCGAGCGGCGAGCTGGCGTTCTCACGGCTGTTCCGCGAGCGGCTGACCTGGCCGGAGGCCAAGCGCAAAATCAAGGAACTGCTGGTGCTTCATCCGAATGACGATTTTGTGTTCCCCCGGCAGACGTATGAGCTGATGGCGGTGCAAGAGCTGCGCTACGAGCATCCGGAGCTGGTGGGTCGCATCAAGCAGGTGAGTTTCCCGGCGGGCAGCGACAAGCGCAGCCGGGCGCAGGTGCTGGCTGCGCGCCTGGCGGCGGAGAAGGTACTCATCGAGGACACGGAGCTGGCGGGGTACTGGATTGAGGAACACCGCGATTTTCCGGGCGATTTCGACGATTGCGTGGACGTTGGCTCGGTGGCGACGCACCATTTCGGCCTCCAGAACGAATTTCACGCGGCGATCGTGGACGAAGAAGCCAAAGCGCGGCGAAAAGCTGCGCAGAAGGCGGCACAGGCGGAAGTGCTCGAAAGGATTGGTGGGCATGCTCACTAAACTGCGTGAGAAGGCGATCCGGTTCCTGGGGGGCAGACCGCGCGACGAGCAGACGGTGGTCATGTGGGGCGATCACGAGAGCCGGCTCCGGCGGTCGATGCCGGGGCAGGCGCTGGAGCGGGCGCGTTATCTGTACGCGTTCGGTCCGGATGCGACCGAATACCTGATCCAATACGCGCTGGACGTGTGGGTCTACACCGCGGTTCAGGAACTTGCTACAGATTTCGCTAGTGCGCCGTTGGAGGTGTGGTTTAGGGATAAGCCCCAAAAAGCCATGAATCACGGGATTTTGGGGCTTCTGGGGGCTGTGGGACGGCCAAATGCGGATGAAGACCTCTTCGAAGTTCTCGAACGGCACATCTCAAACCTCATGCTGGCCGGGAACAGCTATTGGTACTGGCATAGCGCGCGGGGCGGCGCGCCGGAAGCGGTGTACAACCTGCCGCCGGAAGCGATGCTGGTCGTGCCGGGCGGGAGCGACATGGTGGATCATTACGTTATGCGCTGGCAGGGCGACGAGATCCGGCTTCCCAAGGAGAACGTCACGCACTTCAAGAAGTACCACCCGCTGAACCGGTACTACGGGTTGCCCGCGGGCGAGGCGCTGCGGCTGGAGATCCAGAGCGATCGGTCGATGGCGAAGTGGAATCACGAGTTCTTTGGGGACGACGTGTTCAGCCCGGCGGGGATCCTGGTCGTGGACGAAACGGTGAGCGACGCGGAGAGGGAGCGCTTGGAAGCGGACCTGGAGGGTAAACACGGTCCTCGACGGCGGACAGCGGTGGTGCGATCGCGACCGGGTGCGACGCAATGGCTGGACGCCGGGCTGAAGCATCACGAGCTGGACTTCAAAGAGGGCCGGCTTTTGAGCCGCCAGGCGGTCTATGAAGCGTTGGGGCTGCCGCTGGGTCTGTGGAGCGAGAGCAGCACGGAAGCGCACGCGCGGGTGGCCGAGCGGCTGAAGCTGAACACGGTGTACAAGCTGCACGTGCGGACTGCGACGAAGATCAATCAGGATGCGCTGCCGTTCTGGCCGGATCACGCGAGCTATGAAGCGCGGTTTGTGGATGTGCGGAAGGTGGACTGGCAGATGGAAAAACTCAAGCTGGACTCGCTGCGTGGGCTGATGACCGTGAACGAGATCCGGGAGAAACATCTGAATCTGCCGGGTGTGCCTTGGGGCGACGGGCCGAGCGCGCCGAAGCTGGGGCGGAATAGGATGGAAAGCGAGGGTGACAATGAACTGGCTGAGGTACCTGGGTGGTAGGCGGATCGGTGGGATCATCATTGCGTTCACCGGACCAGATATGAAAGATGCCTATGGCAACTACTGGACACGGGACACGGACTTGGCGCTGGCGCGCTACAACCGGCGTCCGCTGTACTACCAGCACCGGGGTGACGTGGTGGAAGCGGGCTACATCCAGATCGATGACCTGGTGCTGCGGGATGATGGTCTTTATATGGAATGTGATGTGCTCGACAACGAGGCCGGTGAAGGCTGCCTGGCGCTCGTGCGAGCAGGGCGGGGTCACTACTCGACGGGCGTGATGCCCGGAAGCTGGCGGGAAGCGGCGGATGGGTGGGTTGAGCTGTGGCCGTGGGTGGAGGCGAGCGTCACGGATCATCCGGCGACGAAGTATGGGCTGACGCGGGCCTCGTTGGTGTATCGGTCTATCAAACAACAGGAGTTCAACGTGAGCGGAGATGTTTTCTTTCGACGGGGTCCGGTGTTCTTCACGATGCCGGGGGTGCGGAGTGATGGACAGTACGTATTGCCCGAAAATGCGCAGGTTCACGGCGGGCAATCCACACAGAACGGCCAGGCAGCGGGTTCGGGTGCTCTTGCGGCGGGTGATTCTCGACGCGAGGGTGCGAACGATAACGGCGGCAGCTCGGCGGGGCCAGTAGGCGAGCTGAGCCAGGCGCAACTTGAGCAGATCGCGGGGGCGGTTGGCGGCGTGGTGCGTGAGGCGCTGCGAGACATGACGCCGGCACGGCGGCTTCAGGGCGCTCCGCTGCCGGGGCCGCTAGCGCCGGCCAATGTTGGTCAGAACCGGGAACGTATCGAAGTGCGGCACCGCTATGATGACTTAACGCTGGCTGGGATGGCGCTGTGGGGGAACTTCATGCTCCAGCTGGGGCGGATGAAGGGTCCGAAGGAGACTGAGTTTGTGCGCGCGCTGCGAGCTAAGGTTGAACAGCAGCGTCGGCGCGATGATGCACTGACGGACGACCTGCTGATGCGCGGTTACATGCGGATGATCGATAACCGCGTCTTGGAGGACTGGGGGCGGCACATTCGGGCCGATGAGGCGATGACGTCGACCTATGTCGGTTATGGGGACGAGTTAGTCCCGACGGTGTTGTCGTCGGTACTGTGGTATCACTTCATGCTGAATACGCGCGTAGCGCAATCGCTACAGCGGATCCAGATGTTGAGCAACCCTTATGAGTATCCGATCGTCACTGGTGGTCCTGTAATTCGGCGTGTGCCTGAGTTGCAGGACCAGGCGAACTTCGGCGTGCACAACTCGGTGATTCCGGCGAGCAAGATCGCCACCAGCAAGGTGACGTTCAGCGCGGGCAAGATCGGGGCGCTGGTGTTGGCGTCAAGTGAGTTGTTCGAAGACGCTGGGTATGCGGTGGCTAATGTCTGGGCGAGTCAGATGGTACGGCAGATGGCGAGCGCGATTGACCATGTCATCCTGCACGGGGACGAGACGACGGGCATCAACAACATCTCGCATAATGGCGCGGATCCGACCGGGACGGTGTACGACAAAATTCTGGTCCTGGATGGGCTGCGGCACTTGGCAGTGGGCGATGCGCAGACGGTGGCGCAGACCGTAATCACGGCGGACAGCAGCGTGGCGTTGCGTAAGAAGATGGGTGCGCGGGGCAAGTTTGGCCTGGATCCGCGGCAGTTGATCAACGTGGTTGATCCGAACGTGTACTACGACATGCTGGCGCTGGACGCGATTGAGTCGATCGCGGACGTTGGTCAGTTCGCGACGTTGCTCACTGGCGCAGTGGGGCAACTTAAGGGCGTGCCGGTGATCGTGAGCGACGAGCTGGAGAACACGAACGCGACCGGGCTGATTCCTAGCACGCACGACGCGACGTTGGGTTCGCATCTGGTGGTGAACTGGACGAATGTGTTTGTGGGGTACATGCGCGACGTGAGCACGGAACTGTTCAAGGTGCCGGGCGCGGATGGTTACGCGGCTGACGTCACTGTGCGGCTCGATCTACAACAGCAGGAAGCGGGCCAGGTGGCCTACGGGTACAACGTGGGCGGAGTTTAAGCGGGGGTCTGAATGACTTACCCGGTGCTGGCAGATGTCAAGGCGTACCTGGGCACGTCGAGCAGCGGCGAGGACACGCTTCTGAGCTGGCTGCTCGGCGGGGCCATCGCGTTTGTCGAACGGTGGACAGGGCGCGATTTTGTGGCTGCTGTGGACCAGACGATTCGGATCGTGCCGGATTACCCAAACCTGCTGGGCAGCGATCGGCGGAAACTGTTGATCCGTGACTACGACCTGCGGGCGGTGACGTCGATCACGAATGGGGATGGGGAAGTGCTGGACGCGGCGGACTATATGCTGCGGCCGCCAAGCGGGCCGCCGTACTACTGCATTGAGCTGTTCACGTGGTCCGGGCAGCGGTGGACGCGGGGCGACGTGGGCTACGTGGAGATCGTGGCGAGCAGCCTGGGGTATTCGGCGAGCTGCCCGGATGATGTGTTCGCGGCGATCCTGGCGCTGGTGGCGCACCTGTACCGGTCGCGGACGACCGGTGCGAGTGGTGCGGTGTCCACGGCGACGCGCGGTGGCCTGGTCATTCCGCCGGCGACCGTGCCGCCGGACATTCTCCAGATGCTTGATCCGTATCGGAGGGTGAAGGGCTGATGGGGTTGAAGGCAGCAATCGACCGGGTGAGCACGTGGACCGTGGTCGGGGTGACGAATCTGGGCTACTACCAGGACGTCATCGCGTCGGGTGACCTGCCGGCACTGGTGGTGCGCCTGGCGGGGACGGGCGGCGAGGCGCTGCGGCCGTTGAACATTCAAGCGGACCAGGGGCGGGTGACGGTGCACGTGGTGCACTATCTAATCACGACGGGGCTGGGCCTGGGGCTGGTCGAGGAGCGGTTCTACGGGGCGCTGGCGCATGTGGACAACTACCTGAGCGTAGTAGTGAATGATCTGATGCTGGGCGGCGCGCTGCTGGAGCCGTTGGCGATCGCGGACATCTACGAGGGCGCGATCGACCTGGGTAATGTGATCTACTATGGGGTGACGTTCCGTCACCGGTGGGTATTGAAGGTGGTGTGATGGCGACATTCACGGTGGAAGTGGACTGGACGCGCAGCGGGACCTGGGTGGACGAAACAAGCCGGGTCCGGTCGGTGAAGACGAGGGCTGGTTTCGAGGAACGTGGTGACGCGGTGGCGGGCGTGGGCACGGCGGTGATCGTGGTCGAGAACGTCGATGGCCGGTACACGCCGGAAAACGCGACCAGTCCGCTGGCAGGCAATGTGACGCCTCGGCGTCCGGTGCGGGTGCGCGTCGGCGATGGTGTGACGACGTGGACGATCTGGCAGGGGTGGATCGAGCGGATCGAGGTCGAGGCGGGGGACAAAAGCGCACGGCTGGCCGTGCTGCGCTGCGTGGACGGGATGGGGCTGCTTGGCGTGGAGCCGGTGAACGTGGGGCACGCGGATTCGAAGGCGGTGGCTGACGCCGTGAGCGAGATTGTCAGCCTGGCATTTACGCCGCCGGCGACGTTGATCGCGGACAACGGCGATGTGCTCACCCACTATGGGCGGGCGTGGCTGCCGGAGCGGACATCGTGCCTGGATGCGCTGCGCGATGTGTGTCTGGCGGTGTATGGCAGGGCCTGGATGGCGCGGGATGGGACGGTGCGGTACATGACGCGCGAGCAAATTCAGGACGGGAGCGGAGAGCCGGCTCTGACGTTCGATGGGGCATCGCCGCCGGATGGCCTGGAGGTGGCGCAGGACGTCGATGGCGTGATCAACCGGGTGGTGGTGACGGTTCATCCGCCGGAGGTGGTGGGCGCGCTGACGGAGATCTGGAAGGCGAATAGCGTGCTGCACCTGGGGCCGGGGGTGCGCACCCTCGGCGCGCCGTTCCGCGACGAAAACGGCGAGCGTGTGGCGGCGGTGGAAGTGGCGGACCTGGTGGCCGGGACGGATTACGTCGTGAACACGCGACGTGATGGCCGGGGCCGGAACATGACGATGGATCCGAACCTGAGCGTGAGCCTGGCGGCGGAAGCGACGCGGGCGGACATCGTCCTGGAGAACAATACGGGCCAGGCGCTCTACGTGACGCTGCTACAGGTGCGCGGGCGACCGATTCGGACCTATGACGCGGTTGTCGTGGTGCGCGATGATGCTGGTAGTCAGAGCGAGTACGAAATGCGGACCGCGGAGTACGATTTGCGGATGCAGGCCAGCCCGGGCTTTGCGGAGGGGCTGGCGTCGTATGTGTTGGTGCGGCGCGCGCAGCCGGAGCACGGGGCGGAGCGGCTGCGCGTGGACAAGAGCGAGCTGGTGGGGACGGAGAACGTCTTTAGCGCCGAGATCATGGATCTGGTGAGCGTGGTGGATGCTCAAGCGGGCGTGACAGGCAAGTACCGCGTGCTAAACGTGAGTTACGAGCTGTCCGGCGGGCGGTTCGTGGTGGATCTGGGGCTGGAGAGGGCAGACGAGGAACCGTACTGGCGGCTGGGCGTGGTGGGGGCGAGCGAGCTGGGCCAGACGACGATTCTGGGGTTTTAGGGGGTAAAGATGGCTTGGACGACGCCGAGGACTTGGACGCTGGGTGAGCTGATCACGAAGACGATCATGGATACCCACGTGCGGGACAACCTGCTGGCGCTGAAAGAACCGCCGAGCGACCAGGTGATTCGGAATAACCTGGGGGTGTATACTACCACCAGCACGACGCTGGTGGCGGTGGACAGCGCGAATCTGAAGGTCACGCTGACCACCTACGGCGGGGATGTGCTGGTGTGGTTTGTGGGGACGTTCAGCGCGACGGCGGGGACGGTGCTGCTGCTGGACATTCTGATTGACGGGACGACGCGGGTGGGCGCGGGGTTCGAGGGACTGCTGGCCCAGGGATTGGGGACGGGGAAGACGGTGGTGACTATTCCGCCGATCGTGGTGAGCGGGCTGGCGGCGGGCGAGCACAACTTTGTGCTGCTGTGGCGCGGGACGGGAGGGGCGACGCTGCGGCTGTTTTCGGACACGACCAGCGGGACGGCTCCGGACAATGTGCCGGCGATTCTGGCGGCGCGGGAGGTGAGTTGAGATGGGCGGCGCGATGGAGATGGAATGGGACGTGCTCAAAGTCAATCCGGAGCGGCTGGACGAGGAATTGAGGGCGCTGGGGATTGGAGCGTATGCGGGGCTGAGCACGGGCGGCGGCAAGGTGCGGGTGCACCTGGTGGGCGAGTGGACGAAGGCGGACCAGGCCAAAATCCTGGCCGCCGTGGAACGGCACGATCCGGCGGAGAAAAGCCGGCAGCGGCAGGCCGTCGAAGCGCGGCAGGCGGCGCTGGCGGCGCTGCGCAAGCC
>JGI11944J13513_1003097_pt1 | contig 10715 bp, 5 predicted proteins | sample TerdegcoTASludge_FD_13513 | JGI IMG/M metagenome (IMG submission 13513) | reverse complement strand
TGCTTCTGATGGCCTGGAAAGATTAAAAGAGAAAGAGTACGATGCTATCATCTCTGATTATGAGATGCCAGGGATGAATGGTGTTGAATTCCTCAAAGAGGTCCGATCTTTTAATGAGAATATTCCTTTTATTGTTTTTACCGGCCGGGGCAGAGAAGAGGTCGTTATCGAAGCACTCAATAACGGAGCAGATTTTTATCTCCAGAAAGGAGGAGATCCAAAAGCTCAGTTTGCTGAGTTGAAATCCAAGGTGGATCATGCGATTAAGCAGAAGCATGCGGAAAAAATCCTTGAGCAGGAACGCCAGCAACTACTCTCCATTTTTGACAGTCTTGATCAGGTTGTGTATGTCAGCGATCCAAAAACCTATGAAATTCTGTATGTGAATAAAAATTTTCAGAATTTTCTCGGTCATGATGTTATTGGCAGGATCTGTTATGAAGAGTTCCAAAACAGGAAAACACCCTGTGAATTTTGCACAAATTCAATCATATTCTCTCAAAAACCTCTTCCTTACTCCTGGGAACATTATAACTCAGTATTTAACCGGTATTATTCAATCGTGGACCGGGTAATCAGATGGCCTGATGGCAGGGATGTCAGGCTTGAGGTGGCTACCGATGTTACTGAGGCCAAACGCGCTCTGGAAGAGTTAAATGCAGCATATGAGGAGATTGCCTCATCAGAGGATGAATTAAAACATCAGTTTCAGGAACTTAATGAGAGTAGGGAACATTTAAAAGAGAGTGAAGAACGGTACCGTTCGGTTATAGAAAATACCCAGGACGTTTTTTACCGGAGTGATGCCCAGGGAAATCTTGTCATGGTAAGCCCGAGTGCTCTTCAGATATTCGGGTATGACTCTCTTGATGAAATCATCGGAAAAAATATTGCCGACATCTTTTATCAGAATTCCGATGAGCGGCAAAAACTGATGGGGATTTTACAAAAAAAAGGTTCAGTATATGATTATGAAATCCCTCTGGTAAAAAAGGATAAAACGCCCATATGGATCTCGACCAATACTCATATATATCATGACAAAAATGGTGCGTTTGCCGGAGTAGAGGGAAATATCCGGGATATTACTGATATCAAAAAGACCTCAATGGCTCTCCGTGAGAACGAGGAGTTATACCGGTTTTTGGTGGAACATATTGAAGACGGAGTTTTCATCGTTCAGGATGATCTGATTGTCTTTTGTAATGCGACATTTGCCAATATTATCGGATATTCCCGTGATGAAATACTGGGAAGCCCCATGTATGAATATATCTCCCCTGAATACCGTGATGAACTGATATGGAAATGTCATAATTCAAAGGAATATGATGTAATCATTGAATCATCTGAAATCCGGTTTCTGCATAAAGATAAAAAAACCAAAGTATCGGTAATCATCTCATTACGGATTGGAGAGTATAAAGGTCGTCACGCCTGTATTGGTACAATCCATCATGCTGCCAGACTGTATGAACAGGTAGAGCACTCCCTTCGGGAGAGCAGGGCAATGCTCAATGCCATCTTACAGGAATCACCGATCCCGCAATTTGTGATAGATAAAAATCACAAGGTAGTCTATTGGAATCAGGCCCTCTCTGTCTACAGTGGAATTCCCTCGAATGAGGTTATCGGAACAGATGAGCATTGGAGGGCATTTTATCCTGAACCACGTCCCTGTATCGCGGATCTGATACTTGACGGCAGGATTGATGATCTCGTATTATGGTACAAAGGCAATGCAAAACAATCAACTCTTGTGAAAGATGCCTGGTCATCAATTGGATTTTTCTCCCATCTGGGTGAGCATGGAATCTGGCTTTATTTTACCGGAGCATTACTTCGTGATTCAAATGGTGATGTCTGGGGTGCACTTGAAACCCTTGAAGATGTAACCGAACAGAAGATGAACGAAGAAGGGCTTCGCGAGGCGAATAAAAAATTAAACCTTCTTTCCGAGACAACCCGTCATGACATCCTCAATACGCTTACCGTCCTGACCGGGGCAATTGATCTTATCAGGGATGAGATCAGCGATCAGGCTGCTTCATCCTACCTTCAGCCGGTTGATACAGCACTGGATACCATATACCGCCAGATTCTTTTCACCAGGGATTATCAGAACCTGGGAATCACCTCCCCGGTCTGGCAATCCCTGCCGGCTATCATTGAAGAGACTATTATCCAAGTCCTTCCAAAGGAAATCAGATTTACTCAGGATAACATTAATTACGATATCTATGCAGATGCAATGCTTGGAAGGGTGTTTGCAAACCTGGTAGATAACACACTGAGACATGGCGGGACGGTAAGTGAAGTCAGGGTTACTGCCAGGGAAGAGCAGGATATGCTGTATATCTCCTATGCTGATGATGGAAAAGGGATTGAGGATTCAATAAAGGAACAGATTTTTAACCGGGGTTTTGGATCGCATACCGGATATGGTCTCTTTCTTGTCAGGGAGATTCTTTCAATCACCCATTGTATCATTCAGGAGGTTGGAACCGTTGGAAAGGGAGTTGTTTTCGAGATACATGTCCCTTCCACCTATTTTAAAATACATCAATCCTGAATTCTCTTTAGTGGTATCAGGATGAGTCAAAAAAGATCTCCTGAAGTGATTTCAGATCTTTTATGGAAAGCAGAACCGGGATATTTACTCCAATTGAGTATGAGGGATACAGGCCAAGCATCTGTCTCCGGTTATACGCGTACAGTCTGCTCTCCAGAAGAAGACTTTCTGCTTTGGTCTCTTCCTCTCCTCTCCTGTCTTCGGTGTCTGCTCCCTGAATCTTTTTCAGTTTGTCTATGAATTCAGATATCATTGTCAGGGCAATTTTTCTGCTCAAATAACTTTGCAGATACTGCATTATGACAAACTGCGAGAAAAGGAGCATGAGTACACTATAATCTCTTCCGGCATATGAAAAGGCTATCATATTCACGTATTTTGTCAGGGTAAATGCAGGCATGACCATAGCCACGATCATAAGGATGACGAGGATTGTTGTAATGGCAATAAGAATTGATCCAAGGATGGTAAAGACGATGATTCTTCGATGACTTATCATTCGGTTTTTCAGACGGAGGTGAGTCCGGTGCAGCATTCTTCCCCTGAAAATGAATATCTCTGCATAGAATATGATTATCCCAAGACACTGCACTAAAAGAAGAATGAGGGTATCTGTTGAAAAATTACTCGTATACGCGATAATGATGGTAAAGATGACGGACAGTCCGTATATGCAAAAAACGCCATACGTGATAGGAATCATACTGAGCAGAAAAAACCGCAGGAAGAGCTGATATCCCACCCGTTTATTAGAAAAAATTCTGAGTTCTTTTGCCCATTGTAAGAATGATGTATCTTTTTTCTTAATTAGGGGCTGTCCTGATAATTTCTGATGCACCATTCTGACGGGGAAAAGAGCAAGTGGCAACATCGGATAAAACAGATAAAAATACAGACTTGCGGCAACCCAGAGAAAGAGGTATGTGGACCGATAATGCCATATGAGTAGGATATTTACGAGTATGACACCAATGAGCACTGCAAACGATTCTCTGCAGATGGTTTCATGGGTTATTATTTGACGCAGGTTTTCAAGCCGGTTTATCTCTTCTGATAGGTTCTGGTCAAGTGAACCTGGATAGAGATCCCCATTCTTGGTGCTGTCTTTTATATCGATCACAACTTCTTGAATAATCAATGTAAAAAGAAATAAATGAATCGAAACAGCCCTTCTCTTTGTAGCTGAAAGTCAATTCACGGACCGGTGATTTTTCATTCCATGACTCACAGATATATGATATATAGGCTCGATCAGGTAATACATGGGTGTGCAGTATGTCAGATATTTATGAATACTTGTCAGCCCTCCATCAGGGCATTTGGGAAGTGGTAATCCCCAAAGAGTTGCTCACAGTCCCGTTGGGTCCTGAATGGAAATTCTCTCCGATAAATGTTCCCTCTCAGGATACCATTGCAAGTTACCGGAATGGTCAGTATCATCTTCATGAGACAAAAACCGAATACCGGGTTCACCTTGACCGGTATGATCCGGAAAAAAATCCTATTCTTCACCTTATCGATGATGCTCCTCTGGTCCTGATGATCCTGGAGACATTAGAGACAATATATATGACCGCCAGGGATGCCAAAAAGAATCCCGGACCCGATTTTATAAAAGATCAACGATTGACATGGAAGTTTCGGATGGTGCTCGGGATTATTCTGCTCTCTATCAGCGGTATTCTTGTCATGATTGCACTCAATCAGGATGAGCGGCTTTTTTCCATGATTCTCCCCTCGATTGTCTTTTTCACTGGTGCCCTGATTCTTGCCCATGGATTATATATGGGTAAGCGAAAAGAGCATTCAAAAAAGGATGTTGTGAATGGATTTTTAATCATGATCGGGGGTATTTTTATGGCACTGCTCTGGGAATTATATCTCTTCATCATTCTGTTCATCCTGGCCATTTGGTTCTTTGGGAGTGCCTATGTATCGTTGAGACGGGTAATAAAAGAAAAAAAGGAGATTCCCCAGGGATTATGGCTTTCTATGGGGATGGGGATTGGTTCCCTGGCATTTGGAGTTCTCACGATCTTTGTCCCTGATATACTCCTGGAGATCCTGGTCGGCATACTGGCTGTAATTGTGGGAATCATCGGTTTTGGATTTCTTCTTGATGGCTATGGCCTTCGAAATGTTGAGCACATCATGAAGGAGCAGACTGAAAAACCAGCAATTACATAAAAAAGTCAGAGTGGTGGCCTCATTGTTGCCATTATTCTGCATGGGGTACAGGTTCCATAGGAAACGGCCCCATACATGGGATTGTCTTCCTTGTCATATATCCTGCTGCTGATATCTTCGCAGCAGATAGTTCCCCAGGTATTACCAGTGGCCATTATATCCACTGTATTCCTGTTTTCAATATCATACTGTGAATTATCCTGGAAGATATTTCCTCCGGTACTTCTTCCTCCTCCACCAATATCAGGCCGTGTGGCACCTCCGGTTGCGATGTAAATACCAACCGGATTTTGTTTAATGGTGTTCCCCTGTATGGCCGGTGTTGAATCCATCCTGACAATGATACCATAATCACCATTNCCATTGAGGGTGTTACCGGTAATCGTTGGGTTTGCAGATCCCTTTGTACTGATTCCGGCACTTCCACAGGANATCTTGTTATTCTCTATGGAAGGNTGAGAGGATGCAGTACAGTCAATACCATTCAGGGTTGAGAAGGTNTTCTTTGAGATNGTGGGGTAACTCTCACCATATNCAGTAATACCCCAGTTCAGGTTTCCGGCAAAATTNTTGTCAGAAATTCTCGGGTGAGCNGTTCCCAGTGTCGTTATCCCGGCATGTGCCGTTCCGGAAAATGNGCATTTCTCGATGGTTGGTGATGTACCATCACAAAGGACAGCCGTACCATAAAGGATATTTTATTAAGAAAACCGATAAGAACCTTGGGGGACCAATATTTCAAATCTTGCCCCCTCCCCATACTTCCCCGTCTCCCGTATTGACAGACCGGTTATCGAGAGAATCTCCCTGATCAGAAAAAGCCCGAAACCGGTATTTTTTCCATAGCCTCTCTCGAAAATATTTTCCTTTTCAGAATTCGGAATACCTATTCCGTCATCCTCATAGAGAATTATCAAATCCTGTCCCTCCTGTCTTTTAGACAAAAGTATCTGGCTGACTTTTTCTCCATGCATCAGACTGTTCTGAATCAGATTTTCAAAGACCATACCCAGCATCTGATCTGCAAAAACTTCAAGACCTTTTAATTCATTGACTACCTTCATTCCATCAGCATTTAAAGCATCAACCAGGTAGGAAATATTCTGCCATTGCGGGCTTTCGGCACCAATATTCTGATAGGTACTGGTGAACACAATTTTTCGTTCAATATCTCCGGTTATAGAGCCAATCCGGTCGATTAACTCTTTTTCACTCTTGGTGTCAATTTCTTCTGCCAGGAGGTAAAGAAATCCTTTCAGGGCAGTCAAACTGTTTTTCACATCATGACGGGTGATGCTGGTAAGCAGGGAGAGTTTTTTATTAACCATGGTAAGAGCCTGGGATATTCGTCTCTGTTCTCCGATGTCAAGGAAAGAAACTACCGATCCATATCCTTTCAGCCTGAGTAAGGATGCCGTTGCCATTATCCATGCTATCTCTCCGTTTGGGTTTTGTATACCGATTTCAATTCCTGCAATATTTTCTCCTTGTTTGAGAAGTTCTAGTAAAGGGTAGGTTTGTGATGAGCTGACTATGGTGCCGTCATTTTTAAATATTGTCCATTCTGGTCTGGAGATGCCTTTATCAATGAGTTCTTCACGGCTGACATGCAGAATCCGTGCTGCATGCTGGTTCACTTCAATGATTGCACCATTCTCATCCGTCACGATAATGCCGGTTGGAACACTGGAGAACAGCGTCTCATACTTCTGCATTGCTTCACAGACGATCTCTTCACTGGTTTTACGTTCGGTAATATCAGTAACAATCCCCTGCAACGCAGTAATGGTGCCTGATTTATCTGTTATCGGGGAATTTCTCTGGGATACCCATTTCAGTTCTCCTGATTTGGTGATAATCTGAAATTCATACGTCTCCGGAATAATCCCATTGAGCAGGTCTTTATATGCCTTCTCAAAGTATTCAAGGCTGTGCGGAGCTATACATCTTCGAAGTAAATCTGGGTTTCTATAAAATTCTTCCTGGGTATACCCCGTAATCTCCAGAACTGAGGGACTCATATATTCATATTTCCATTCAGGGAGGCGGAGCATGAAGATAATATCTCTTGATTTCTCTGCAAGAAGCCGGTATTTCTCTTCACTATCGAGAAGAGCCGATTCCATCCGTTTTCTGTCGGTAATATCTATATGAGATCCGACCATCCGGCAGGGATTGCCTTCATTATCCCATGCAACAACCTTTCCTCTTCCATGGATGTACCGGTAGTCACCATTTTTTGTCCTGATGCGAAACTCGATATCAAACCCTTTGTCCTTTCTGGTAAGGCTCTCCTGTATCTCCTTTTCAGCACGAATCACATCATCAGGATGAAGAAGTGACCGCCAGTTCTCATAATTACCCTCAAATTCTCCAGGCTCATATCCGATCATCCGGTAGTACCAGTCACTAAAAAAAGCCTCGTTGGTCTTCAGATTCCAATCCCAGATTCCATCACTGGTCGCTTCCATGACCAGTCTGTACCGTTCCTCACTCTCCCGTATTTGTTCAGACTGCAGGGCAAGTTGTTCAATCGTCCTTCGAAGCTCCTCTTCAGACGCAGCAAGCTCTTCATTTAACGATGTTAGTTCCTCATTTTTCTTTTCAAGTTCAAATGCTGCATGTGCGTGCTGAACAGCCCGGTTCACCATATTGATTAGTTCAATAAAAAGAGCAGCAGGATTCCCGTCTTTTTGCAGATAGAATGACGCCCCGGAATTCAGCGCTTCGATTGCGACATCCTCCCTCCCCCTTCCGGTGAATATTATAAAAGGAATGATTGCGTTCTTCTCACGAATCTTTTTTAAAAATTCAATTCCGTTCATTCCTGGCATTTCATAATCAGAAATGATCACATCAAATATTTGCTCCTGCATGGAATCACATCAAATATTTGCTCCTGCATAATCTCCAATGCAGCTTTCGCAGATATCGCCGTAGTAATCTGAATCATGCCGGAATGTTCAAGAAACATCTTTCCAATTTCAAGAAAGGATGGATCATCATCGACATAGAGCGCTGAGATCATAACGTATCCTGAATATATGGGAATTATACCCTTGAGCATTTAAGACTGACCTTTAATCCAGATCATATCTGGATATTCAGATATAGGCCTGACACTAACATTTTAACTGCATGCCAGGTCAGATTGTTCTTATTCATGCAGTTCCCGGCACCGGTCTAAGTGAGACGGTCAATACTTATATATCCCATATCAAAGAGCATCCCTTTGGCTCGTGGTTGATTCTTCCGACACACCGACTAATCAGGATGGTTCGGGACCAGCTGATCAAGTCCGGAATCACCTTTCTTCCTGACCACATCTGCACTCCTGATGACCTGTGCAGATATCTTATCGACCGGTATGGAGATGGAACGGTTCTCATAAAGCCGGAGACATCACGGCTTCTTCTTGTAGATCTGTTAAAAAAACACCAGGATGAACTCGCCCTCTTTTTTGCCCAGAAAAATCCATCGCCCCGTGCAGTCCAGGACCTTCAGATCCTCATGCAGGTCATCATCCGGAGAGAGATAGACTATCCTGCCTGCCTGGGGCCTCTGCAATCTGAAAAAAGTCATCAGATATCTCTGCTAATATCCGCATATCAACACATACTCAGTGAAAACAATCTCGTAGATCAGGATACCCTGCTCTCATGGACGATAGATTTTCTTAAGAAAAGAGATCCTACGGATATCAGGTCAATCATCCGTCATGTCCATATATTCGGACTTTTTGAACCTATGCCCCTTGAAAAAAGATTGATATGCACATTGGGAGAAGTAGGCGAAACCCTGCATTATACGCTTCCCGATGGGAAAGATCCGGATATTTTTTCAGACACGGGTGACTGGCTCTCCTATGGGAGTGAGGAGGTCATACCATCAACCGGGATGGAGCAGCAGATGACGACCATCTTCTGTCATGATCCATCTGGAACTGATGACTACCTGAATTTTCCCCATATATCAGGAATGGGGTTTTCAGATCCGGCGACGGAGATGAGAGAGGTGATACGGGAAATCGTGCGGCTGCATGAAATTGGAGTTTCCTATGAGGATATCGCAATTGCCACTCCTGATTTCAGGTCTACCCGTGGCTATGCGTTGGAAGCATGTACTGATTCTGGTATACCTGTCCGACCATCACAAGGCTCTCTTCTGCAATCCTCTCCTCTTATCGCATATTATCTCTCCATTTTTGATCTCATAGAAAAAGGAATGCGATATGATGAGTTAGTACGAGTCATACAAAGCCCGTATTGCAGGTTTCGATGGGAGGCAGAGGAAGACGCGGATAAAAAATACGGTGACCAGAAGAAGAGCGGAAAGACAACTTCCCGATATACCTTCCTTTCTTATAAAAATTTCGATCTCCTCTGTCGGACATATGGACTGGATGGCGGTCATATCGACTGGGAAAAACGGCTCACTGAAGTTCTTTTATTCTGTAATGATGAGGATGATGAACAGCCGATATCCGATGGACAGGGATCTGTTCAGAATAAAAAACCAGTTTCACGAACGTACCACCCCCGGCGACCACTGGGAAAACAGGAGATGAAAGATACAATAGAAGGTATTATCAGGTTGGTAGGAATCATTCGAAGACTTCGGGATAAACGAACCATCCGTGAGCATATCTGGCACTTTAAAACAATATTAAAAGAGATCGGTTCACCGGTCCCCGGCCTGGCACATGTCAACTCCCTCAATGCCTGGCTGACGGATGAGGAATACCTGGACCTGTCCTCTTTTCATACCGTGCTTAGTGAGTTACAGGATCTCTCAGGGACCGGTGTTATCTCTCATCTGGATCCGGCTGTACCGGTGACATTTATTGATTTCATTGGTGCGGTCCGTCATGTTCTGCAGGAAAAGTCAGGTAGTGTATCTCCCGATGCTTCAGGGGTCATACTAACAGGAATTCGTGAGATCGCTCATCAGCACTATCCGTATGTCTTTTTGGTCTCACTCAATGAAGGGCAGATTCCCCGGCTTACCACACGACTCCCTTTCACAAACTCCAGTGAGAACAGCCGGATGGATACAAGAACCCTCTCTGATATTCTCAGGCAGGAAAAATACCAGTTTATCACTGCACTCGCAGCCGGCACAAATCATCTCTACCTGAGCTGGTATGAACACAAGGATGAACGGACTGTTTTGCCATCGGTCTTCATTGATTATCTCAAATCATCTACCCTTCTCCCTGCATGGGGACGTGGTTCAGATGAGGGTGGTGATTCCGGGTTTCCTGGAGACATGGAGGCATCCTACTCTGCAGGAGTCTGTATCCACAACTCTGAATGGGAGAGATCACGCACATTTATTCCGGAAGATGTTCTGTTGTCTTCACTGGTACAGCGGATATCAATTGAACGAACATACCGGTTCAGATTAAACCGTTCAGAGTATGATGGAATCATCGGAGATTGCCAGATTATCAGGTCTGCTCTTCACTCTCAATTCAGCCCGGCATACTTATGGTCTGCGTCGATGCTTGAGACCTATGCGAAATGTCCGTTCAGGTTTTATCTTGAACGGGTTCTTCATATCCGGCCTCTTCCTGATATTGGAAGTGACATCCCGCCGGAGACAAAGGGGAATCTTATTCATGTCATTATGAGCCGTTTCAAACGGACGATGCATGAAAACCGCCTTCTCCCGATCAAAGAGGCCGGGTTTGATACTGCACTCTCCCTCATCAGGGATATTGCAGAGGAAGAGTGCGATAAAGTTCCCTATACGACTCCGCTCTGGATAGCAAAGAAAAGGCAGATTATGGGAGGAGAAGATATCGGTGGCGGCATTCTGGAGCGGTTCATAATGACCGAAATTGACCGCCTGAGTCCTGATGAAGATGGGAGGGTTCCTCATCAGTTCACCCCCCGGTTTTTTGAATACTCATTCGGAGCAGTGAGAGGTCCTGATGATGATCCTGATTCCAGGA
>JGI11944J13513_1003095_pt1 | contig 10719 bp, 9 predicted proteins | sample TerdegcoTASludge_FD_13513 | JGI IMG/M metagenome (IMG submission 13513) | reverse complement strand
ATTCGTAAAAAAATCACACTCCGCCCATCTAACCACAAACCATAATCTCGTCGTGTTGAAATTATATGGCGCACACCAGCCCAAAAAGCACAGAGCACCCCTACTATATAACTAACCTTAAAAAAACAAATTACGATGTGGGGTCTTAATTCCTTGAGCAGACGAATTAACCGGAGGAAGACCAATACATTTTTCGGATTCGCATGATGGTAAATATCATAATTAAAGGTGAAAACCGGACATTCGAAGTTTAATTTATTCTGCTTTAGCCAGGTTGTATTTTTTAGTACTATCAATTGCGCTTTAAATCTTTTTTTATCAATATTTTTTATAATTTTTATGACTTGATTCTCTGTTCCTCCAGTAGTAGCAAAAATAAAATCAATAATAAAAGCAATTTTAATCTCAGAATGAAAACTCATATAAAACCTTCGGATTAGGCAAATCGAACTGCACAATTAATAATTTTAGATATACAGATATATAAAGAAGTTCTATACTAATGTTGTCTAACATATTAAGTTATTTCAGCAATCAAAAAATCGTTGAATACTTGTGATAATTTACTTATATATTTTTTATCTTTATTCACTAAAATGGTTGGATTTAGATAATAATCTTAAAATCTTTTTCACCACTGGTTTGATATTAACAACTAGAAATCTCAAGATTTGTATCCCGAATCTTTTGTTAAAAATAATTATCCGATAATGTTGCCGACTATCATTTGTCCATTTAGACTTAAGGTAGCTATCTCCTCGTAACAAATCAAATTCTTGTATCTGAGGATAATTATGAAAACACCACTTTATTTTTTCTTGAAATAAAATTTTTCCAGGTGACATGTCCATAAAATTTTCATCGAAAGCCATGTTATACGCGTAATAATTATTATTGTATTTAAAACCGATTAGATAGGCAATGCAAACAGAGTTTAAAATTAATTCACTAAAATCTATCCATTCTTTTTCTGCACAAAAATCAAAAAACTCAAGAATAAATCTAAAATTTTCCGTTTTAGATAAAAAACTTTTCTGACTTTCTATCTTTCGACTTTTAGACTCAATGGTCACGGCTTTTTCTAATTCTTTTCTTAAATGCATCGAAGTGGTTTTAATTAACAATTCCCACTTTCCAGCCCTATTAAGTTTATTAGTGCGATTTTTTAAGTCGCGGCGAAATTTATAGCTCAATGAATTATAATAATCTTCCCATGTCCCCTGAATTCTTACAAAAGGACACGCGGAACTGGTTTCAATCAAAACATTACGATGATCATCGCTTACCTGCTCAAAGAGAATACTACCCTGAGGAATCTGATCTAATTTAATTATATCCCATTCATTCTTGTGAAGAAAAATTTGGCTAAGTATGGTACCTAATACTTGGACATCATTGTCTTTAATTAAAAAATCTTGCCGATCGGAATGACCAACACCAATAAAGGTTATTTCCCTCACCGGAAAATAATAATATTTCGTTTTATGGATAAAAAGTGGCGCTATACCCACCAAATCGTGGAATTCATTCCATATTAAAATAATAAATAAATCTTTTGCTTTTCCAAAATGTTTCCACCAACTAAAAAGCCATTCCCAGCTAAGAAAAGGTGAGTTAGTATAAGTTTGTTTGAGAAGCAAATCCCAATGTCCACGTAAATTTAAAAAAACGATTGGATCTCGACAGATTTCAGCTGTATACATGTTTCACAATATTCTTAAAGAATGGTAAAAAACCTGAAGTTCTTAACACAAAATAATTCAAATTTGCCGAAAAGCCTGAACCAAAATTCATTCGTTTTAATTTATAAATATTTTCCTGATGAGTATTCAGATCGGGAATGGTTGTCACAGCAGCACTATATCCATATTTATTTAGCAGATCCATGTGGGAGGAATTAAAATCAATTTGCCTTCCATTTGGATAAGCAAAAAGGGTGATGGGCTCATTCAGTTTTTTTTCCAGTATACTTTTTGAAAAGGAAATTTCTTTCTCAGCCACTTGATGAGTTACATTTGTTAATATCTCATGAGATAAAGTATGAGATCCAAAATCGACCAATCCGCTCTTTTTCAATTCATATGCATCTTCCCATGACATCAGCTGAAAATCTTTGAAAATATCATTCTTATTTGTAAAATCCGGGACGTACAATTCCTGTCGAAGGGATAATAAACACCTTTCCTGATCGCTGGTCGAAAGTTTTTTTAATAAGCTTACCAATTTGGAAAAGCTTTTACATCTCTCCAATTCATTTTTAAAAGATAACGATGGAAGTCCAATTTCCGGGTTGGGTCGGCTTCTCATCTCCTGAGCATAGCGACAAATTAAATAGGCCTGATCAAAAGGTAGTAATTTTTTAGTGCCAATGTATCCGGCAGTAAGAAATATTGTTATCGGTACTTGATATTTTTGTATGATAGGTAAGGCGTGAGTCAGGTTATTGCAATAACCATCATCAAAAGTAACTATCGCCGTACGAGAAGGTATTTTTTTCCCTTTGGTCAACAACCATACTGTTTCCTTCAAGGAGAGCATGGTATAATGTGTTTTAAGAAAACGAATATGACGTTCAAAATCTGTCACCGGAAGCAAAGTAAAAGGTTGAAAATCATGAAGGTTTGCACTAATCCCGTGATAAACTACAATCAATAACTTATTTTTATTCAGATATCGGAAGGCAGCGCCACATCCGAAAGCATTCAAAATAGGATAGAGTAAAAGCTTTCCTTTTTTTATCATTTTTATTATTTCATCTTTAATGTTCGATTAACCCAATGGAGTATCGCTTCATGAAGATTCTTATATTCAGTTTGATAATAATTATTATCTGTCCAAAAAACATCAGATACAATTTCTTCTATAGAAACATTTTTATTTTGTTTCCTTAAAAGTTCACTAAAATTTTCCAGATCAAGATTTGGTGGCTCATTTATTTTTTTCTTCAAATTAAGCAACAAAATATTTTCTGCATGACTACTTAACTCATTCAGAAGGTTAACATTTTCCATCTGCAAATATAGATCTTTGCTTAATAAATAGCCGTCCACATTCACCGGTTGATCATTCATCAACTCGTTAATCAAATCTTCTCGAGTTTTAATTATTTTTTTAAAGGCGGCCATTTGAGTGGTCAGATTTGATCTTAAAAGCAATTTGAGATATTCTTTTCCATTGATGATAGGTGAAATGAGTATTAAATTTTTTAATAGTGGATTTTTAGTTGTCATCAGGTAAGACAAAGTTGCTCCAAATCTCACACCTAATAAAATAATATTTTTAATATTCAAGGTATTATGTGCGAAACTTATCATCAGTTCTAAATCTGATTTCCAAATTTCCAGTGTAGCATCTTCAAAATTACCACTGCTATCCCCATGCCCTGTATGATCAAATCGAAGGCATGGTAAACCTATATTTGAAAAATGACGAGCAAGCTTTACCAAAACTCGATGAGAAACCAGTTTTTCTTCTCCAAACGGAGCACAGAAAATGATTCCATAATCCAGATATTTTATTTTCTGTGGCATTTCCTCTGGATTTGCCATATTCGGTTCATGGTACACGGTAAACAATGCTCTTAAGTTATCACGTATGTAAAGTGGTTTTTCCATTTTTTAGTCTAATATATTTTTCGGAATGAGTAATCTTTAATAATAATTTTTCTGCAATTTTCGATTAATGGAGTCTGACGGATATATACATTTACTTAAAAATTCGACAATACGTATACTTGCTTTTCCATCAAGCATATAGAGTTCATCTTCTAAAAGATGAATCTTATGCTCTTGCTTCTTTTTTACCTGAGTTGATTCTCTAATGATTTCATCAATTTCGTCTTCACTATAAATAAAGTACATCGCATCGTACTTTACATAATCTGTAAATGATTCACCTTGCATATAAGATATTATGATACATTCTTTGTCCATTAAAAGCGCTTCAAGTATAATGGCGGAGGGGATAGTGATTATGGCATATATTTCTTCAAGTATGTTAAATGTATCATAACCTTCTTTGATAACATTGATAGACGAATCAGATTTTAATCCAACTCTTTTCTCTAAATCAGTTGGGGTTTCGGGTGTACGTGGATGTAATTTAATTAATAAATCTAAATTTAATTCTTTGATAACTCCAATTATTTTTCTCAGAAGTGAAATTTCAGTATCGTCCTTAAAAATCCTTTTCGAAGCAGCAAAAAGAAAAATTTTCTTTTGATTAACAGGTGGTTTATACTTTAGAATCTTATTTAGAAACGCATCGTACTTTGGCTGCCCGACTATCGTCATTTTATTCTCAGGAAGGCCACTTTTTTTCAAAATGTCAAAAGCCCTTCTCCCACTTACGAGTAAATGATCACAGCCTCCTGCACCGTATTTTACATAATCAAGATAAATCCCAAAAAATCGCAAAATTTTATACAAATAAGCAGAAAAATAAGTTTTTGTCTCAAATAAATCATAATATTGGATCAAACCCTCCGGTATTAATATTGTGATTATTTTTTTTTTCTTCGCTTCACTGATGGCAATTTGACTGATCGGATCATTATCGATCGCAAAAATAATCACTGCAGGGTCATAAGTTTTCAAGATCTTTCTTATCTGAATTTTTATTCTAAAGAAATCGATAATTTTTTTTAATAAAATGTCGGTGGGAGCACGCTGGATTTTATAGGGAAAATGAAAATAAGAAAGACCCTTTTGTTTCAGCATTTCTTCAGTAAAATATTGTTTGCCTTCAGAAATTCGGTCATGGCACAAGATCTGATAATTCCATCTCAAAGATGCGATGATTGCCTCAAAGATTATAACGTGATTTGTATTTAGAGGTACAAAAAGTACTTTTTTTGTCATTTTTATAAAGTTGTTTGTCTATCCCAAATAAATGTTGAGGGTAAAATAATTTGATGAAATGATTCATAAAAAAATATTATCAACAAAACACAATCTAAACAAGAAATAGAACAGGAACGCTGGAAGATGATGATCAGATTAGACTTCAACCTTTTCATAAATTGATTTAGTTGCTTTCGCAATATTTTGCCATGAATAAATGGATTGAGAAAGATTATGTGAAAAGTACCCCATCTGTTTTCGTATATGATCGTCCGATAATATCTGCTGAATACTTTTTGCCAAAGAAAGTGGATCATGATCTGGTACCAGATACCCATTCTTTCCATCCACTACCGATTCTCTAAAACCCTCTAAATTTGTTGCAACCACTGGTTTCCCAAAGGCATAAGCAATTTGTAAAACTCCACTGCCAGTAACCTCATGATATGGCAAGGCAACTAAATCTGAAGCGGAGAAATACAAAGCGACATCATCAATGCGAATATACTCTAATTTAGCGAGTACAGTGTTATCGAGATTTTCACGATTTATAATATTAGAATAACGGTCGAAATTTTCACATGGTTCACCTGCAATAAGTAACTTGATACTATCGTCATGTTTTTTCAATAAAGAGATAGCTAAAAGTAAAGTTTCAAGTCCTTTATTGGGTCGAATGGCACCAAAAAATAAAACGACCTTATCGCTTACTCGTAAGCCAAGTTTCTCACGAGCCGATTTAACCGATTCTTTAGAGGAAGGCAGGAAAAAATCATAATTACCATGTGGAATTACCGAAATTTTATCTTCATCAACTAAAAACAACCGCACCAACTGTTTTTTTCCGCTCTGAGTATGGACAATAATATGATGACATAAATGATACATAAAACGATACAGATATTTATGATAGAAAAGAAGGTGTCCATGTCTGGGAAAAACATTGTGGACTGTTAATATTAGATGAAATCCAGTACATCGTAGAGCAAGCACCAAAAACAATTCGATTTCATTTATACTCTGAACGTGAACAATAAAGATTCTCCCTTTTTTAGCATAACGAATGATCTCTAAAACATTAATCGGATACTCAATTATCTTTAAAAACTTTCTGATAATATTACTTATTCCATACTCTTTGGCTAAAAATGGAAATTTATAAATTATCTTAAAGGCCAATCGAAACATCGATTGCGAACATTCAAAATGGTGTATTCTATTTCCAAGTTCATAGAGAAAAGTCGTAAATAAGAATACCTTACACTTTTCCGCTGCAAGGCTATTTGCTAGATTAAATGTGTAATGCGCAATTCCACCATCTCCTAATGGTTCAATTAATAATATTTTCATACAAAACCTAAAATTAAACTACTATCTTCTCCGGTGATGAATCAAACATTCTCCATATCTTCAATACCAAGAAGTCCAGATTCGGCGATTTTCTGATTAACTATTCGTAAAATTACAACTGATAAACCCGCCGATATCCACCAGTAATTATCGTAGAGTTCCTGTCCAAACATGCTAACTATCATTCTCACTAAAAGATAAACCATAACGATAATGATCATGGTTTCTAAAAATTCATTACGTTCTGGAAGAAATTTTAATCTTTTTTTTGATTTAATTAAGTTTCTTAGGGTAAAGATTAAGACTAATAAAAATGCAAGAGTTCCTAACAAACCCATTTCCGACAATGCTTGAATATAAGTATTGTGTGGTGGAAAAAAATATCCATATCGATGCCCATTAAATGACATGTAGCAATTTAATCCGAGACCAAGAATTGGATTTTCTTTAAAGGCTTCAAAACCTCTTTGAATAAGTACCCATCGAGAATACATTGATCCAGCTTCATCATGATCAGCCCGCCCCGTAACAACTCGATCTGCCATACCAAGCGTAAGAAAACGATCACGAGTTTCCGGAGGAGAAAAATGCCAGGTTATTATCATAATTATTGAAATAGCTATAAGTGAAATCACCTTTTTTTTGGAGAAAAGCCAGACAAAAAATGCAAAGGCCATAACTCCTACAAAAGCTGTTCTGGATTGAGTTAACATAATCACACGTAAGGAAGCAATAATTAGGATAAAATATACAATCTTCCATATTTTTGAAAGCTGATATTTTAATAAATAAAACAAAAAAGGCAAATTTGCAGCTGTCATTCCTCCCAATTGGTTGGGATGACCAAAATAATTTGTAACTCCTCTTAGACGCCACATGCCATTATTCCAAACAAATCCCTTTCCTTGTAATGATTGAATAAAAGGTTCAAAAAATATTAGAACAATCATTGCCTGGTAAACATAAACAAATATCTTTAATTTTTTTTCATTATTTATAGTAGAAATTATCATTAAATAAATAGCAAAAAATTTCAATAGATCATACGATGCATTTAATGCATTCAATTTAACATAGGCAAATGGTATAGTAACAAATGCCACCGAAATAAATAATAATGCGGCAAAATTCATCAAATTTTCGTTAAAACTAATCTTTCCTGTAAGTATTTGAGAGAAGGCATAAATTATTAAAGCAATCCCTAAAAAAAATTCCAATCGTAGAGGTGCCAAAAATGGATAACGCCCTGCAAATTGAGAATAAAACATCATAGTATAGATCAATAATCCATAAAAGGGCCATTTTTTTTCACCTGGATTAAAAAGTTGATCCTCTTCACTATGGTTTCTTGGTGTATACTTTTCGAGCATGAGTTATGATAATGGATAGTTTATGATGATATATTTTAAAAGGCTGGTATATAAAAAGTTCGCTTTATTGGTAAAAGCAACCAGAGGTTGGTTGCTATAATTCTTACAAAAGTTCATGTTTTAAATTGCAAATAGTAAAACGAAATTTTCCTGAGGCTTCTTTAGGGATTTCATTCACGAATTCAATTTCAAATTTCATTTCTTTACCGAAAAAATCTTCGACCATATGAGAAATTTTTTCAATACTCCCACTTCCAAAATTTTCGTTTCTTACTACTTTAAAGTTTAAGACATCGATTTTATTCTGGATAATTTGCATTTGGGCCACCCCTGGTATTTGTCCTGCAAAATGATCGGTTAAAGAAATACCTGAAACTAATTCATGCTGAGGGGTAATGATAAAATCTGCTATTCTCCCTTCAATCTTTTTAATGAGAGGTTGAGTAATTCCACAAGTGCAATATTCATCAGACGGAATGCCTATATCTTCAATTTTATATCGAATAAACGGCATGACATAATTGGTTAAATCGGTGATGATAATGGAACCTCGCTCCCCAGGTTCAACAGGATTTCCCTCTGCGTCAAGAAATTCAACATAGTGAACATCTGTATTTATATGTAAGCCACTCTGAGCCTTGCATTCAGTGGCGATTAATCCTAACTCCTCACAACCATAACGGTCTTGCAGTTTACACTGAAAAATTTCTTCAACTTTTCTCTTTTCCCAATCATGCAAAACCATTCCGGCCGAATACATTCCTTTAGGTCGAATATCTAAAATTTCTTTTTTCTCATAAAAAAGTGCTAATTGGTATAAAGCATGGGCATGACCCCATAAAAGAGAAGGAGGTTTCTTTCGCATTTTTTCAGCAAAGTCCAACATGGACTGTTCGGTAAGCTTTAAGAGATTTAAGACTTCGGTTCGATATAAGTATTTCCGTCGCACTTTGGATTTTAATTTTTTCCAACCTTTCAGCTCCTTTTCTGGATCTCCATAAAGGCAATAAATTCGCTCTCCTAGGTCATAACCTGCCCAAATATTACTTCGTATTCCGCCCGCTCGCATAAACTCATTACATGCTTTATCTCTGAACCCTCTCAAAGGATTTCCAGTAGAGCCTGAGGTTAAGAATGGGACGGATTTATCCATAAAAGGAACATAAATTTCCTCACTATATTTAATAACTTCACTTTTACTCAACAATGGCAGTTTTAAAAAATCGTTAAAACTGTTAATATCATCTGGATGTATTCCTGCTTCATCATATTTACGACGATAGAAAGCGCTATTTTGGTAGGCATGAAGTAATATTTTTTTCAATTTTTGCCATTGAATATCTCGAATCATCTCGCGGTTAAAATATTGAGATTTCTGCATATATTTTAGATGCTTCCGATAGGGAGATTTTTCCCAAATAGCCCAGATGGGAAGAATTCCATACTTCAAGATGTATTTATAAAGATCCATGATAAAATCCTTTTTTAATAAATACTTCTATTTTTGAAAAGAACTTCTTCTAAAAGAAGTCGTTCTTAAAAATTTTAAGTATCTTTTCTATTTCTCCTTTTGTCAAATCGGGATGAATATTCATCGTAAGAATTTGATGAGCGATCCGTCGCAAATTGTCGGTATTTTGTTCATCCCAAATCGATTGATGAGTAGGCCAGGTTGGCTTTAAGGAAATACCCCTTTTCTGATATTTTCGCATCAAAATAAAAATATTTTGATGATTAAAACTAAATATTTTATTTGTCCCAACCGAAATTGCTGTATGATTTATCTTCTTATTAGAAATATGCGAAAATTTACATTTATCTAAGTATGCACAGATTAATTGTCGTTTTTTATTTAAGAGATCGAGTTTTTTAAGCTGGCTAAGAGCCAGCGAAGAAATAAGTGGTTCTATTTTAAGTGGTTGGACTGGATAATAATTATTCTCAAGATGAAGCGTATCTTTAAAACTGTCAGCTTCCGTTGTTTTCTTTTTGGACTTGATGTGAAAAATGAGATAAAAAAATAAACTTCTTATTTTTATGATCCATATTGGTAGGCGTATAATTTTCCATTTCCATTGTGAAATTTTGATACGGTCCAGTAGTAATCGTTGAACGAATTGTTCAGCACCATATGATAAAAGAATAGGAAAATCAACGATCCTTTTTTTTAAAGATATTCTTTCTGCTTCTAAAATCCTTTTTGCATTTAAATAAAATTTTTTATTATTTGTCACCAACACACCACCACCAAAATTAATTGAATTTTTTGTCAGTGAAAAAATTGACAAATCGCCAAAAGTCCCAACCTTCTTCTCCTGAAAGACCGCACCTAAAGAATGGGCACAATCTTCGATAAGAACTACTTGCGATTCTTTAACAATTTGAAGAATATCTGAAAAATTGGGAGCAACATTTCCAAAATAATGAATCAACAATATTGCACGAGTCTGTGAATTAATTTTAGATTTAAGATCCTCAAGATTAATACTCAAATCTGAATAATTCACATCAACGAAACGAGGTTTAGCACCAGCTTGAACTACTGCCTGCCTCACGACCGTACAAATAAACGAGGGCAATATAACCTCATATCCTTTTGCCTCAATTGCTCTTAATGCTAAATAGAGAGCGGTTCGGCCGTAACTGGTCGCTATTGCATATTTACCGCCGATATATTGGGCAAATCCTTCTTCGAACTCTTTTGTTGGATTACGCCACATCCAACGAAACAAAGAATAAAAATCTTGTAAATCAAAATATCTTACTTTCAATGGGAAACGGGAGAATTTAAATGTTGTTTTCTGCCAAAGAATAAGGATCTTCTACTTTTTAAAATAGTTTTAATGAATTCCTTCTCTTCGTCTGTTAAAATCCGTAGATAATAGAAAGTGAGAAAGAACATTATTAATAAAATAAACTTTATTATTACATTAAGAAAAATATGAGAACAACTGATCTGGGTAGAACCCAGATAAAAAACAACTGCGATAATCATAATTTTGAATATTCGACCAAATTCATATCGAATAAAATAATGTTTTGTGGAAACATGATAAAAGGCAAATGCCTGAATCGAAAGCGCCACAATCGATGATAGAATAGCTCCCCATAAAGCAAAATTTCTAATAAAAAAATAATTTAGTAATAAGTTAAGAAGA
>JGI11944J13513_1003094_pt1 | contig 10722 bp, 16 predicted proteins | sample TerdegcoTASludge_FD_13513 | JGI IMG/M metagenome (IMG submission 13513) | reverse complement strand
GCGAAAAGATCTGGAAAGCCGCTGAAGAGGCGAGGAAACAAGCCAGAAAGACTGCGCGCGGAAGCAAATGGAGAATCAAGGGCTGGAAGAGGGAGGTCCCGGATGGTCAGAAGGCGATGCCCTGAATGCGGCCGCATTTATTACAGTTCGGCTTCACACACGGACTGGACATGCGAATGCGGAATCATACTGACAAAGCAACTGAACGAGGAGGCATTTCAACATGATTTACATAGTGACGGTAGGAAAGACCGCTTACAGCAAGACGGAGAGAAAGGAAGTCGAGGTTGACGCCCTCAATGTCACCGACGCGATGCTTATCGCGAGAAAACAGAACCCGGATCTATACGTGTTCGAAATCAAGAAGAAGGAGGAGGAGACATGATTTTCTTGGCCGTGCTAGCCCTTGGGTTACTTGTCATGGTCGTCTATTCGGTATTAGTTATATCCGGGAGGTTGAGCGATGAAGAAGAACGTCGCGACAGAAAGGGCTAAAGCCATAGCGATAGCGTACTCAACATACTCAGTTCTCAAAAAGCACGAGAAGAAACTCACAGAGAATATTGACCGGCTTGGAAAGATGAAAGCTTCAGAGAACGTCGAGCAGCTATATCTACATCTCTCTCGTATGCGCGACTTTCTGAAACTGTACGAAGAAATGGAAGAAAGCAATCTGGAAGCTATGAGAAGGTGAGGGCCTCCGCCAAGGCCCTCGTTACGTTCGGAGGGAAAGGATGCTTCAGGAGAGATGTGAAAGGCTTGTAGCTGGTGCTCATTCAGAAGAGGATCTTGTCATCGTCCTGCGTTCGCTACAGTCCATGTGGGCCAGGGTCCTGGAAAGGCCTGTCATTCTTGGACTGATAGACGGACAGATCATGGTCGAAACTCCATGCATGTCTCCGTCCTTCCAGTCAAAGATTAGCATGAGCGCTGCCCTTAGGACCAAAAGATTGATCGGAGTCCAGGAGAAGGAAATATACTACCAGGCGATCGGGATCTTGGACGGTATGTTCAGAAGACTTACCAAACGACAGATGGAGGCTGTCTTCTGGAGGCTTATAGACCACAGCCGTAAAGACGGGAAACCTCCGAGCAACCGTGAGCTTGCATCTTTCCTTGGGATAAGCGAAGGAGTTTTGAGAAGAAGATTGAGGGCCGCCTATGAAAAGCTGGGCCTCGATCCCGTTAAAACCAACAACTTCGTTGTTCTTAATCTCGAAAGAGAATGATAAGTTGAACCATGGGACGCAAAAATGATATACTATATCTAGAATGCGAAAAGTGTAAGGCCCGAGATGTTGGGCCTTTTTTCTTTGCCCTTTCTCAGAAAGTGAAATCGAATATGTTTGACATATCGTCAAACCATATGCTATAATTCTATTGAAGTCAACTGGAAGGGTCTTTGAAATGAGGTGCCAATAATGAGAATAGAAATCGTGATAGGTCTGTCTGACAGAAACGGAGTACCATTTGAAGCAGAAGATAGACGAGTGGAAGAACTATACGAAGACATCACAGAAATCGCGGGCGGGTTGACCGAAATGCCTGTAAAGGGTTGGTACAAAAACCGCGCGGGCATTACGATTAAAGAAGACTCGCGAATGATTATTGTTCTCTTAAGTGAACCAATTGAACCAGCGATAGATGAGTTGAAGCAAGCGTTAACCACCTTTCTCAGAAAAACGAACCAGGAATCAGCGATAATTATGATAGACGGTTCTGCGGAGTTTGTAACAACATAGACCCGACCTTCCAGTTGACTTCCTTCGATGATAACAGGAGGAAGGAAGGAGGAGGAGAAAATGGCACTGCCAGAGAGGACGGCGATCAGGCTCGATAAAGAGACAAGAGATCGCCTTGAGGTTTTCCTTGGTGAATATGAAGGAGTTTCAATTAGCGATGTTGTTCGCAGTGCCCTTAAAGCTTACTTGGTAGATAAGGCGATCACATGGGAGGATGTAGATTTCAAAGTCATTCCGCTGCTTTGCGAGCTATTTGAGGGGTACGAGCGAGTTACGGTAATCAAACCGGATCTACCCATCGAGAAAGTCGTTCAGAGTAATGTACCAACTATTTTGAGTCTGTCAAGAGGAATTCACAGAGTAGATCTGGGAATAACAATCGTGAAGAGAAAGGAAACTCACCTTATTTTCGTGAAAGTGTATAACAGCGATTTGAAATTGCTTAGAGGAGAGGGACTACTTTTCTCGTTCAGACTAGATCACACAGCGGATCCGAGAACAAGAGAACTTGGAAAGGAATTCGCTGAGAAGATAACGTATGTTCTAGACAATGCAAGGTTGCCAGGATGATATAATAAACAAAGTTTCTATTCTCATGTTGTTACCTCGCCCGCTCGAAAGAGCGGGTTTTGTTGTAAACTCACCAAAACAATCAGTCTGCACATATCGCTTAGCAAATCAAGTATTCATAAGCCCTTCGGGGCCTCTTATCTTGTTACGTAACATAACATAACATATCATAACAAACTGGAGGTGATGACATGCCTAGACCTAACAAGGTTGAACAATACAAACTCGAAAAAGAAGTGCTCGACTGGACTAGCCAGGGCATGTCGTCAAGGGATATCTCCAAGAAGATTGCTGAGGAGAAGAACCTGGACGTATCATATGGAGCGATTGCATCCTTTCTGAAGTCTGTGAGGGAAGAGAGAGCCGAAACGTCGAGGGCGATAGTCCAGGAACATATGCAGAAGACTCTTCCGGACGACCTCGAACTTCTGGACGAGATGAACCAGGAACTGTCCGAATGGTTCAAGGATGAATCGCTCTCGAAAAGGGAGAGACTGAGGATATACGACAGTCTTCTCAGGGGAATAGATATGAAACTGAAGAACTCCGGCGCCGGCGAGAACAGCACTGAAGACTTCCTGAAGGCTCTGAAAGAACGCTGGGGGATATGAACAAAGAGTTGTTCTTGAAAGACATAGGCTTCGTACCTCACGAAGGGGGCCAGAAAGAGGCCTTCATGTCAGAGGCAAGATTCAAGATCTTATGCAACGGAAGGCGCTGGGGAAAGTCGCTATACGCTGCTGTTGAAGCTATCAACTACCTGTTCAGGGAGAACAAGAGAATTTGGGTCGTGGGTCCGACTTACGACCTCTCAAGGAAGGTCTTCAGAGAGATCTATCGTTATGTCAGACCCAGAAGAAAGATCTGGCACCCGAACGGACACTGCAGCGATTCGAAATCAGAGATGCGGATCCTCACAAACTGGGGGACGGAGATACTCGGGAAATCCGCGGACAATCCAGACTCTCTCATAGGTGAAGGATTGGACCTGCTAATAATCGACGAGGCGGCCAGAATAAAGGAAGTCATCTGGGACGAAAACCTGAGGCCCACGCTCACTGACAGACAGGGCAAGGCGATAATCATCTCGACTCCCAAAGGCCGGAACTGGTTTTACAGACTGTGGACCAGGGGAAAGGACCCTCAATTTCCTCTATACAAGGCCTGGCAGCATCCGACAGCGGATAACCCTCATATTGCATCGGAAGAGATTGAAGAAGCGAGAATGACGCTTCCTGACAGGGCATTCAGGCAGGAGTACCTGGCCGAATTCCTTGAAGATACCGGTGGCGTCTTCAGGAACGTTAGGAGACTCATTCGAGGGACGCTCAGAGATCCCAGGCCGGGAGAGAGGTTCTTCATCGGCGTTGACCTGGCCAAGTATATGGACTTCACCGTAATAACGGTCCTGGACGAGAGAGGAGATCTCGTCTACTTCGACAGGTTCAACCAGATAGACTGGAACCTTCAGAAAGATAGGATCAGATACATAAGCAAGAGGTACCCGGGAAAGGTCGTGCTGGACAGCACGGGTGTGGGAGATCCCATTTACGACGAGTTGAGAAGGGACGGCCTGAACGTTGAAGGATTCCGCTTCACAGCATCATCGAAAGAGCAGATCATAAACAACCTATCAATGCTTATAGAGCAGGGGAAGCTTCACTATGAAGATATTCCTGAACTCATAAACGAGCTCGAGATCTTCGAGTACCAGATAACACCTTCGAGAAACCTCAAGATGAGCGCGCCTGAAGGTTATCACGACGACTGTGTTATCTCGCTTGCCCTCGCGGCCTGGGGTCTGCACAGTCTCTTCAGCAAGCCGGTCTTCTTCACGAGGTCAGATAAATACTGAGGTGGTACAGATGGGCATTTTCAATATATTCAGCAAGAAGAGCGAACCCAAGCCCGTTATGGGACAGGTGGGAATAGTAGACACTTCCTCATCCGGATCGACAGGTCAATCTCTCAACTCTCAGACGATAGCGGACATGAAGAGGGACGAGACAATTGCGGCCGGCCTAAGGTTCATCTCAAGCTCGACGATCTCAAAGATAGGAAGCTACTCAAATCCTGACAGCGATGTCGCGCAGTTCGTCAGCGGAGTGATCGATAACCTCGAGATCTCGCTCCCGACTTTCTTGAAGAAGATGCTGGAGGACATGCTCGCCTACGGCTGGTCAGGGGCAGAGATCGTATGGCAGAGCTCTGAGGGAAAGCTGTGGATAGAGAAGATAGTGCCTTATTCGCCTAGTCAGATGTCATTCTATCCCGAAGAGGCGCCAGAATACGTGAAGCTAACGACTTCCAAAGGCGAGTTCCAGATCCCAATGTCGAAGATGTTTATCCTTAGAAACGGCGAAGGCCTCTATGGCGAGTCGATTCTCAACACCTGCTATCGCGCCTGGGACTTCAAAAGAAAGCTGTTCAAGATCTGGGCGATCGGACTGGACAAGTACGCCCTTCCCATCATCCACGGAAAGACTGAGAACGTCTCAATGGTAGACGCCAACGGAAACCCGACGACATCGGTTGAAGCGCTGAACGAGATCTTGAGCAACTTCTATTCAAAGACGGCCGTCTCGACCGACAAGAACACCGAAATAGCCTTGCTCGAGGCGAACTCGAAGGACCTGTCCGACCAGTTCAGGGCCGCGATTGAGTATGCAAACACTCTCATCTACCGTAATCTAGGGTTACCGCAACTCCTTCTCACTAACGAATACGGGGGAGCTTACGCCCTTGGGAAGGTACATATCGACATGGTCCAGAGCTCTACACAATCAATGGCCAAGTCTATCTCCGACTCCTTCCTGGATCACGTTATTGCCAAGCTGATTGACTACAACTTCCCCTCTGTCGAAAGCTATGGGGAGCTGGTCATCATTCGTGAGCAGACACTTGAAGAGAGAAAGGCTCTGGCGGTCTTCATTGAGACGATAGGCAGGGCCGGGATAATGGATAACCTTTCGGACGCTGACAGAAGGTGGGCAAGAGCGCTTCTTGGTATGCCTGAAGAGGAATAGCCATGAACGTCGCCACATTTCTCAAGATTCACAAGAAGGCCGAGAGCAGGATCTTGAGAGCGTTCACCATCCCGTCGGGAAGGGAAGCATACGAAGGAAAGAGGCTCTCTATTGACTACACCGCGATCATGAACTCCCTGGAAGCTGTTTTCCTTCTTTCAAAGGCGTTGTCCATATACGACCTCAAGCGGAGAGAGCGGAGGAGAAGGACCAGGCAGTACAACGAAGACGACCTTCTCGGAGAGATCTTGAGAGCGATAGACTTCACGGAATACGAGAACATAGCGAAGCGGACAGTGAGGGAAATTAGAGAGGATCCCGACTCTTATCTGAAGCCTTCTCCTTTCGTCGATGAGTTTCTGAAGGAATACGTTTTCACACTCACAGAACCGTTTGAAAAGCATTCTAGAGATATCGAAGAGACGTTGAGGAGAGGGATGTTACAGGGCAAAGCGTACCTAGACATAGCCGAGGACCTCGAGAAAGTAATGGGTGGTTATTTTAACAGGGCAGATGTGATAGCGACGACAGAGAGTACCAGAGTCTTTGCGCTCGGAATCCTGGACGCCGGAATTGAATCCCCTGTAACCGACGGCTTTCAGCTTATAGCCGTAATGGACAATCGCACTACAGAGATCTGCTCTCAGAGAGACCGCATGGTGATCCCGAAAGACGATCCGGAACTCCTGGCCGAAAACACTCCGCCGCTCCATCCACGCTGCAGGAGTATGCTCGTTCCTCATACGATATACGATTCTAAAGGCAAGACGCTCTCGAGAGAGGAAATGGAAAGAATACACAGCCAGCACCCAGAAGCGGTACCCGTAAACAGGCGGGTAGACAGAGACGTGGTAAAAGCCCTAATTAGCAGTAGAAAGACGACCCCTACCTTCCTGGTCACGGAAGACATCAAGAGAATACTTGAAAACGTGAAGAAGCTTACTCCTGAAGAATATGCAAAACAGGTATTAGGGGTAGAATGTGATTACCGGGGTATAGCTGAAGAGCTGGCTGAGGAGATAAACACTACGCTCAAAGAGCTGAAAGAGAAGTATCCCAAGGTATGGGAGCAATTCGACGGGATCACGTCCACTAGAAATTCCAGGGAAGCCTGGACGAGGTTCTTTGAGAAAAGATACCCAAATGCTTCTCCCGAGCAGATAGAGGATGTTGTAACCAGGCAGATGAGAAAGATACCACCCAATGTCCTGGCTTACACCGCGCAGGGGTTTGACAAGATAGTAGTCAAGAACACTTTCTGGCAGAACGCGGACAAACTCCGGAAGACCATCGAGGGAGATTATAACGCAGGGTGGTCGGCGGTCCACGAAGCGGGAGGTATTATCTGCCACGAATTCGGCCACAGGATCGACTACTACCTCAGAGAGACCGGAAAGAGGACAGAGTTTACTTCATGGATCTCGAAAATGAGAAAAGAGAGGGGAATTACTCTCAACGACATATCGGGATATGCCAGAGACGGCGGCCTGGTGGAAGCGTTCGCGGAACTCTTCGCCGGCTATGTGACCGGCAGAAAGGAAGAAGTCTTTCTTCTGTTCGGCGAATGGTTGAAGGGGGTGCTGTAGTGCAGTTCAAGAAACCTGACTGGTGGGACGAATGGGTAGAGGTAGACGAAGAGAAGGTCCTAAAGGGAGAAGACGGTTGGTCTCTCAGAGAAGGGGCGCCCATCGCAGTTAGAAGAGAATTCGAGAAGATCATAGAGATGATAAAGCTCGCGCGTGGAGACTAGGCGAAAGACAACTATTGCGAGGAGGCTTCGGCCTCCTTTTTTATTGGAGGTCGATTATGTATGTGATCACAGAAGGCGACTCTGAAGACTGTTATTTCAGAATAATCGAAAAGGACGACCTGCAAGACAGCGATACAATGATCTTTCCGTTTGGATTTCCCACGGTAAAGGGAGCCTTTGACTGGCTGCAAAGGAATTATTTGATTTGCTGAGGTGATTTACAGTGATAGACAAATATCTTGCAGAAATCGCAAAAACAGGCGGTTTCTGGTACCGGCTCCTGCCGTATATAGAGTTTCAGGACCCCAGATACGGGAAGGTCTCTCTGACAAAAGAGCTCGCTCAGAAAATCGAGGAGAACTTCAAGAACGGGATCCCCTCGTATGAACTCTCGCTGGACATCGATCACGGGAAAGACCCGAACCATCCCGGCGCCTACGGAAAGATCACCAAGGTCGAGGCCAGAGGCGACGGACTGTGGGTCTACTCCGAACCGGATGAGGAAGCCGTGGAACTCATCAAGAGAAAGAAGTTCAAATACATGAGCGCCACATATGCAGAGAAGTACATGGACAAGAAGACCGGCAAAGACGCAGGACCGGTCCTTAGAGGAGCTGCTCTCACAAACATGCCAGCGGTGCCGGATATGGAGCAGATAGTCTACTTTTCAGAATTTGAGAAAGAGGAGGAAATAGGAATGGAATTCAAAGATCTCTTTGAGAAGGCTCAAAAGGAACTCTCAGATCTTAGGGCAGAGAAAGACAAGAAAGAAAAGGAACTCTCCGAGACTCTCGCGACACTGAACAAGGAGCTCTCCGAAGCCAGAACGAGACTTGAGGCTCTTGAGAAAGAGAAGAAAGAAGCCGAAGAGAAGCACTTCTCTGAGAAAGTGAACAACTGGGCAAAGGGTTGGACCGATAAGGGAGTCAAGCCGGCTGTCCTCGAGAAGATCAAGCCGGAGCTCAAGAAAGAAGATGATCTTAAGTTCTTCGACGACATTCTCGAGAACACTGAAAAAGTCCCGCTTGGCCAGAGCGGTTCACAAACTGGCGGCGAAGACGAGCTCAAGAAGATTGCCGACGGAATAGCCGGCAGAGTGAACAAACAATCATAATAAAAGGGAGTGAAAAGAAATGCCTGAAGGAATCACTTACCAGGACAGCAGTTTCAAAAAGGTAGTTTCCTTAGTCCACCCCGACGTCAGACAGAGCTTCAATGTCATTGGCGGAGTCGGCGGATCGAAGATCGAAGCGGGGACTATCTTTGGAAAGATAACCAGTGGGGAAGACGCGGGAAAAGTAAGGCCTCTCGGCGTAAGCTACTTAACTCAAGCCGAAGGAAGTGCGACAAGCACCTTCAAGGTCGCTGACGCTTCAGTCTTCAAAGTCGGTGATTCAGTGACAATCGGTGGCGGCTCGGCTGTTGCTCTAACAGGAGTCGACGTTGAAAACAACACGATCTCAGTTGGCACAGAAGACGCTCAGACAGCTGACCTAAATGACGCCGTAGAGATTCAGGACGGTTCTGATGAGGCCTTCGCAATTTCGATCGAGCCGATCGATGTCTCCAGCGCCGCCCAGCCGGTCTCCCTGATAATCCATGGGGCTGTGTACGCCGAAGCGATCACCAACTCCCTTCTCGCGTCACAGTTAGCCACTGCCAAGAGCGATCTCTTCTCCAGACTCTGGTTCGTTGAATCATACTAATAAGGAGTGAAAAGAATGGCAACCATCCCAGATGTTTTTCATTATCGGACATTGACCGAAGCTATAAAGCAGATTAAACCGGTCCCGAGGCTTCTAGTGGACTTGCTTCTCAAGAGTCCGCGGTCTAATCCGGCCAAGTACGCCGCGACTAAGACAATAGAGTTCGACATCAAGAGAGTGGGTCCGATCCTTCCAAGATTCGTGAAGAGGACGAGCCCGGCACCTGCTAGGAACCTCAAGAACTACACTCATGTGACACTCGAACCACCCACGGTGAAGTTCTACGACGACATAACCTACGACGAGATCTGGACGATGAGGGACGCTGGAGAACCACTTACCCAGGTACAGATGGACCACCTAAGCAATTGGATAGCGGACACTCAGAAGGAACAGAGAGAATCCATAACCGCTGCGTGGGAGTGGATGCTCGCCCAGATCCTCTTGACGGGGAAGGTCACCTATTCAGGAACCGACACGAAGTTCGAGTACGACTTCAACATGGACTCGGGCTTCATGGGAGAGTCTTCCGACTGGTCCGATCCGACTTCGAAGGCTCCTCTCACAGATCTCAGGGAGTGGAGAGTCGAAATGGCAAAAGAGACGGGGGTCATGCCGACTTTAGCTTTCGTTACGCCTGATGTCGCCAAGGTCCTCATCGAGAACACCGCTCTCGAAAAACTCATGGACAACAGGAGGATCGAAGCCGGAAGTCTCACCTATGACTTCCCGTTCATAGGAAACATTCAGGGTCTGAACATCTATGAGTTTAATGAAACCATAGTGACCGAAGCCGGTTCAGAAGTCGATCTTCATGGGGCGAGCGATCTGTGCATACTCACCTCGCCAGAACTCTTCAAGCCCTTCTATGCTGCCTCGTTCAGCGAGAACGGGCCGGTCCTGGGAGAGATCTACGCTTACTCGGAGAACATCGTGAATCCCGGAGGCAAGAGAGTCTTCGCCGAGAGCCATGGCCTGCCTGTGATACTTCACTCAAAGGGTGTCATAAAAGCTGCAATTACAGTGGCCTAAGGGCTGATGCCTTATGATCGACGTTGATGCTTTTGTCCTGAGTTTTCCCGAAAGCATCAGGGCAAAGATAGTCGATGATGTCCTTGAAGCGGTCGAGGGTTTCCTCTCTGAAGGGGAGACCCTGGCTTCTTCAATAGAGGCATCTACAAAGATCAGAGAGAAACTCGCAATTCTCTACGCTAAGGCTCAGACCTACGAAAAGCTCTCAATGCTGGAACTGGCTCAAAACACTTTTGCGCAGTACTCACAACTCGTAGCCCAGGTTCAGGCCGAACGTAGATTGAATACTCAGGTCCCTCAAGTCCAACCCGGTCCGGCTTTTGCTATGGAGTCAAACGATCAAGTGTTCACAAGCGAAGAGTTGGAAAAGTGGTGATCGAATGCAGATAGAAGTCAGGACAGAAAAACTCGACACGCTCTTGAATCAATATCAGAAAAAGCTTGGTGACCTGACACCAGTGATGAGGGACAGCGCCAACGTGATGCTCTCATCCGTTCATAAAAACTTCGACGAAGGCGGCAGACCTGATAAGTGGCCGGATCTTGCTGAAAGCACTAAGAGACGCAAGATCAAGTACAAGGGAACGGCTTATCCGATGCTCGTGTTCTCAGTCAATGTCCCTTCTTCAAGAGGAGGGAGGGGCTACCGGACCAAGAAGCTGAGACAGAGCATACACCCCCAGTGGGGAAAGGACTACGCGAAAGTAGCGACAAACGTTGACTACGCAGTCTATCACCAGGAGGGCTACGGTGTACCAAAGAGGGCTTTTATGGTCTGGCAAACGCAGGATATCAGGAATATCGAAGATCTCTTCGGGAGGTATTTCAGATGACTGAGGATCAGATTATACACGTAAGGGAGAACATTCTTGATTCTCTGGAAACCTATCTTCAAG
>JGI11944J13513_1003080_pt1 | contig 10766 bp, 7 predicted proteins | sample TerdegcoTASludge_FD_13513 | JGI IMG/M metagenome (IMG submission 13513) | reverse complement strand
ACAGGAGGGTTAAATGTTACCCTTACCCGAGTTAGACGACAGAGATTTCAAAGAGATAGTCGATGAATCGAAAAAAGCGATTCCCAAGCTGTCACCACAGTGGACCGATGAGAATTACCATGATCCCGGGGTTACTTTTATTGAGCTTTTTGCCTGGCTGGCGGAAATGCAGCAGTATTATCTGAACCGGATTACCGTAAAAAATGAGCTGAAGTTCTTGAAACTTATGGGAGCCAGGCCAAATGACGCCGCTCCGGCGAAAGCCGATGTAACTTTTGCGGGCGTCAGCAGGGAATTGTATCTTCCAAAGGGCACTAAACTGTCGGCGTCCGGTCAACCCTTTGAAACCGCCGAGCCTTTATTGCTGGTTGCGGCCCGGATTGAAAAAATCATTGTGTTTTCGGATGCGGATTCAGTCGACAGCACCTCGTCCGACAGCAACAAAGGTGTTTCGTATTATGCTTTCGGACGGGAAGCAAAAAAAGGCAGCCGGTTTTATGTCGGATTTGACCGGGAATTGCCTCTCGGCCGGAGCCTTTCCTTAACAATCAAATTATACGAGGACTACCCGGTCCCAAGAGGGGCTGCTGAGGATGACGATAAGGATTTTGTCCCTCCGGCGAGAGTATCATGGAAATACTATGGGAGTGCATCAGCGGATCCGGATACGGCGCCGGGCTGGCTTCCCCTGCTGGTTCTCAGGGATGAAACCGCTCACCTGTCGCGTGGGGGAAGAATTCTGTTTCAAGTTCCCACGTCCATGAAAACGGTGAAGATCCATCCGGCGAACGACAAAAGCCGCTTCTGGATATGCTGTACAGTTGAAGAAGAAGGATATGAACTGCCTCCTCGTTTGGACAGAATCTTGATGAACACGGTATCCGCCGTCCAGGGTGAAACCTTGAGCGAAGTTGTTTCATTTTCCAGCAGCGGACAGCCGGGTATGATTTTTGAAGCCGGCGGTAATCTGCCGTTGTACGGGGACTGTGCGGTACAGGTCCGGGATGAGGAGGACGGCTGGCGGTATTGGAAAGCTGCCGGAGATTTATCTATTCTAAACAGCAAAGATTCAGGTTATATGCTGGAACGGAATATGACTGAAAAGAAAGTGCTCATTAAATTCGGCGATGGATTATACGGGGCTATTCCGCCAAGGGGGCGGGACAATATCAGACTGATTGCCCATTTGCCTTCCTTTGCGGGCAAGCGGTTTGCCGGCATAAGCAGCGGACTGCCGCACCAGATTTTCGATACATCTGTTCCGGGGATTATCCCATCCGGTTTTAAGCTGCAGGTTGGCGAGAAAAAGGCGGGGTCTGATGAGTTCATCTGGCGGGACTGGGAAGTGGTGGATGATTTTGACGCCTCCAAGCCGGGCGACTTTCATTTTGCCTTGAACAGTGAGACAGGTGAATTATCATTCGGCGATAATGAAAGAGGGATGATTCCGCCACGCGCCGCTCAAGCTAACATTTGCCTTGTTTCCTGCCGGACGGGCGGCGGAAAAAGAGGCAATGTCAAGGAAAACGAGATAGATATGATCGTGGGGCAAGCCGATGAACTGCGGGCAATTACCGTGACAAACTATTATCACGCTGCCGGCGGGACCGGAAAGGAAAGTTTGGAAGATGCCAAACGAAGAGTGCGCAGGCAGTTAAAAAGACAGTTTCGTGCCGTCTCGTGCCAGGATTTTGAAGAGATTGCCAAAAACACACCCGGCCTCCGGGTAGCAAAAGTGAAAGCCATTCCCCTGTTTGAAATGGGGTTGAAGGATTATCCGCAAAACAAGGCGCCTGCGCAGGTAACCGTTGTCGTGGTGCCCTACGGTGAGTCCAAAAAACCTGTTCCCAGCAAAGGTTTTTTGGAAACAGTGCGGCGGCATCTGGACAAGCACAGGCTGATCACGACTGAAGTGCATGTTGTACCGCCGCAATATATTGAAGTCACGGTGCACGCAGCAGTTGTCACCGCGCCTAATACAAAGATTGATTCGCAAAAAATAGTGCAGGCGCTTGACCGGTTGTTCCAGCCGCTGGAGCAGCCGGACGGTTCAAAGGGATGGCCGTTCGGCCGCGCAGTATCCAAAGGAGACATTTACGGGGCGATAAACCATATTATCGGAGTGGAATATATCAAAGACTTGTGGCTGGACGCGCAAGGCACGGGTATTCGTAAAACCCAAAGCGGTGATATTCAAATTCCTCCCTTTGGCCTGGCATACTCGGGCGAGCACAAAATTGAAATTGTGAGCCGGACGGATATATAAACAGACGGGTGCGGAGCTGAGGTGAAGGCAGTGGCTGAACAGGCCGGGTTTTTTTCGTTGAATAAAAAGTCCGATTGGGAAAAAGGTTGTAAAATCAACCTGGAGATNACAGATAACGGACTCGCGCTGCGGAAAACGANTAAATACGCGACGTCCAGGGTGATTAACCTGGATGCGCTGGACGCCATAGCTGAAGTGACTGATTTTACGGTAGGGAATAACGGGCAAATTTATCTCCTGGATGGCCGGGCTAATTTGTTTTTATATGATTATCTCAATGAGCAGCTGGATCTGTTCTTCGGGCGGGAGCAAGGATATTTTACGAAGAATGCCGCTATTTTATTTTTAAGAGGCACTATTTATTCAGCCGACCCTTTCGGGAAAAACAAAGTAGCGGCTTTTGCCGCGGCAACCGGGCAGATTTATTGGATTTTGAACAATTTTAACGGTTTGCCTTTATTTCCCCTGGCCATGACCGCGGATGAACAGCGGAATGTTTATATATTAGTGCCTTTGGCTGTTGCCGGCAATAATGATGACCTTGAAGTGCCGGCGGAAGGACTCCTGGGTGTGGTAAAAATCAGTATGACCGGGAAAGTGGTTCTTGTTTTCCAGAATGAGAAGTTTAGGCTGAATCACAGCGACAGAATTATTGACCTGTTAAAAAAGTACTTCATTACAGTGTCAAAAGAAGGTTCTGTCTATGTTTTAAACACTGAAGACAATACGGTTTTTGAGTTTTCCAAAGATAATGTGCTCAAGAAGCAGTATTCAGTTCCGCTGCCCGGCAAGTCATCAGGTTTTTGCGTTGATTCATACGACCAAATTTATATTGGCGAAAGCCGGAAGATTGCCTTGAACGCGGAGGATGACAGGTTTATCCACAGATTTTCTTCAATCGGTGAATTTTTGGAGAAGATTCCAGGCTTTAGGGGCCGGACTGATAAATTCTTTCTTGATCAGAATAACAGTATATACATATGGAATCAAGAAACAGGCACGATTACTATTTTGGACTTAAAACCGAAGGTTCAGGAAATGAGCGCAACCGGGTTGCCGCATGGCATCTACTTTTCATCTTCTTTCGACAGTACAATTACGGAGATATCCTGGCACAAAATGATTTTGAACGCGGATATTCCGGAAAACACGCAGCTAAAAGTATCTTATTTTTCTTCAGATCGCAAGACCTTGATGATCAACGGCAAATTGACCGATATTGATGAATTCATCAATAACGACGCGACGCCGCCGGATGAAAAAATAAGTTCTCTCGAACCGTTTTGGTCCGAGCCGGTTGTCAACCCCGCAGACGCGCTTGTTCACGGCGCCAGGGGCAGGTATTTTTGGCTGAAAATTGAGTTTGTCGGGAATGAAGAATTAACACCGGTATTAAGCAAATTTCGTTTATATTATCCAAGAACGTCCTACTTGAGATACCTGCCCGCGATATATCAGGAGGATCACCAGAGCAGGGATTTCCTGGAGCGTTTTCTCGCGCTTTTTGAAGCTTTCTTTGCGGATATGGAGGAGAATATCAGTAATGTCGCCCGGTATTTTGATGTGGACGCGGTTTCCGGCCCATATTTGAAATGGCTGGCAACCTGGCTGGCAATTTCTGTTGATGACAGTTGGACCGGGGAACAATTGAAACAATTAATCAAAAAAGCACCGGTACTTTTCCAGAAACGGGGCACTAAACAGGGTATGGAGGAGATAATTGAAATCTATACCGGTGAGAAACCCTTTATCGTCGAGTATTTCCAGTATAAGCACCTCCGGGAGCAGCCCGAGTTAAAAGACCTGGTGGCGCAGCTTTACGGAACCGATCCTTATTGTTTTTGCGTTTTAATCAAACAGGAATGTGTGCCGACTGCAGGGCGGCGTTTTGTGGTGCAGCAGATCATTAATCAGGAAAAGCCGGCGTTCACCGAGGCAAAAATGGTTGTGCTGCAACCATGGATTTACATGGATATGCATACTTATCTGGGCATTAACACCTATTTATCCGAGCTATCATTATTGCGTCTTGACCAGGAGTCATCCATCCCGTATAGCACTTTGATCACAGACGTCGCTTTGGACAACAGGATGGGGGTACATAGCAGAGTAGGGCTAGACACTGAGCTGAAATAAAAGTGTTGCCTGGCGATTACCTTTAAGGCGATTTTAAGCCATTTGCTACACATAAATTGGCAGTAAGGAACAGGAGGTTTCATAATGAAGAGTGCGCGGTATTATCCATTTGAAAGGAATCGTTATTTTTACGGAAAACTGCTGACCGTCCGGGATTTTGAATCTGAACAAAAGTATATGAATGATAAGCGCCGGCTGATAAACAGGCTGCTGTCCGGCAGCGGGGTTGTGTGCGGGCTGCAGGTAGTCGCGGTTGATGACAAAACAATTTCCGTGGAAACAGGAGTCGCCCTCGATTCTTCCGGCCGGGAGATAGTCGTGGCGACGCCGGTTACCCAAAAGCTCTCCATGCTCGACGGATTTTCGAACAATGAATACGCGAAAGACGTATATTTGTGTATCGCCTATGATGAAAAGGGAAAGGAACCTGTGCATTCGATAGCCAGTTCTGCCACGCATTCGGAAGAGATGAGTGAATACAACCGGATCCAGGAAAGTTACCGGTTGTTCGTCAGGGAAGAAGCTCCCGGTCCTTCGGTTTTTGGTTTGCTGAACCTGGCGGAAGACATTAGTCTGGTTTACAGTGACAGTCAGGTGCGCATCTGGCAAAGAACACCCCGTTATGTGAACCCCGGGGGAGTTCTGGAAGTAACCATAAAAGTGGAAAAAGCTCTCCAGACCGCTAATTTGAGACTTTCATATGAAATCTTTTCCGAGCATTTTTATCCTGTCGACGGCGGCAGTACGCTAAAAGTCTCATTTATTGAACCTGACCACGGCCAGCAGACGGAATACGAGGCCAAATTTTTGTTGAAAGCGGTTGACAAAAGTGAGGTAACGGGTCAGGTGATGATTAAAGACAGTGTTGTCAAACTTGGGGTGGGGGATAAGCAAACGGACATAGAGACCGGCTGTGTAAATACGGTGCAAATTGTTGACGGGCCGGTCAAAGAGAGAATTCTGGACAGTTATTTTAACCTTACCCTGGATCAATACATGGAGAGCATTACCGAAGACTGTATATATCTGGCCAGAATAAGCCTGTTGCACGTGGGTTCCACGTTTATGATTGAAAAAGTGGAAAATGTCCCGTTCGGCGAGTATATTTACAACGCGTCGGTGCTTTACCAGCTGGGCTTGCTTGAAAGAGAGCATTCGGAAATGAGATTCACGGCGCGCGCCACGGCGACTGAATTGCCGCCCGGTGATAAACCGGAGGTTTTTGTAAACTACAACCATGAAAACAACGAATTTCAGTTTCAGGTTGGTGTTCCGCAGGCGAAGATAATCGTTGGGGACGTGACCACAGGAACCGCGGAAATAGAATTGGAAACAAACCAGAGATTCGGCAAAGGCTATTTTTCTGATGAAATTGAACACGGTCTCGGCTTGGGTCCGGTGTTTATTCATGTCGGCATAGAAGAAAACGTTGACAGCGAGACTGAGAACAACGGGCCGTACAGCGAGCAGATTTTTTACGGGGTAAACGAGGTTTTCCAAAAAAGCCCGTTCGAATCCCAGGTTCCTCCTTTATCTATCGGTACGGTAGTATACCCTAATAATACCGGGACCTTCCGTATCGGCATTAAACTGCAGGCTATCACAAAATTGCCTAAAATTACGTTGCGCTGGTGGGCATACAGGAAGCCCGCCGAAGTTAACCTGGATAAATAGAAAGGTGATTAGGTAATGTATGATCATCAAGTAAGTAAAAAATCTAATGACATTATTAAATCTTCCGAACAGCACCAACAGGCGAGGAGCTTCGGTACAAGAGCACAGCAGTCTACTGCGCAGAATATTTTTCAACTTCAGCGCACGATCGGCAATCAGGCCACTCTTGATTTCCTGCGCAAAAACAGGGGTTTGTGGGTTCAAGCCAAGCTAAGAATAGGGAAGCCGGGGGATGAGTATGAGCAGAATGCTGATGAAACAGCTAATCAGGTGGTTGAATACATAAATATGCCTGAAAGTAAGTCTGCCCGGCGGGAATCCCCGCCAGGAGAATTGCAGACGCAGCCCGAATCCGGCGTGGCGCAGCGGCAGGAGGATGAAGAGGAAGAGCTGCAGATGCAGCCCGAATCCGGCACGGTGCAAAGGCAGGAAGAAGAAGAGGAAGAACTGCAGATGCAGCCCGAGTCCGGCACGGTGCAAAGGCAGGAGGAAGAAGAGGAAGAGTTGCAGATGCAGCCCGAGTCCGGCATAGTGCAAAGGCAGGAAGATGAAGAAGAAGAGTTGCAGATGCAGCCCAAGCCCGGCACGGTGCAAAGGCAGGAGGAAGAAGAGGAAGAGCTGCAGATGCAGGCCGAGCCCGGTGTGGTACAGAGGCAGGAGACGGGTGCGGGGGGCGTAGCAAAGCCGGGTATCGAAATGGCGATCCGGCAGGCGCGCGGCGGCGGCCAGGCCATAGAAAGCCAACTGCAGCGGAAGATGGGAAATGCTTTTGGCACCAGCTTCAGGGATGTCAAAATCCATACCGACACCCGGTCCGATCTTCTCAACCGTTCACTGGGCGCCCGTGCCTTTACGACAGGCAGGGATATTTTTTTCCGCCAGGGTGAATATAATCCCGGAAGCAACAGCGGACAAAAATTGCTTGCCCATGAGCTTACCCATGTTGTTCAGCAATCCGGCACCGCGTTAAGAATGTCTTTAAGCCCAATCCAGTTAAAAACGCGCAGCCATGCCGTGATCCAGATGCAGTACGACAAGATTGATGAATGGCTTGAAAAAGAAGCAGTTGACGATAAAAAAGACGGTTTATGGGCATTTTTTAACAGTCTCTCGGAGGCACAGCAAAAAATTGCCGTTTATATTATTGTTAATAAAAAGGATATAACGACTATTAAGCAAGAAGAGATCTCGGATTTAAGCAGCAAGGCGGCGGCTAATCAATTACCGGTCCCTGGTTTGAAAGATTTTCAAAAAAAGATAAAAAAAGGTCTAATCTTTAAGGGTGTAGACTGGGACCGTTTTTCCGATGTGATCAGGTTTACCAAAGGGGCTGTAACCTCGGAATCTGTTGCTCCGACCACCGGATCAGAAATAGCCGGGTATACGGCTACAGGAGTATCAGTGGGCGGAACAGGGATGAGCAAAATCTTAGGACTTGCCGTAGGATCTCCTATTGGGTCTATCGCCAGCGTTATCGGATCGGGGATCCAGGTCGGTACGGGATTACAGGAGGAATTTGGCACCGGCCTGACCGAAGGAGAATTTAATGAAACGCATACGGTTAAAGTAATAGGTGGCTTAGCGGATATAGGCCGTCATACCTCGACTGCCGTAACCGGCCTACAGGAACTTACCGATACCGGGGCATCTACCGCGACAATGCAGGCCGCGGGAATTTTGGCTGTCATTGGCGGCGCTTATACCTTGATTGGCGGTATTATCGGGTTGATCAGCCATGAAGATCGGAGAAGCGTACTGGAAAAACTCGGTGGGAGTTTCAAGAAAGAACTGGAAGATTTTAAAAATGAGCTGGATGTTCATTCAAAAGAGCTAAAAGAATTAGCTAAAGTTAAAAATCCTAGTGAGCAGGATCAGAAAAAAATTAAGGAAACAGAAGCCCAGGTTAATGCGTTAATGAGAAAGATAAAAGAAAAAGAAAAATTGCTGCAGGCCGCCGATATCGGGGCCGGCACACAGGCCAGAATGCGTAATAAAAGCGCCGTTACAGCGGCTCAAGGCGCCGCCCTGATCGCTGGGGGCGCCCTGGTGATTGCTTCCGCCACCAATCCGGTTGGCTGGGTGATACTTGGTGTGGCCGCCCTGATTGGCGGCATCGGGGCGGTGTATAACTGGTACAAGAAGAGAAAGCGCAAGAAGGAGCTTGTGGACGAACTCCTGAAAACAGATGTGTACGTCGAAGAACTGAAAAAATCGGGCAGTAAAAAGGTGGACAGGGACAAGGCAAGAAATCATTTATTGCAAAAACAAGGCTTCAATTCAGTGGATCAGCTGTATTCCTGCGTTTTGTTCAGCGCCGCGGAGGAGGCTTATAAAAAAGGTGTTGCAGGAGACGACAAAGAAAGCGCGGAATTAATTGAAAATCTCGGTTTGGAAATTGATAAAAAAACTAAGAGGCCGACTGTTGAGGAAATAGCCAAGAAATTACACGGGTAAAAACATCGGAAGGAGCATGTTCGTGGAATTATCGCAGGGTTATCCTTTTTCACTTGCTATGCTAAAAAAATGCCGCACACTGTACGAACAAGCAGGTCTGGTTACCAGTTGGGCGGAACCCTCGGAAGACGCCCCTTTTCATTCCCTGCTCGTGCGTTTCGACAAGGTGGGCGGACGGGAGTCCTCGGTTACCCCCCCATTTGGAAGAAGCCGCCTCGGAAGGAGTGTACTTGTTACAGACTTTTATCACTATAACGGAAAATATTTTTTCCGCTGCCGCCGCTGAGTTGCTTAAAATCGTGGCAAAAATAAACACCCAGCTTCCTGTGGGCGCGTATGGCTTTTTCGAGGATACCGGCGTTGTTTATTTCAAATACAACATCATCATTAACGAATCTGCCGGTGAAGAGGCAATAATCAAAACTATCAATCAACAAAGCGGCCTGATTCTTCACCAGATTTATCTGTTCATTGACGCCATCCTGGACGTGGCGGAGGGAATAAAGCCGGTGGCAGAAGCCTGGCAATCCGCGCCGCTGCTCTAATTTACTGCGGCTGTGCCGGTTCAGCTGTCTGAGCCGGTTGATAACTGCCGTTTTTAAACTCACCTTCATACAGCAAGTTTCCGCTATCATCGAACATTTTCCCTTTTCCATCATATATTCCCCTGGCAAAGTTGCCGGTGTACCTGGGAGTGCCGTTGGCATTGTAAGCTGTTCCTTCCCCGGAATAAAGGCCGTTTTCAAAATTTCCCTTGTATAGAAGAACGCCATTCTCGTCATAAAGCTCGCCGCTGCCGTTGTATATCCCGTCCTTGAAAGCGCCTTTATACTTGACATTGCCGTTTTGATACAATTCCTTGCCATCCCCGGAAAAAACCCCGTCTTTTAAGGTTCCTTGATATACAAGTTCACTGTTCTCATTAAACAATTTGCCTTCTCCGGTATAGGCGCCGTCTTTGAACTCCCCTTGGTAGAAAAGAATTCCTTTTTCGTCGTACAGCTTGCCCTGGCCGTTGTACTCGCCGTTCTTGAATTCACCCTGATAGAAAAGGATGCCTTTTTCGTCGTACAATTTGCCCTGACCGTTATATTCGCCGTTTTTAAATTCACCTTCATATTTTATTTTTCCACCCGGGTGGAATTGTTTGCCCTGACCGGAAAAAGCGCCGTTAGTAAACTCACCTTGATAAACTAGGGCGCCCTTTTCATTGAACAGTTTGCCCTGACCTCCGTAATTGCCGTTATTGAATTCACCCTGGTATACAAGCGCGCCTTTTTCGTCGTACAATTTGCCCTGACCATTGTACTCCCCGTTTTGAAATCCGCCTTCGTACTTTATTTTTCCGCTGTCATAATATAATTTCCCCTGTCCGGAGTATGCGCCGTTGGCAAATTCGCCCTGGTACAGTGTTTTATCGTTTTCGTCATACAATTTGCCCTGGCCGTTGTACTCGCCATTCTGGAAACCGCCTTCGTATTTTATTTCCCCGCCGGGGTAGTATAGTTTACCCTGTCCCGCATAGGCGCCGCTGTTAAATTCACCAACATATACAACGTTTCCGTTTTCATCATAAAGCTTACCCTGGCCTTTAAATTCACCGTTAGAAAAAACCCCTTCATAGCGGACCGCGCCATTGCTGTGGAAAAGAGTTCCCTGCCCGTTGATCGCGCCTTTATCAAATTGACCTTCGTAGATCAAGCTGCCTTTTCCGTCGTAGAGTTTTCCTTTTCCGGTATACTGACCTTCGGTAAGTTTACCTTCATACTTCACACCCCCGTCTTTGTCAAGCAGGATTACCTTTCCGGAAAACGTTTTTAACTCCTTCGCATCTTCGCTGAGTGTTGTAACAGTTAAATAACTAAGCGGTGAGAACTTTAAAAAAATATATAAAAGTATGAAGAACGCGATAAATATGATTAACAGCAGTTTTTTTGAGATATAGAAGCTCCGGATTTTAAGATAATCATTTTGGGATAGAGGTTTACTGTGAAGAAGCTTAAATATGCGTTCCTGTATGTACCTTATTGCGGTATATGGCAATCTCTTAAGGTTAGTTAAGGACGATGTAAACCTGCCTCTGACTAATTGAATAAAAGGATAAAAAATTTTTTCCAGAGCGAAAATAATTTTATCAAGCACATTGGTCACCTTTAGGATATTATTTATTACCATTTTACAACAAGAATTAGCTGATGAACATCATTATATTTACTTTTCTAAAAGATATTTCATA
>JGI11944J13513_1003072_pt1 | contig 10801 bp, 7 predicted proteins | sample TerdegcoTASludge_FD_13513 | JGI IMG/M metagenome (IMG submission 13513) | reverse complement strand
TGAACAGATTAGAGAAGTGACAGATTATATATTGATTAATCATGGTTCTGATGCTTTACAATATGGTGAAACTGAAGGTTTAAAAGAATTAAGGCAGATTCTTGTTGAAAGAATGAGGAAAGAAGGGATAGATATAGGGCTTGATAATCTTATTATAACTACTGCATCACAGCAAGCATTAGATATGACTGCGAAAATTTTTATCAGTCCTAAAGATACAATTATTGTTGAATCACCTACATATCTTGGTGCGCTTCAAGCATTTTATGCTTTTGAAGCTGAATTTGTAGATATAAATGTAAATGATGATGGTATTGATATAGAAATTCTTGAAGATCGTATAAAAGATTTGATATTCAAAAAAGGAATAAAGCCCAAATTTATTTATGCTATACCAAATTTTCATAATCCTGCTGGAGTCACTTTAACCTTAGAGAGAAGAAAAAAACTGATTGAGATTTCAAGGAAATATCAAATACCTATTATAGAAGATGATCCCTATGGTGAAATAAGATTTGCAGGAGAATCATTCCCTTCATTAATATCTTTAGATACAAGTAATGTTATAGCATTAAGAACATTCTCAAAAATTCTATCTCCTGGTTTAAGACTTGGATGGATAATAGGAGATCCAGAAGTAATAAGAAAGATTGTTATTGCTAAACAAGGAGAAGATTTAGCTTCACCCTCTTTAACTCAATATATTGCTTATGAATTTTTAAAAAGAGGTTATCTCGAACCTTATCTTGAAAAGGTTAGAGTTGAGTATAAAAAGAAGAAAGACCTTATGATTGAAAGTATGATTAAATATTTCCCAGAGGAGATTAAATTTACCAGACCAGATGGTGGATTATTTATTTGGGTTATATGCCCAGAATCAATAAATACAGAAGAACTCTTTTTTGAAGCAATAGAAGAGAAGGTAGCTTATGTTATCGGAGCCTCTTTTTATGCTCATAGAGATGTACATAATTGTATGAGATTAAATTTTTCAATGCCATCATATGAACAGATTGACGAAGGTATAAAGAGGTTAGGTAATCTATTTAAGAAAAAATTAGGTAAATAATTTTTTAAAAGTATCAATTAGAAATGTCAATATGGTATTATATTATCATATTGACATTTTAAAATTTATATTATATTTTTAATTTTTTATTAAAATACTTATGATGATAAAAAATGTATTATTAATGAACCCTCCTGTTGGAGTTTTTCAGAGAGGAGAAGAGAGATGCCAAGCTGATGTTGAAGGTGGAACTGCAATATCATTAAGACCACCAAATAATCTTGGATATTTAGCATCTATATTAAGAGATCTTGGAAAAGATGTTTTAATTAGAGATTATCCAATAGAAAAAGATAAAGATTTTGTTAAAGATCTTAAAGATTATAATTTTGATTTAATAATAATGAGTATAACAACAGGAACCATAGAAGATGATTTAAAATTTTTTAAAATTGCTAAAGATTTTAATAAAAATATTGTAACAGTTGCTGAAGGTGCTCATTTTATAACTGCTCCACTGGATTCTTTTAAAAAAGAGATTTATGAATATTTAGATTTTGCTTTTTTTGGTGAAAGTGAATTTGTAATTAAAGAGTTCATCAATAAATATGAAATTGACAAAGATTTATCAGATATTAAAGGATTGATTTACAAAAATAATAATGAATGGAAAAAAAATGAACCACCTCCTTTTATAGAAAACCTTGACTCTCTTCCATTTCCAGCAAGAGATTTGATGAGAAATGAACTATATATAAATCCAGATACAGATAAACCAATGGCAACTATACAAACATCTCGAGGATGTCCAGGAAGTTGTATATATTGTCTTGCTCCAATTGTGTCAGGAAAAAAATTAAGAAAAAGGAGTCCAAAAAATATTGTTGATGAGATAGAAGAGTGCGTTAATAGATATAAAATAGACAATTTCTTTCTTAGAGCAGATACATTTACTATTGATAAAGATTGGGTTATTGAAATATCAAAAGAGATAATTAATAGAAATTTAAAAATATTATGGGTTGCCAATTCAAGAGTTAAACCAATTGATGAGGAGATGTTAATATGGATGAAAAAATCTGGATGCTATCTCATTGCTTTTGGACTTGAATCTGGAAGTGAAAAAAGTTTGAAATTGATGAAAAAGGGAGTAACTGTTGAGGATAATATAAATGCTGTTAAGCTTGCAAAAAAAATTGGTTTTAAAGTTTATTCATTTTTTATAATAGGTTTTCCATGGGAGGATAGAGAAGATATTCAAAAAACTATCGAACTTTCGAAAAAAATTCCTTCTGATTTTGTTGAATTTCATATAGCAACTCCTTACTATGGAACTGAACTTTATGAGATGATGAAAAGAGAGAATTTATTGTTTGAAGACCCTGAAGGTCATAACTACTTTTCAAATCCTGTTGGAGGTACAAAATATTTAAAGAGAGAAACTATTATAAGTTTGAGAAAAAAAGCACTTCTTTCTTTTTATTTAAGACCAAATTATATTTTTAGAACCATAACAGCCCAAAATCCTAAAAGTATTAAAAATTATCTGAAATATGGTTTCAAATTAGTAATAAACAATCTTTTTAGCTAATCTATCATCCCTTCCATTTTGTCATTCCCGTGAAAACGGGAATCCAGTTTATCCTTTTTTTCATCCACTGGGAACCAAGTCCCTCCATTTTGTCATCCCCATCCCCTATGTCATTCCCGTGAAAACACGAATCCGCTCCCTCTATTTTGTCATTCCCGTGAAAACGGGAATCCAGTATTTCCATCAATAAATAGAAATATTTTTATGTTTACAAAAACAGACAGTCTACTTTTGTAAACTATTTTTAAATTTTTCAATTATTCCCGTGAAAACGGGAATCCAATTCTTCTATTCTGTCATTCCCGTGAAAACGGGAATCTATTATTTCCATAAATAATATAGATTCCTGCGGAAGCAGGAATGACAGTTTGGATAACTTTTTCAGAGACCTCTATACTTCCAAAACTTGTAATCATTTATATAACATATCATACAATTTGATTTTTTGTGTTTACAAAAACAGACAGCCTACTTTTGTAAACTATTTTTAAAATTTTCAGAGGCCCTTAGTAAATACTTGGAAGTTTTATATTTTTTTCTTTGGCAAAATTTATTGCTTCTTCATATCCTGCGTCTGAATGTCTTACAACTCCGATACCAGGGTCATTTGTCAAAACAAGTTTTAGTTTTTTATCTGAAAGTTCAGTTCCATCTGCTACTATCACCATTCCTGCATGAATAGAATAACCAATACCAACACCACCTCCATGGTGAATTGAAACCCAGGTAGCACCTGAAACTGCATTTAAAAGTCCATTTAAAATTGGCCAATCCGCTATAACATCAGAGCCATCTTTCATTCCCTCTGTTTCTCTGTTTGGGGAAGCAACTGAACCTGAATCGAGATGATCTCTTCCAATAACGATAGGTGCAGAAATTTTTCCTTTTCTAACTAAATCATTTATTATTAATCCAAACCTATCTCTTTCGCCATAACCAAGCCAGCATAACCTTGCTGGAAGACCCTGAAACTTAACTTTTTCATGTGCTAAATTTATCCATCTAACAAGGTGCTCGTCATAAGAGAACTCTTTTTTCACTACCTCATCTGTTACATAAATATCATTTGGATCTCCTGAAAGAGCAACCCATCTAAAAGGTCCTTTGCCAACAAAAAAAAGTGGTCTTATATACTCTTGTATAAAACCAGGAAATGAATAAGCGTTTTTTAATCCAGCTTTAGATGCTTGTCCTCTTATATTGTTTCCATAATCAAAAACAACTGCACCCTTTTTTTGAAAAATATATTCTTCAGGATTTTCTCTCCTTAATTTGATAGCATCCTCATAATCAATTTGATATGGTACATATCCATTTAATTCATCATGAGCAGATGTTTGATCTGTAACAACATCTGGTATTATACCTCTTTTAAGAAGTTCATTAAAAAGAGTAACTGCATTTGTCCTTACCCCAATTGACCTTGGAATTTTTTTAATCTTCGCGTCTTCCATCAATTTTATTGCTTCATCTATTGAATCAACAGAATATTCAAGGTATCCAGTTTTTATTCTTCTCTCGATTCTATTTTTATCAACTTCTGCAATTATGCATATACCTTCATTCATAGTTATTGCAAGAGGCTGTGCTCCACCCATTCCTCCAAGTCCAGCTGATAAAACAAACTTACCTTTTAAAGTTCCTCCAAAATGTTTATTCGCAACTGCTGCAAATGTTTCATATGTTCCTTGGAGTATTCCTTGAGTTCCTATATATATCCAGCTTCCAGCAGTCATCTGACCATACATTGTAAGACCTAAGGCCTCTAATTTTCTAAATTCATCCCAGTTCGCCCATTTTGGTACAATCATTGAATTTGAAATTAAAACTCTCGGTGCAAATTCATTTGTCTTAAAAATTCCAACAGGTTTTCCTGATTGAATCAACAATGTTTCATCATTTTCAAGGGACTTTAAAGCTTTTACAATATTATGAAATGCCTCCCAATTTCTTGCTGCTTTTCCTGTCCCTCCATAAACAATTAATTCTTCTGGTTTTTCAGCAACTTCTGGGTCAAGATTGTTCATAAGCATCCTTAAAGCTGCTTCTTGCTCCCAACCTTTTGTATGTAACTCACTTCCTCTTGGTGCCCTTATTTCTTTATCATTTGTCATAAAATTCACCTCCTTATATGAAAATATGTTAATTTGGTGTCTGACACTAAAATGACATTTTATAGAAGATTGGCCAACTCATTCGATGCATTTTTAATGGATAATCTTATTAAACCGAGATTAATCTCTTTTCTTGTAAGTAGAGCTAAAAAAACCTCTTCAACCCTTTTTATAAAAAGTGTACCATTATCAGCTTCAAGTGTAGCAATTTCGAGATCTCCTAAATTTGTGGTGTTAAGTATAGATCTTGAATTTCTAAAAACAGACGCACAAAGACCTGATATTGCTTCTGGGTCAATATTAGTTTCAACAATTGAATTTATTAATAAACCATCTGATTCAACAATCATAACGCCAATTACTCCATGAATTGATTTTAATTTTCTAAGTATTTCTTCCATTTATCCTCCTTTGTAGCTTTCGCCAAAATGTATTGAAAAATTTATTAAATCTAATCCGTCAATTTTTCCATCCATATTAAAATCACAAAAAGAATTATAATTTTTATAGCCAAAATATGAACCAAATGCTTTTGAAAATTCTATGAAATCTTCAACATAACAAATTCCATCTTGGTTAATATCCCATACTGGATAGTTTCGCTTTAAAATAAAAATTTTATTAGTTTCAAAATTTTCCAATATAATTTCACCATTATTAAAACTTATATTTATCAAGTTTATATTTATTTCTCCTTCCTTTTTTCCAAAGAAAATCATAGAAAAAAGTTTGTCACTTTTTATATTATCTACTTTAAAAAAGATTTTACCATCAACAACCATTGAATAATTTATTTCATTTCCATCTATTTTTAATAATTTAATATATTCTGGGTCATATTCTATTGAGCCTCTTGCATTGTTTACTTTAATATTTAAATTGAAATCGATTTTAAAAATTTCATTTGTTTTTGCTGTAACACTATTTGTTGATATATATTTTTTCTCCTTTTTTAAACTGATTTCTGGGTCTCCAAAAATGTTGAAAACATATATGTTGGCATATCTTTCATATTTTTGTGATGGATAGATGAAATTTTCGAAATAATATTCTTTAGATTTAGTAAGGGAATATGAAACAGTCTCATCTTTCGAGAGATATTCACTAAATTTATACATAATACTTTGAAGCCATCCAGCATCTAAACTATTCCATCCTATTCCATACCATGAAGTATCTGTTGCCGCAACAACCCCAACACCATAATTATTTATAAAATCACTTGCTAAACTGCTACTGTAAGTTTTCATATTATCGCATGAACCCATAAATACAATTGATGGGTAGGAGTTTTTAATTGAAGATAGACTATTTTTATCAACAAACAATATTTGTTTATCTTCTCCTTTATCAAAGTAGTTATTCATATTCAAGTCATTAAGCCAGATTTTTCTGAATGTTGAATCAATGTAACCATGACCCTGCCATAATATGACTGATGGTTTATATTCATTCGTATATTTTATAAAATTATCGTAATCCAATTTATCATCACCAAAGTTAGAATATTTTAAACCCTCTTTTTCTGCTAATAAAATATTTGAAAAACCACTTTTCATAAAGGTTTCATCAAAAATTATTTTTAAAGATTCAGCACCATCTGTTAATGGCATTAAAATATTTTCTTCAAAATTCCATATTGCACCTGCTGATAAAACCCTACTCTTATCATTTAATTTCTCAAAATCTATACTTCTTTGTAATATATTAATAACATTATTCATATCACTTGTTGGTATTCTACCAACCATTATTTCAGAATAAAAATCAATTTTATCGTCTTCAGGTTCTCCTTCTCTTTTATCTTTATCATAATCAAGGTTGCTTGTTAACTCTCCAAAAAAGAAGTCAGTGTATAAAAAATCATCTGTTGGATATGTATAAACTTTAAAAGGTGGGATATCTTTTTCGTCTCCAATTAAAAGTAGATATTTTATTTTTAATTTCTGATAATTTTCAATTAAAAAAGACCTTATTTTATAATTAATTCCTAAGTTTGAGCTATCATAAAAATCATTGAGAGGCTTATAAACAACATTAAATCCTTTACCTTTTTTATAATCAGTAAAAAATTTTATTGAAGTTTCAATCTCTTTTTTTCCAATAATTAAATATGTCTCATTTTGAGATGAATTTTCATAATTATATGTAAAATATTTAGGTTTAAACCTAACAAAAATTTCAAAATTTTCGAGAAAAATTCCTTGACTAAAATTTTCAGAAAAAATTACAGGATAATATTTGAATAATATAAAATTCTCATCTCCCTTTGTAAAATTTCCAAGAAATTCAAAATTTTTCATTAATTTTTCTGTTCTATAATATTGAGTATTTGTTAATATTTCAGGTTCTATTTTCATATTTATTGATATCTCTTTTTTATTTTCTTTTATTTCATAATCTATAAAGTCTAAATTCGGTTCATAAAAAATTTTTATGTTTTTATAAGGTAAACCAAACTCACCTTTTTCAAAAATATCATTTATATCTATTAATTTATTATTTTCAAAAATTAAATTAAATTCGCTTGAATCAAATTTATAATTTCTAATTATTTCATTATTTGCAAAAACAAAGTTAGTTGATAATAAAATTAATATGATGGTGATAAAAAAAACTTTTTTCAACTCTTTTCGCCTTTTATCATTTTAATGAATTCATCTTCATCTATGATTTTAAGATTTAATTTTTTTGCTTTATCGAATTTTGAACCAGGGTCTTTGCCAACAACAACATAATCAATATTTTTTGAAACAGTAGAGGCAACCTCTCCACCACTATTTTTTACAAGTTCTTCAGCATCTTTTCTTGACATAGTTTCCAATGAGCCAGTAAATATGAATTTTTTTCCCTTTAATGGGCCTTCCTTTTCTAATTCCTCCCCTTTTTCTTTTAGATTAACACCAGCATTCTTTAATTTTTCGATTAATTTTCTATTTTTATCCTCTTTAAAAAATAGATATAAACTTTGAGCAATTTCAGGTCCTATACCTTCAATCTCCATATAATCTTCAGGTTTTAATGAATAAAAATCCTCAATATTTTTATATCTTTTGGTTAATAATTGAGCGATATGTTTACCAACATGAAATATCCCAAGACCATATAAAACTCTGCTTAAAGGTCTATCCTTTGCATTTTGTATATTTTTTAATATTTTATTCGCAAGTTTTTCTCCCATTCTCTCAAGATTTATTAAATCCTTAAATTCAAGATAAAATAAATCAGCTATATCTTTTACTATTTTTTTATCAACGAGTTGATCAACAAGAGATTCCCCAATGTTTTCAATATCCATTGCATCTCTACTGACAAAATGAAGAATTCTTCCTTTAATTTGCGCTGGGCAGGATGCATTTGTGCATCTATAATCAACCTCACCAGATAATCTTATTACCTCCTCGCCACAAACAGGGCAATTTTCAGGAAAAGAAAAATCTTTTTCATTCCCTTTTCTTTTTTCTTTTAGAACAGTAACAATCTCAGGAATAACAGATCCTGCTTTTCTAACAATAACATGGTCAAAAATTTTAATACCCAATCTTTTTATCTCATCTTCATTATGAAGTGTTGCTCTTGAAACTGTAGAACCAGATAAAAAAACAGGGTCTAAAATTGCAACTGGTGTAAGTTTTCCAGTTCTTCCAACCTGAACAATTATATCTCTAACAATTGTTTCCTTTTCTTCTGCAGGAAATTTATATGCAATTGCCCATCTTGGTGCATGTGTTGTCTCACCAAGAATTTTATGATAATTGAGGTTGTCAACTTTAATCACACTTCCATCCATATCAAAAGGATATTCATTTCTTCTATTCTGATACCAAAGACACTTTTCTATAGCTTTTTTAATGCCATTAACAACTGAATAATCTGGTGGAACTTTAAATCTTTTCTCTTCAAGATATTTTAAAACATCAGAGTGTTTCTTAAATTCAATGCCTTCAACTCTTGATATATAATATGCAAAAAAGTGTAACTTTCTCTCTTTAGTAATTTTTGAATCAAGTTGCCTTACTGAACCTGCTGCAGCGTTTCTCGGATTTGCAAAAAGTGGTTCATCGTTCTCCTCTCTAATTTTATTCAGCTCTTCAAAATCCTTTTTGAACATAATAACCTCTCCTCTTACTTCAAGGAGTGGGGGTGGATTTTCAATAGTTAAAGGGATTGTTTTTATGGTTTTGAGATTCAATGTGACATCTTCACCTTCAATACCATTACCTCTTGTTGCTCCATATTCAAGTTCACCATTTCTATAGAGAAGAGATATAGATAAACCATCAAATTTTGGTTCAACAACATAGTCAATTTCAATATCACCAAGTATTCTTTTAATTCTCTTTTCAAAATTTATTAAATCTTCATCATTAAAAGCATTATCAAGAGANAGCATTGGTATTGTATGTTTAATTGTTTTAAACTCTTTTAATGGAGGAGCACCAACNCTTTGAGTAGGTGAAACATCTGATTTNAATTCTGGATATTTTTCTTCTAACTCAACAAGTTCTTTAAAAAGTTTATCATANTCTTCATCAGATATTTCAGGTGAATCAAGAACATAATATCTATAGTTATGATACTCAATTAATTTTCTCAGTTCCTCAATTCTTNTTTTTATTTTTTCTTTATCCATAAATTATTCCTCCTTTTTAGTAACTATAACTTTTATTTCAGAAGGAATAATTCTTACTATTTTTATATCTTCTTTTAAAAATGTTATATTAATTTTAAGATTATGTTCACCGGGTGTTAAATCTAAAACTGAAACATAAGCCTCAAAATCAGATGGCTTAACTTCATTAACAATTGATATAAATCCATATATCTCAACTTCTAAAGTTTCTGGTATAATCTTATAGTTGAAATTTTCATCAATATCTTTTATAGAAATATTAATATTTGAGATAACCTTTGATATCTTTTTTTCAATAATAATTTGAACACTAATTTTATTTTCCTCTTTTAATTCAATATTAGCTGGTAAAATAACAGATGTATTAAAAATTTTTGATTCAGTTAAATTGCCTATTTTTATTTGTTCAGTTTGGAGATATTCAATGTTTTTTAATTCGTCAACTTTACCAAATATAGTTAAAATTGAAGGAGAAACAGAAACTTTCTTTATTCCATAATCTCCTGATATTTCACCAGTTAAATTAGGAATTACAGGAACAACCTTGCTTGAGAGTATCGATTTTACCTTGATATTTATAGTGACAATTGATGGATTGAAAGATAAACCAGATATATCATTACCTAACCCATCTTTTATTTTTGGTATTGATGTTAAAGTTATGTCACTGTTTATTGTTGTTAAATCAACTGTTATTGATACATCTCTTATTGTTTCTATTTTCTTAGATGGGCCACTAATTGAAATTTTATTTGGAGATACTTCTGGTTCTTCTATAATTAATCCAGTTTTTAATGAGCCTATAAAATCTATCCTAATATTTTTATCAACAGTTACAATTTTATCAAGATATACACTTATTCTTGATGGATAAATCTCAACAACCTTTAAAAAAGATGGAGCCTCTACCTCTACTTCTAAATTATGGATTCCTGTATCAAGGTCTTTTAAGTCAATGTAAGCCACTATGCTGCTATCTTTGATTGTCGATATTCTCTGTTTATTGCCTCTAATTTTTATCTCTACTTTATCAAGTGGTTCAAGCATTGTTAAACCTTCACCCATATTTCTATAAGTGACATTAACATTAAAAACTCTTTCGCTTTCTGGACCCTCACCAATTGTCACAAATAGCCAGAAACCAAAAGCAAGCAGAAGAGAAATAAAGAATATGGTTAATTTTTTTCTAATCAACTTTTACCTTACCTCCCCTTTTCTCTTTTTTCAAAAGAAGTATCAACATGCCTCTTAGTTCAAGGACAGAGAGGTATCTTGTTAATTTTCCTTGAGTTGATAGTGATATGATTCCAGTCTCCTCAGATACGATTATTGAAATTGCATCTGTAACCTCTGTTATGCCCACTCCTGCTCTATGTCTTGTTCCAAGCTCTTTTTCTAACCTTTCATTTTCTGATAATGGAAGAAGACATCTTGCTGCAACAATTGTATTTCCA
>JGI11944J13513_1003069_pt1 | contig 10812 bp, 15 predicted proteins | sample TerdegcoTASludge_FD_13513 | JGI IMG/M metagenome (IMG submission 13513) | reverse complement strand
GCAAGACCAAGAGCACAGGGGCAAGCTATGACAAGTGTTGCAACTAATGAATAAATAGAAAGAGAGATTCTGTTTAATTGAGGGTTTATCCATGGAAGAAATCTTGATGCTTCTAAAAGAATTTTTATAGATGTATCATACATAAAATATGAAAACAGAAATGAAAGTAATGAAATAATTAAAACTGATGGTACAAAAATTGTTGTTATTTTATCTGCCAAATTTTGAACTGGAACTTTTGTATTTTGAGCTTCTTCTACTAATTTGATAAGATTTGCCAAAAAAGTTTCATTCTGATTTTTTGTGACTTTAACTACAATTCTACCATTTCCATTAATTGTTCCACCAATAACTTCATCTCCCTCTTTTTTCGCAACTTCGTTTGATTCTCCTGTTACCATTGATTCATCTATAATTGTTGAACCTTTAACTATTAAACCATCTGTTGGTATTTTTTCAAATGGTTTTATAACCATCAAATCACCGATATCGAGTTCATTTATTTTTACTTCAACCTCTTCATTATCAATAATAATTCTCGCTTTTTTTGCACCAACTTCAAGGAGAGATCTTATCTCTTTTGATGCTCTACCTTTTGCTAAACTTTCAAGATATTTTCCAAATAAAAAGAAAAAAGTTATCATTCCACCTACAAAAGAAAAATTTGAGATAGGAATTCCAAAAATTTTTAAAAATCCAGTTGATAAGCTCGCAAGAGTTCCTATTGATATTAGTAAATCCATATTTATAACTCCATTAAATAAAGAGATAAAAGCTCTTTTATGTATGTTAAATCCAATAATTAATATTAAAGGAATTGATAATATTGTTTCAAAAATATCCATATAAGGAATCATAAAAATTTTAAACATATCAATAATCATCAGAATTGAAATTGGAATAAGAAAAACAATTGAAAGTAGTAGTAATTTTTTAGAATTTTTAAGCTCTTTATTTTCCTCTTCTAAATTTAATTTTAATGAATAACCTACTTTTTTAACATTTTTCTGAATATCTAAAATTGTTATAATATCTGGATCATAAGAAAAAGTTGCACTATTTGTTACAAGATTCACATCAACATCAGAAGTTCCATCTGTACTCTCAATTGCTTTTTTTACAGTTAAAGCACAGGATGCGCAGGTCATCCCTTCTACTTCTACTGTTACTCTTTTTTTCATATATCAAACTTCTTTCCCTTTTGTTAAATATTCAAGAACCATTTTCAATTCTTCAATTTTTTCTTCAAATTCATCACTATTTCTTGATTCTCTTACACATGTTTCAAGATGTTTTTTCAAAATTTCAAGATTTGCCTTTTTCAAAATTGATATAACTGCAAGAATCTGTTTCGAAATATCTATGCAATATTTATCTTGAAGAATCATATTTTCAATACCTTGAAGGTGCCCTTTGGCAATATTTATTAATTTAAGAACATCTTCATGTTTATGATGAATATGCTCACTCTTTTTTATTGTTTTTTCATCTTTTTTAATATCCTTCTTCATTCTTTCTCCTTAAAAATAATTTCTTAAAACTTATTCCTACCCTATAGGGGAGGGTATAATAATTTTATATAAATATTTATAATCTGTCAATATTACATATCGAAATCTCTGAAAAAGTTATCCATATCTTCATCCCAATTGAAGTAGGAATCTTTATTACCTTTATAAATACTGGATTCCCGTTAAAACGGGAATGACAAAAATACCCATTTTTAATGGAGAAGGAATTTATTTTACTGAGGGAAATACTGAATTCCCGTTTACAAGGGAATTATAAAATGGAATAATGGACTACTGTTTTCACGGGAATGACAAAACGGAAATAGTAAATTCCATTTTTCTCTGTTTCGCAGGGACGAGAATGACAAAATAGAGAATTTTAAGAGTTCTACTATTATCATTGATAGTTGATTAATTAGTTTTATAATTTGATTGAAATGGATATTTTTATTGGTGAGGAAATATCTGTTGAGGTTGATTCAATTGGAATACCAGAAAGTTTTATATGGAATGGTGAAAAATTCATCATTGATAGGATTTTATTTGAAGAGAGAAGAGTTGATTTAGAAAGAAGATGGTATCAAAGAAAACACAAGAAAATCTATATAGTTAAAACAAAAGATGGAAGAATTTTTGAAATATATAAAATTCTTGGATATGGGAAAAGAGAGTGGAGATTATATAAAGAATTAAAAAATTTCTAAAAAATATTTTTTTAAACTAATTCAAGTTATTTTAAACTGAATAAATTTTAAATAATTTAATGATAAAATGAAATTATATTGGAGGGTTTATGATTGATTTATTGATTATAATATTAAGTTATTTTATCGGTTCATTAACATGGGGAATTATAATTACTAAATATATTAAAAAACGAGATGTTAGAGAAAAAGATTTTGCTGGTTCTGCAGGTGTTTCAAGACAATTTGGTATATTAACTGGAGTTACGGTTGGTATTTTAGATGGTTTAAAAGGTATTTTGGTTATTTTTTTAGCAACAACATTTGGAAAAAGTGATTTAACAATTATTTTGTCCTATGTAGCTATGATTTTAGGAAATAACTTTCCAATTTATTTTAATTTTAAAGGTGGTCAAGGTTTAGCAGCGACTCTTGGCGCAGCAATTTATGTTTTTCCAATTGAAACAATAATATCGGTGATTGTAGCTATCTGTTTTATTTTTTTATATGTCCTACTTAAACTTGATAAATTCATAAAATTTATGGGACCAATACCTTTTGGTGCGGTTTTTGGGTTTATAACAATGTTTATTATTGTAATAAATAAATATCCTTTTTATCCATATCAACTGTTGATTATTGTTGCAGCCCTTCTTTTACTTTCAAGAGGTTTAATGATGATATCCTATCATAAAAAGAGAAGAAATTAGAAAATTTTTTTGTAAAATTAAAATATAAATTTTTTATGGGAGGATAACTATGAGTGAAAATGATGCAATGATTATTTTAAAATTGACAGAGATGAGGATGTTGGATAAAATGGATGATGCTTTTATCTGGATGTACACTCAATATAAAGCGAATTCTTATGAGGAATTTAAAGAAAAGTATCCATTAACAAGTGGGACAAAGGAAAGAAAGTATTTTTCAACTGTTTGTAACTTCTTTGAACTCTGTGGTGTTCTTGTTTTAAGAGGATATTTAAATGAGGATCTATTTTTTGACATTGGATTTGGGCTTGATGTTATCTGGAGAAAGGTAAAGCTAATAATGGATGATTTTAGAAAAGAGACAAGCTTAAGAATGTATGAAAATTTTGAACTTCTATATGATAAACATGAGGAGTGGCTAAAGAAAAATCCACCAAAAATACAACCAAAATGATTTCATAAGATATTTGTTAGTGAAGATTTTATAATCTTTAAGATTTAAGAGAGATTCATAATTTATGTGAAAAAATAGAGTAATTAGTAAAAGAATCTTTAATAAATATTTATTTTTTTAAAAAGTAGATGTTGTTTTATGTTTTTAAAATTTATAAAATTATTGAACTTATAGAAAATTTTTTATACTAAAAGGGATAAAGTTTTAATTATTTATTAAATTATCTTTAAATAGATGGTATCTTACTTCTTTCATATCAAGATAGTGATTAATAACATATAATACAAAATCAAAATATTTATCTTTTTCTCTTGCAAAAAGAAGTTTTCCTTCTTTGATTATGTGAAATAAGAATGAAAATGGCAAGTCATTTAAAATAACTACATCAAACTCAATGCCCTTAAATTTTTCCTCTAAGAAAATCATAAGATTTAAAATGTAATCAATTTTATTGATATTTTTGATAAAATCATCGTCTAAATATATTCCTATATCTATATCTTCAAATGGAAGGTTAGATAAAAAACTTCCAAATATATAAGAAAATTTTACCTCTTTTTTTTCGATAAGATAAAGTCTTAATCTATTTATCAATTTTTTCTTTTCTAAATCGTTAAGAAATTTTCTCATATCAGCTTACTTATTTCATTTATATAATCATTGATATCATTTAAATTATCTTTTAAAATATTATAAATTTCTTCATCATCGACCTTTGAATATAAATGAATTAATAAATTTCTAAACTTTGTCATTTTTATTAAATTTTTGGTTAATGAATCTTTCAAAATGCCTTTTTTATTTAAAATTTCAAAACAATCACTATAACTTTCTGGAATAATATTATACTCTTTTACAATTATGTGATTACAAATATTTATGCATGCCTCAATTATATTTATTAATCTATATTTCGTTGCATCAATTTTTTCTCTATTCTTTAAAAATTCATTTAAACTTATGTTTTTATATTCTTCTAACAGTGCCAATAAATTTTTTATCTCTTCAATTTTTTTTATTAATAACTCTTTGTTTATCATTAAATAAATTTTATCATATAATTCATTTGTGAAAACTATTAGATTTCAGTGGCACATAACAGATTTCTGTAATTTAAGATTTAGGCACTGTTATTAAACAAAATTTGATGACAATTCTAATCCCCTTAGAGAAAATAAATTTCTTATGTTATAATTTTTTTTATGAATAAATTCTTCAATTTAAATAAAAAAGAAAAAGATAAGATAATTGATGAAATAAAATCTATTCTACTAATAGATGATAATATAGAATTTTCTTATATTTTTGGCTCTTTCATTCAAGATAATTTTTTCAGGGACATAGATATTGGAATTTATCTTAAAAATATTAATGAAAATGAAGTTTTTGATTACGAATTTAAAATTTCAAATGAAATAAGTTTAAAATGTAAAATTGATATTGAATTAATAGATGTTAGAGTTTTAAATTTTGCACCTTTTCCATTTTTAGTAAATGTATTTAAAGATGGCATTTTGCTTTTTACAAAAGATGAAAAATTTCTTACAGATTTGATAGAAAAAACCTCTTTATATGCAGTATCTAATGAATATATATCATATCAATCTTTAAAGGAGTTATTAGATATATGAATTTGGATATTGAAAAGATAAAAAAGAGAATTTCAGAAATAGAAGAATCAATAAATGAGATAAATAAAATAGTTTCTATAAATGAATATGAATTTTGGAAAGATAAAAGGAACATTACTTCAGTAAAATATTATCTTTTAGAAGCTATCGAAGCAGTGGGTGGAATATATGTTCATATAGTAGCAAAAAAGTTCGGTAAAGGAGTTAATTCATTGAGCGAATGTATTAATATATTAGAAGAGGAAGAAATTTTAGATAAAGAGTTAAGTTCAAGATTGAAAAAAATGATAAAATTTAGAAATAAATTAATTCATAAATATTGGGAAATAGACGACAAATTGGTTTATGAGTATGCAAAAAATGAGACAGATGATTTTACTGATTTTATTAAAGAAATAAAAAAAATTTTAATATAATTCATTCGTGAAAAGTTTTGGATTTCAATGGCATATAACAGATTTTTGTAATTTAAGATGTAAACATTGTTACCAAACAAAATTTAATAAAAATTCCGATATTCCTTTAGAGAAAATAAAATTTATTATTGATAAGATAAGTGAAACCTTAAGAGATAAAAAAATTTCAGTAAATATAACTGGAGGAGAACCCTTTTTAAGAGAGGACCTTTTTGATATTCTTTTTTATATTGAAAAGAAAAACAATTTTAAAGAGGTAAACATTATAACCAATGGATCAGTTTTAAATGAAGATAATATAAAAATATTAGATAAAATTAAAAAATTTAAATATTTAAAACTTTCAGTTGAATCCTATAATAAAGATAAAAATGATTTTATAAGAGGTAAAGGAAATTTAGAAAAAGTTATAGAAAATATAAAACTTTTTAAAAGTTTATCAAATAAAAAAATTATAATTATGATTACTTTGTCTATGTTAAATTATAAAGATTTAATACCTTTTTTTGAATTTTCAAAAGATCTAAAAGTTGATGGGGTTATACTTGAAAGATTTGTTCCTCTTGGCAGAGGAAAAGGGATGTTTGATAGTTATTTAAGAAAAGATGAATGGAAAGATATTATTAGACAAATCATATATTTTCTCGACTTAAATATTTCACCAGAAGAACTCATCCAATATAAAGCATTTTGGATAGATTTAGAAAAAAATAAGCTAAAAGGTGCTTTATGTAATCTTGGAGATGAATCAATGGCTATAATGCCAGACGGAGATATTTATCCATGTAGGAGATTACCAATAACAATTGGAAATATATTAAATGAGGATTTTAGTGAGATTATAGTTAAACTTAAAAAATTTAAATATAAAATTTCAGAAAATTTAAAAGGAAAGTGTAAGAATTGTAAAATAAAGAATTGTAAAATAGAAAATTGTATGGGTTGTAGAGCTTTAACATATGCTGTAACTGATGATTTATATGAAGAAGACCCTCAATGCTTTTTATAGGTTTAATTAATCATACACCTTATTAATTAAAAATTAATATTTTAATTTAATATAAAAATCATTTAGATATTTAAATTAAAAATTTAGTAATTAAATTGATGTAGATGTGGTTTCTGAAAAAGTCATCTAAACTGTCATTCCTGCGGAAGCAGGAATCTATATTACCAGTGGAAATGCTGGATTCCCGTTTTCACTGCTTTCGCGAGGACGGGAATGCCAAGATGGAAATAGTGAATTCCAGTTTATGTTAGAATGACAAAATAGGAATACTAGATTCCTGTTTTCCCCGCTTTCGCGAAGACGGGAATGACAAGACGAAAATTTTCAGGTATTTAAAAAATATAAAAAAAATTTTAAAGAGGAAAAGTACAAAAATGAAACTTTTTGTTCGATTTAAGTTCTAATATATAAATGAGTAATTTATAAGAATTGATAAAAAATATGAAAAACTTTAAAGGAAGGTGAAATGAAATAAAAAAATAAAAATAATAGTAAAATTTTAATAGAGGGAAAAATGGTTGAGAAAATTTTTATAATTTTAATAATTCTTATGATAATTGAAGATTATGGAATTAAACCGATGTGAAACTACAGGTATTGTTTATTATCAAGGAACTGGCGAACATAAAAATGGTTAAAAGATATTTTATTTTTATCTTACTTTTACTATTAATTTTAAATGGTTGTGTTGAAGTAAATTTAGTTAAAGATAGGAAGCTACAAACTGAAAAAATATGGTTAGGTGATATTGGGAAAACAGGATATTATGAATTTGAACCAATTAGAACTGAACCAGAGTTAGTTTGGTATTTCAACAATCCTCCCTCTCCTTTAGATAATAATATTATAGTATATCAACAAGTTTTTATAAACTCTCCAATATTTTATAATGATACAGTTTATTTTTCTGATAAAGATGGAGTCTTTTATGCTATTGATAGCAAAAATGGGAAGCTTAAGTGGAAAGTATCTTTTGATAAAAAGGTAGAAATTACAACGCCGACAATTTCTGATGGAGTTATATTTATTGGAGTTGGAGGCGAAGGAATATTTGGCTTAAATTCAGAGAATGGTGAAATTGTTTTTAAACTTTATAATAATTGTTTCATTTTCTCACCCCCTATTATAATAGATTCAATTCTTTATTTTGTTTCAATAAAACCTGGATGGCAACATTTAAAAGTATATATAAATGGTTTTAATATAAGAAAGGGAAGATATATCTTTGTAAAGAAATTCAATACAAATCACCCAGATGCAGTTTTTCGGGTGTCTTTTAATAAAAATTCTATTATTTTTTACAATAAATATATAAAAAGAACTCTTTATTGTTTTGATATAAAAAACGGAAAACTTAAATGGAAAAAAGAAGGGCTAAATATTCTTAATAAAATAATTCCTGTATGCTCTGATGCCCTTTATATAACATCATTAGAAAATGGTAAAGTTTTTCTATTATCCTTAAATGTGGAAAATGGCGAAGAGATTTTGAAAAGAGAAATTTTAAACACTAATAAGGAGACAGAAGATATATTGTTAGTTGTAGGTAATGAGGATATCTATGTTGGAATTTTTGATTCTATCTATAAAGTTAATAAAAATGATGGAAGGATAAAATGGAATATAAAAGTTGGTAAAAGAATTGGAAAATTTATTCAACTTGTAAAAGATGTTTTATATGTCAATGCTGAAGATATAGATGGATTAAACTCTCTTTATGGAATTGATTCTTATAATGGAGAAATTTTATGGAAATTAAAAGGATACTCTCTATTTGACTATTCACCTGATATATCTGATCATTCTTTATATGTTTTGGGTTATTCAACAGCATACAAATTGAGTGATTAAATTAAAAAATGAGTTTAAAGTTAATATAATCAAAAAACGAGGAAGATTTTAGTAACTTTATTGATTATAGAGTTAATTGGAGTATGTGTAAGTTACTTTCTTAAAAGAACATCGATAGTTAAAATTAATTCAGAAATAGAAGAAGTAGAAGTTTTTATAAAAAGTTTATCAAAAAATAAAGAATCAGAATGGATAAATCTTGGTAAAACTCCAATAGAGGCTGAGATTGAAGAAGGAGAACTGAACTAAAACTTCTCTGTTTTGATAAAAGAGATAAGAAGTTAATTTTAAATATGATATAGGATTCCCTTCGATAATTTTTGGATATAAAGATGATAAAATAATTTTTGAATACAAATTTTAATAAGCTCGAATGAATATTATTTTGATAATGATTTTGCTTATAAAATTGAATTAGATAGGATAGGAGATTATTGAAAATAGATTCATAATCTATAAAATAGATGATAACATAAAATGTTATGAGTATTGAATAAAAATTTTAATATTTTAAGATAATCTAATTTCAATTTTTTATTTAATAGTTTATAATTTTAATGTAGGAGATTATATGAAAGATTTAAAAATTTTTAGATTTTTTCTTGGTGAATTTTCTGGAGAAGGAAATAGTGATTGGGGTTTTTGTAATAAAAGATCAACATATTCTTATCCATTTAATTTAAGTGGTAATTTTATTAAATTAGAATGGGAATTGTCTTTTCCTCGTCAGGAAAAAAATCCTCTTGGTGACTTTATTAGAGGCACTGGTTTTATCACTTATGATAAAATAAATGATAATTATATTTTGATTCTTTTTATGAGTGAAGGATACATTCAAAAATATGCCGGAAACTATAATTCCATAAATGAGGAATTTGATTTTGATTTAAATGATTCATCAAATCTTCCTCAAAACCTTGAAGCAAAAATAAAATTTAAATTATTGAATGACGATGAATTTGAGGAAATTTATTCGTGGAGAATGAATAAAGAGGAAGATTTTCATACATATCTTAAAGTACACAATCAGAGGATAAAATAATATTTATTTATGATTCATAATATTTTTTCAAAAATTATTGAAATTTAAAAATTTTATTTATTTTTTTTCTTTCTTAAAATAAATCCTGTATCATTTACATATATTTCAAAATCACCGTCTGGATATTGATAAGCCCCAATTCCATAAGCTGTGTCAATAAATGGAAGTTTTTCTCCATTTTTTAAAATAAATTCCCAGAAGTCGCTCTTTTTATTTATTTCATAAATATTAGTAAACTCCTCTTTAGGCTCTTCAAATCTTCCCACGAATCTTGATACTCTAAAATAACTTTCAGCACCAAGCCATCTTAAAGTTTTATCAAATATTAAAATCTCACCTTGAATCTCCCATTGATCACCATTCAAATTAAATTCATAATTTTTTCCATTTTTAATATCATTAAATACAAGATGGATTTCACTATCAACTTTTTCTGTAGAGAGCTCTCCAATTTTATCTTCATAACTAAATCTTGAGAAAGTTTGAAGGAAAGCAAAAAGAAGAAGAAAAATAATGGATATTAAAAAAATAATTACAAAAGAGATAAAAGCTGAGAGTGAATTTCTGAAGGGCTCCTTTTTCTTAATAACTCTGATTATTGTTGAAATTAATAGATATAATGAAATTATAATTAAGATAAAACCAATTAGCCCAACTATTAATGTGAATCTATCCACATATTAATATTAAACTATAACCAAATTTTATTCAACTAAAAGATAATAAAGGATTAAAAAATATTATAGGTACTCCAACCAATGAATCAGATATTGATACTTTAATAACCTTGAATGAAATAAATTGTAATAGGAAGAAAGAATGAAAATTTTCTATGAAAATATTGAGAAGAAAATCGAAAGTGAAATTAAAGAGTATGAAAAGTATAATATTAATACATACATATCTTCTATAATAAGATCGAAAGAAGAGATAAAATATGGAAGTCCTCTTTATATTGAGATGATCTTAGTTGCAAAAATTATTTATGATAAGGATAATTTCTTCAGAGATTATTTTAAAAAATTAGAAAATAAACTAAATAAATTAAAATCATCTAAGAAAAATGGATACTGGATTTATAAAGAAAGAGTTAATAAAAATGAAGACGTAGAAATCTAATGAATATAGATCTTGCAAAGAGTTATTTAATTAAATCTAAAAAGAGACTGAAAGCTTTATATGTTGATTTTATAGCAACTGAAGAATATTCAAAAGAAGATGCAGTTAGGGCTCTAAAAGATGCTGAATTTGTAGCTTCTATTGCAAAAATTATTATAAAATAAAAAAAAGGGGGCAGAATGCCCCCTTTCAAAGGGTTAATTGGGTTATAAATTTGAGGAGGGAGGTAAGTTAGTTGAGCTACCTGAATTTCCAAAATCGCCATTACCTATTTTACCACGATGGCCTCTTCCTGGTCCAAATCCTGGTCCACTTATGAATCTCTCTACAAAATCATCAAGATTTTCAAGGAACTTTGTCTTTTCATCTTCTGTCATCTTACCATC
>JGI11944J13513_1003066_pt1 | contig 10827 bp, 4 predicted proteins | sample TerdegcoTASludge_FD_13513 | JGI IMG/M metagenome (IMG submission 13513) | reverse complement strand
CCGATTCCATATGGATCAGAATGCTTAGTTTTTAAAGCCTCTATTTTTTGTCCTTTGATGTCAAAAAACTCACTTGGTTTTAAGGATATTATGCCCTTTAGATTTTTCCTATAATAGGGGAAAATAATTGAAGCGTACTCTCCTCTTCCGTCTATAACGCTTTTGCTACCTAGTATATAACCTTCTTTTTTCAACATTCCCCCAGTCATACTCTCTATCAAAATTGGAACATCATTAAAATGGTCTGTATGGCAGTGAGACACTAAGAGAGCCGTTGTCTTTCTTGGGTCAAGGTCGTTTTGAAGTGCTCTAAGGTGAGCACCAGGGCCAGGATCTACATGAATCTTTATTCTATCTTCTATGTAGAATCCTCCAGTTCCACGCTTTTGGGTAATGGTCATAAACCTGCCACCGCCACTACCCAAAAAAGTAATCTTTGCCATGCTAACCTCTAAGTAACTTTTTTAAGAGTTCAATTTATTGAGTTTATAAAACTAATTAGTGATTGCATGAAAGATTCGCTAAAGGAAAGTAGAGGAGGTACCATAATAGAGATTGAAGTAGTTCCAAATTCAAGTGACTTCCGTATTGAATATAATCAGTGGAGCAAAAGAATAAAGCTAAAAATCACTTCCCCGGCGATGAAAGGACATGCTAATAAAGAAATTCAGAATTTTTTTAAGGACATTTTTGGTGATGCCACTATAATAAAAGGGGAGCATAATAGAAAGAAATCTATATTTGTTAATTGTTCTTTTGAAGAAGTTTATAATAAATTATCTAAAATTTTAAAATAATCCAAAATACCTTATAGCAAGCCTTATAAAGAAATAAATACTAGTTTTCAATAGGTGAAATTGAATGTCAGAAACGAAAGTCAAACATGCTGATGAAATATTTAAAGCATTTAAAATGCAAAGTGTTTCTGAGTTCTTTAAAAAGAATGCAGCAATGTTAGGATATACTGGTAAATTACGTTCATTAACAACACTTGTTCATGAAGGGGTTACAAATTCGCTTGATGCTTGTGAAGAAGCTCGGCTTTTCCCCGATATATCTGTTTATATTTCAGAAATTGGCCCTGAGCACTATAGGGTCATAATGGAGGATAATGCTTCAGGTATACCATTGGAATATATACCGCACGTTTTTGGAAAAATGCTTGCAGGTAGCAAAGCCCATAGGAATATTCAGTCCAGAGGTCAACAGGGTATAGGTGTTTCTGGAGCAGTAATGTATTCACAGGTTACTACAGGGAAACCTACTGAAGTAGTAACTTCCACTGGTGACAAAACTATTAACAAAGTAAACATTAAGATAGATGTTGAAAAAAATGCTGGTGAAATATTATCCCATGAAGTTCTTAAAAATCCTGAAAAATGGAGAGGTACAAGAATTAATCTTGAAGCAAAGAACCTGCAGTACAACAGGTCAAAGTATGGCCCATATAGTTATCTCAAGATGACTGCAATTGCAAATCCACATGTCAGGATAATATTAGTTGAGCCAGATGGTACCAAGATTCTCTTTGACAGAAATGTCAGAGAAATACCAAAGCACCCAAAGGAGATGAAACCTCATCCTCATGGGACAAGTGCTGATGATATCTTATCCATGATAAAGAGTTCAAGTGCCACGAGAGTTAGAACTTTTTTAGTTTCAGAGTTCTCAAGAGTATCTCCTAAAAAGGTTGAAGAAATCGAGCAAATTTCTGGTCTTGACATGGATATAAATCCAAAAAAAGTTGATTGGGAATATGCTGAAAAACTAGTTAATGCAATTAAGCAGATTACATTCATGGCTCCTCCTACTGAAGGACTTATACCAATTGGAGCTGAAGCAGTAAAACAGGGACTTGAAGGAATTTTAGCACCAGAGTTTGTCCATACAGTTACAAGATCCCCTCAAACATACCATGGAGGTATAGCATTTATTGTCGAAGCAGGAATTGCCTATGGAGGTGGCGCTGGAAACAATGGACTTGATATAATAAGATATGCCAACAGGACCCCCTTAATATTTGACCAAGGTGGATGCTGCATAACTGAAGCTGCAAAATCCATTGAATGGAAGAGATATGGGGTAAAAGATGAAAATGCACCTCTTACTATATTTGTTAATCTTGTTTCGACTCACATTCCATATACATCTGCAGGGAAGCAGGCTATTGCAAATGAAGAAGAAATCTACAATGAAATTAGATTTGCCCTGATGGATGCAGGAAGAGCACTTTCAAGGTATCTATCTGGTAAAAGAAGGGAATACGAAAAGATGACAAAAAAGAAGACCCTTCTAAAGTACGTTCCAGAAACTGCAAATGCTCTTGGTAGTCTTATAAAAATGAAAGATACGTCACACATCCTAAAGATGTTAACCGACATAGTTGAGAAAAAATACGACTTTGAGGATAGTAACGGTGAAGAAGAAATCGCTGCTGTTTCGGAGGAAAATGGTGCAGAAGAGGTGATCCAGAATGGAGAGTAAATCACAAAATATCCCTTCTATTCTTGGTAAGTTTGGTGAAGAAATCTATGAACAGATTATGAGAGAAGAAAATCCTGCTATTAAGATACCTCAAAGAGGAAAATCAAACGTTTATTTTGACGATGATGAAAAAGTTATCCAGCTAGGAGATAAATTCTCCAAAAGGCACTTTCTAAATGTTGCCCATACAAAGAAATTCATGCAGACTATTCTTGTTGCCTCCTACTGTAGAAGGCTTGTTGAAGAAAATAAGCATGCCGGAATCAGAGAGTTGTACTATGCTTTAAAGCACACAGTTGAAGGCTCTAAAGAGAACACCTTTGATGATCAGATTGAATCTAATCCAATTATTGAGGATCTAGAAACAGCACTTGACATATTAAGAGAAGAACTTAATCTTACGGCTGACAGAAGAGGTTACATATACGGAGATATTGTTTTAAAGGATGGTGAAGATGAATTTAACGCTTCAAAACTTGGTAGAGGTGGATGGGCTGTACCTGGTACAGTTGAAGACATTGAATTCTTAAATCTAAATGCAGAATACATTCTTGTAATAGAAACAGCGGCAATGTGTGATAGGCTTATTGAGGAAAAGTTTGCACAGAACAATAATGCACTATTAGTTGCATGTCAAGGACAAGCTCCAAGAGGTATAAGAAGATTAATCAATAGACTCCATATTGAAAAAAATCTACCGGTTTATGTATTTACAGATGGAGATCCTTACGGGTGGTATATCTATTCCACAATAAAACAGGGATCAATGAATCTTGCATATCTGTCCAGAAGACTTGGGGTTCCTGATGCAAAGTTCATAGGAATGACAATGGACGATATCGATGATTATGGTCTCCAAAAAGTTACTGAAAAGCTAAAGGACATGGACAAAAAGAGAATCGCTGAGATTATGGAGTACGATTGGTTCAAACACAAGGACTGGCAAGAGCAGATGAAAAAATGTTTGAAGCTTGGAGTAAGGATTGAGCAGCAGGCACTTGCAAACAAATCCTTAGAATTTGTCGCTAAAGAGTACTTACCACAGAAAATAGAAAATGAGGTATTTTTACCTTAAAAATAAAAATTTATTTTTAATTTAAAATTTAGAAGAAAGGACTTCTATCATGAGTCTTATTGCTTCTCCGATTGCTTGACACTTGTCCTTAGTTAATTTCTGAGCTAAGCTGTAGTTGCCCTTTTCAAATGCTTCGTTTGCTTCTCTGCATAGTTCATCTGCGTCATCTAATAGTTTTAACGCACTTAAGTATCTTGGGTCGTTGTCTAAGTTATTCTTTACTATCTCTATCTGTAGCTCTTCAATGATATCGTCAGGCCTACAGCATGTGTCATCTTCATCTAGCACGTTTTGATTTGTTATGAGTTCTCTGGCTTCTTTGAGTAACTCCTGATCATAGCATAAGTCACATCTCTTCATGTACCCTTTTGTAGTTATTCTAATAATCTCTCTTGGTTCTCCTCCGGACTTTTTAAGAATTTGAACCTGATCATCGTCTGTTACTGAGTCACCGTTTGGAGGCCATCCTTCTGTTGATGTACGATTAATGCTTAAATTTTCTAGACCATTGAACTTAGCAGAGAAAATGACTAGTCTGCTTTCACCAACGGCCAGTGCACCTATATTGTTCCAAACGATCTTAGTAGTTCCATCACCATTGACTACGACTGAATCTGGGGCGATGTTAGCACTATCTGCATAAGTTAGCCCTATTGGTAGAATATCTTCTACTAAAACAGGATTTAATGGAACTTCTCCGGTATTTGTAACTTTCAAAGTGAACTGGTTTTCAAATCCTACCTTCCCGTAAGGAGGCTGAACTGATTTAATTATACTTATAGCTGGTTTCTTAACGCCTACTGGTGAATCATCGGTATCTGTTACATCACCTAGATTTCTAACTGTTCCAATTACAGTTGCCTCATTGATAAATGTTCCAATTCTTCCAGGGTCAACCCTTGCCTGGAACTCAACAATGATAAACTGACCTACCGGCATATCAAGTTGAGGTGTTGCGAGTAAAGAGTTAAGGTTGGCCCATGTCAAAGTTTCAGACCCGTTTGGATTTTGAACAATTGCAGGGTCACTCATTGGGGAAGTATTAATATCGGCACTTCCTGTGATGTATGTTAGGCCGTCAGGTAATGTATCTATCAATTGAACGGGGTCTAGTGGTAGTGCTCCTGAGTTTTCAATTGTAAGCCTATAGTATACTACTCCTCCAGGTGAAGGAATATTTGCTTCAGTGTTTAATGTTACCTTTGTAAGATCTGTTCCCGGTGTTGTCAACTGAGTATCATCACTTAAAGGCCCATAGTATCTTTCACCATCAACTGGTCCGGGCATCGAGGAATAACCATTTTGGGGTACATTTGCATTATTAATGAACAATCCACCCCTTGGGGGCACAACTGCATCATATTCAAGGGTAACTGAATCCCCATTAACTATTGAATTGTAATACCATTCAATGTCATTTCCAGACACAGATAAACTGTTAGCATTGGGTGTGGATGTGATAGAGCCTACATTTAGTATAAGTCCGTTAGGGACTTGATCCCTGATATATACTTCAAATGCAGGGCTTGTTCCATTATTTGTAACAACTATTCTATAATGAATACTCTGGCCCGGTAAGGCTTGCATGGAAGTTGTGCCGTTTATATCCTTTGAAATAATTAAATTGGGCTCAACAATCTGTACATCATCACTATCTGAAAAGTTTCCTGGATTGCCATCCTGCACAAATGTAGTATTAACTGGATTAATTAATGTAACACCGTTTACATTTCCTGGGATGTCTCTAATCTTTGTTGTTAGAGCAATCTGAACGCTGTTTGGCCCAGTAAATGTTCTTCCAGGTAAACCTGAAGGAGATCCCAACATCCAGTTAATTGACTGTCCTGCTTGAGTGTAAGGATGAGGTATTGACGCATTAGTTTCATTAAATGTGTGGGACACGTAGCTAAGCCCACCTGGCAAAGTATCTAAGATAGAAGTATCTCTGTAAACTGAACCGACTCCATGGTAGTTAACAGCAATATCAAATATAACTTCTTCACCGATTGTAGCTGTTTCCTTTCTTGAAGTCTTGGCTATCCCTTCAAGATTTAGAATTGTAGCACTGTCAGTGCCACTACTATAAGTACATCCAGAAGGACATCTTCCTCGAACATATACATCATTTCTTCCAGTACCCGCTGCATTAATTAAATTAGCAGAAAGGGTAGCTGTCCATGTACCTGATGGTCCAGAAATTGGATTAGAAATATTCCAAGTTATTGTATCTCCTACAATTGATGGAACTTCTCCGTTAGAGCCATTGCTAGCGACTATAGTTGACAGATTCCAGTTTGGATCAAGAATATCTATAACTGTTACATTATTAGCATTGGTATTTCCTGTGTTCCTCACAGTAATAGTCCAGCTAGCCAGCCCACCGACCCCAACAACTTGGACTGCTGGAGATTTATCAACAGTTAGATTTGGTTTTTGTGGAGTAACATTCCAAGTACTTGGAACTGCAGACCTTTGGTCCCCGCATGAATTAAAGAATATTGCAGATACTGTATTAGTAACTTGAGTTGCAGTCCCACAAGCTGTACCATTGTCTTTTACCATGAATATAATGTTCTTTGTTTGACCAGCAGTGATATCTCCTAAATTCCATGTTGGTTGAGTTGGATTTACAGGAGTGTTTGGACCTGGGGCAGTGAGATTATAATCATAAACAAACCCTGCAGGCAAGACTGAAGTAACTTGAACATTTCTAGCAGTTGGCCGATTGGCGGCATTAGTGACTCTAATTTCTATATACCCGCTGCAAGTTGTAAAGTTACATAGAGTCTGACCCAAAGATAGCTCAGGATCTGTTCTTAAAACGACTACGACATTCTCAACATCTGCAATGCAACTATCGTCACATCCCCACTTAACATATGCTGTTTGATTAGAAGTGAGTAAACATGTGTTATTTACAGTTGCTGTTACGTAATAAGTAGTAGTTGTTGATGCTGCAAGTGTTCCATGAATCCAAGGATTAAGTGAAGTGCCACTGCCTCCTCCGCTAGGTGTTGGACTAATCGATTGATAAGTCATATTAGGAGGCTGATCATCCCAAAATTGAACTAACTCGGCTTCAGCAGCCCCATTGTTTGTAATATCAATTTTCCATTCAATTGTATCTCCAGATTCAGCAACTACAGGATTTCCATATTCAACTTGACCTTTTGTGACATTTCTGCCTGTTTTGGCAATTGTTATAATAGGGGATCTTGTGTTGATATTAGATGTACTCGCTTGACTTTGACTAATGGTACCGCAAGGTGTGCCAAAAAATGACTGTGAAGAAACAGAACCACTTTGGGGGATGTTGCAGCTGCTCTTTACTTGGAAAGAAACGTTAACTGATTCCCCAGGATCAAGTTCAGCTAAGGCTGGTGCCTGTAGCTTTGTCCATCTCAAAGGTGAAGCAGAAATATTCTCTGCATCATTTGGAATTCCTGTGCCAGGTACATAAACTAGTTCATTTGGCTTTGTGACTGTCACATTAACGTTATATATTGTAGTAAGTCCACTGTTTTTTACTATAACTTTAATAGGTTCCTGTTTACACATATCGATAAAGGCAGGGAGACGATTTGTAGTCTGAGCTGCTGACCCAGGTATATTTATTGTAGAACTAGCAGTTTTTATGTTCTGCTGACAATTAGAGCCTAAACATCCTGCACTAGTTGATGCGGTATTTGTGAGATTAGTACATGAGTCAATATTTGCAGTAAATATGACTTCAGTTTTATCTCCTGCATTAATTTTATCGATAATCCATGTTGCACCGTTACTTGGATTTCCATTTCTGTCTTGATTAATATAAAGTTGTGAATAAGTTCCACTTGATGAATTATATGAAAGACCGGCCCCTATAACATCTTCTAGCCATACATTATAACTTGCACCGCTTCCGGCATTTGTAAGACATAGTTTCCATTGCGCTTTATCAGTGGTTGCCCATAATAATTCTGGAACTTTCATTAGACAAACATTGCCACTGAGCACTAGAGGATTTTGCGGATCGTCATCTTGGCATTCTCTATCGTATGTTCCATCCTTATTACATAATCCATCCCAGTACAGGTTGGCATTCATTCCACCTTGATCAGTACATTTCTTAGTTACATTCATTAAGATTCTAGCTTGAGTGTTAGTGGCAAAATAGTCTCCGTATCTCCAAACAAAGTCTGTAGGGCTGTTATTACTTACTAGAGGAGTGTGCCCAACATAAGAGATAGAATTAATATGGTAGTTGCTAAGAGGGAATACTGCTTCCACGTCGTACGCTCCAACTGAAGAACTTCTGTTAATAACTAGCTCTATATCATAAGTCCCACACTTATCAACAATTGGAGGAAGCCCATTAATACTAATCTCCATCTGTGAATCGTTTACTGGAACAAAGGTACCTATCCTTATCTGTTGTGCGTCCTCATAACATCCACTGCCAGTTTGAATTTTGCCAGTGTTTAGTATAGACCAATCAAAAAATGATCCAGACCCACATGAAGGACTTGATGAATTTTGGGTAGACATATTGTATTCTAGAGTTAGTCTAGTATTTCTAATCGAAGTTGTATTCGCATCGAAACATCCGGAAAAATCAACATTTGAAAAATTTACATCAAGGTAAGTAGAAACAGGAGGCGTATAATATACTGTGCATGTACCATTTATATCAATTTTAACTTGCCCCTGAAGAACCTGATTATTTGGCCTTTCTTCTCTGAATTTTAGAGCCGATACGTTAACATCATCCCAGAAACTTGAATCCGAGAAATTAAATTCATTTGTATATTTTATTGGAGTACATTTCTCATAATTATAACTAGATGAAACATATTTATTAGAAGAAACAGTTTCTGAGCATTCAAGTACTGTTGACTGTGATGAAGATGCCGTTCTAACACAACCGCAACAGTCTGTAACTGTGGCAGTAACATTATTTGTAGCTGTGGTGTAGCAGTATTCACAATTAGAATAAGTTGGGGATTGAAGAGTAATTGAAGTATTTAGACCTAGCGCAGGATTAACAGTCCATGTAATAGTATTGCCAGAAACCGTGCCCCCGCCCGCATTTATTATAGAAAATCCTGAAGGTATAGTATCCACAACAACTATGTTTGAAGTAGAACTACTGCCACACGATGTAGGCCCAGAATAAGATGCAATTATATTGTAGGTAATTTGTTCTCCAAGATACATCTGTGTTGGAGCACCAGTCTTAGAAACAGAAACTGATGGAATATTCTGGACAGAATAACTTCCAAACTTAACAGGAGGGTAAAAATCTAAATCGCAATATAAATATTCTGGCCTAAATATAACTGAACCAGATGGCAATGACCCACACCATCCACTAGATCCACTAGATGGAACTAAATCAAAAGTAAGATTTGTATTTCCATTTGAAATATCCCCAAGGATAAAATATTTTCCAGGAATATCATAAGATGCTCCAGCTGGGGAGGTAATATTTGCAACAGTTAAACTCCCAAAATCAGCAGACAGATTGAAATCATAAGCTTTTCCGCCAGTATTTGTAATTGGAATTGTAAAGGTGTTCCCATCACCGCAGTAATTAATATTAAAAGAAGGAACTGTATAATCAATCTTAGGAGGATTTGGCTGAAAAGCTATGCTTGCCTCGGTAGATTGTGTTTCACACCCGCCATCACATCCCCATGTAGCTCTAGCGGTGTCATTCAATCTTGAGCATCCAACAACTTTTGCATTTAATGTTATTTGTACTTTATCGCCAGGATCCATATGAGCAAGAGCAGGTATTTGGGAAGAGGTCCAACGAATAGTACCAGAACCTGTTACAACTCCAGAGGGTGATGAAGAGGTATACAATAACCCAGGTTGTAATATATCTGTAACATTAACATCTTCAATGTAGCCTAATCCGCTACTTGTAACTATTATAGTCCAAGAAACATTATCCTCAAGAGTTGCAGGTTGAGTTGATGGAATCTTTTCAATTGTTACTGCCCCAGGATAAATTGTAATAGGGTAGTCTTTATGGAAAGTAAAATTTGATTCATTATAATCCCCATTTACACTGAATGAACCTACGGCTGCATTGCATCTCGTTCTAACATGTATGATTCTTTGCTCAAATTCTCCTGGATTTAAGGCAAGTATACTATAATTTGAATCTGTTGTGGTATATCCTATGGGTAGATGAAAACGAGTGTTTATATTAATAGCCCTCTCGTCTAAAGAAGGATTGTAAACTGTTACAGTATAATTATAGTCTTCACAATTATATGTACTATCAGGCCCCGATATATTAACATCAACAGCCAGTGCAGACACAGATATTAAAGAAAAACTTAGCATAGAAAGTAATAAAATAAATACAATCGATGGTTTATTCATGGAATAAATACAAAGTAATACTATATAAATGTTTCGGTATTGGTAATCGACTATTAATTATATGAAAACACTAACTATAAAAAAAACACCAGTAATAAACAAAAAAGTGTCATACGATTATAAACATTGACGCTAACTAGTGTAATATCATATTAAATAAAATTAAAAAGAAAAAATTATTTTTTTAAAGTCCCTTGAATGCTTTATCGATTAACTTCTTCTCTGGTGGCTTAGTCATTAGACTTACGATTATCATGAGTGCGACTGAAACTGGTATGGCAATGAAGAATGGGTCAAGCTGAGTTAGAGAAGCTTTTGCATTTAGGAGTGTTGGTTTTCCAAATATCAACTGACAAATTCTTAATGGCTCTGATTCAGATACTTTGAAAAAGAGGGTCCAAATAAGCCAAGACAAGAAACCTCCCAGCATGGAAACTATAGCCCCCACTCTTGTTGCCCTTCTCCAGAACAATGCACCTGTGTATGCAGGTAAGAATACTGCACTACACATTCCCATAAATATTGTTGTACCTCTGGCAATTATTGCAGGCGGGAGTATATATCCTAAAGCAAGAGATATTAATACTGTGGCCCCTATACCTATTTTTGTAGCAGTTACGGCATTAATCTTCTCCGAGGCATTTCTTACCCATACATGGTAAAAGTCATGTCCAAATGATGTGCCCATCGCATGGAACTGTCCAGAAATAGTAGACATTGCAGCTGATATTAAGGTAAGCATGAAAAGGATGACAAACCAGCTAGGGAATCTGTAATTGACATATTCCGGTATTACTGAATCAGTCCAGTAGACATACTCAGAAGGCCGCCCAATTAATTTTCCATTTTCATCATACTTGAAGTAAAGATCTCTAATCTGTTGATTTGAAAGA
>JGI11944J13513_1003062_pt1 | contig 10832 bp, 4 predicted proteins | sample TerdegcoTASludge_FD_13513 | JGI IMG/M metagenome (IMG submission 13513) | reverse complement strand
CGGCGGGCCGATCCGCGCCCTGACGATCTGTTCCACCACGCGGTTATTGCCCGCCTCGGCCACCAGGTCTTTCTGGGTCTTGGTGCGCTGCGACGGGATCTTCAGGTGCGCCGCCGTGTAGAGATTGCGCGGCGAACCTTTGGCCGGGTAGTGGAAATGGGCATACCACAAGACGTCGACCTTGCCTTTTTCACGCACGGCGTACTCGGTGAAGACATCGCCGCTTTTGGTCGCGATGTCTCGCTGGACCAGGTTGATGTCGACGAACCCGTGCTTCCACAGGTAGTCGATGTTTTCCGGTTTGGGGGGTAGGAGCTTGTAGCCATCGGCGCAATGTTGGCGGGCCTTGGCAAGCAGTTCGTCCGCCGCCGTGCGCCACTGTTTGACCCATTGTTCGGTTTCGGGATTGCTGCCGTGACGGGTTTCGGCCAGCAAGGCGGTCGCCTGAAGCCGCTCGGCCTGGGCTTGCAGCATGTCGTTCCAGTCCAGCGGGTTGATGCCCTCCCGGCGTTGCGGGTCGTTGAGTTTGCGTTTCTGGAACGCGATCGTGCGTTCAATGCCGGCGCTTTCTTCGAGCAGTTTCCTGGCGTCGGACTTGAGCGTTGACAGCGACTTTGGCGATGACGCGGGCCGTGCGGGTTGCGCGGGAACGATCTTCACCCACTCGCCCTCGCTCGCGTGTTCGCTGTAACTGGCGACCGACCGGCCGGATTGCGGGTCCAGCACATCGATGATCACGCCGGAGCCTGCCGCCTGGGGGCGCGCGGTGCCGATCAGGGTTTCCTTGTCGCGGGTCTTGAACGTGCGCTGGCCCGCCGGTTTTTGCCGTTGATCGATACGCACGACAGCGGCAGGCACCAGCGCTTGTTCCTCGCGCATCACTTCGGCCAGGTCGGTTTGGGCATCGTTGATCACATCGCGCAGGCGTTCGGCAAACAGCTGCTGATACTCGGCTCGCTGAAGGCCGGGATTCGTGTCCTGTATCGCCAGGCTGTCGCTGAGCACGCGCTGGTAGGTGCCGATGACGGTTTCCAGCGTCGCCTTGCGTTCGCTCAAGCTGTAACCGGTGTACTGCCGCAGGTCCAGGTGAGCGTTGTAGACGGGGATCAGGTTGGTTGAACTCAAGCGCTGCAGGTAAAACGACTCCACTGGGTCGCTCGTTCGCGCATAGCGATCGAGGCTCAGTTCTTTGAGGTTGGTCAGGCTGGTCAGCTTCATGCGCAGGGCCGTAATCGCAGGTGGCTGTCGCTCTTGCTGCTTGAGGAAGTGCGCGGCCTTGGTTTTGCCGAACGACGAATCGTCCGTCCATTTCTCCAGCTCGGCGGCGGAGGCCAGGGCGGCTTCCCGCACGCTTTCCAAGTCGCGGTAAACCCTGGCGAAGTTGTCCATCAGCTCGATATACGTGCTTTTGGAGCCGGTCCTTGCCTCGCTCACCACCTCCGCCATCGAGCGTCCGCTGGGGACGTGTTGATTGCTGTCTTCGGCCAGCGTGGTGTAGAACTGTTCGATTTCACGGTAGTTGTCGAGCACCGTCTCATAGAGATTGGAGCGCGCCTGTTTTTCTTCGGAAAGATCATCCACTGCGCCGAGTTTTTTCGGCACCAGATGGTCAATGGCGGTCTGAGCCGCCGCACTGTGTACCTCAGTGCGTTGCTTGAGTTGCACGAGTTGCTGGTCGATGGTCTGCCTGAGGTTCTTCGTGAGTTCCAACTGCGCCAGGTAAGGTGCGATAAAGCGCTGTTGATGCTCCCCGGTGGTGGACAGCCCCCACAGCGTGCGCAGTTTTTTACGGCCGTTGTAGTAGTCGGTAATGCTCGCAATCACTTGATTACGCGAGTCTGCCCTCGGTCCATCCAATACAAGTGCGGCCTCGACGGCCTGACTGAACGCTTCCCCTCGCGCCTGTTGTGCCTGCCTGTTTTGTTTGACCCGCTCGGCGACGCCGTTCTTGCGCGGCATGCCACCGCGCAACCGGGGGCGACTGTCGAAACTCCAGCGCCCCTGTGCGTCACGCCTGATCGGCGGGCCGGTACGCGCGCGGTTGTTCGCGTCGATGATGAACACCCCGTCGAGGTCGTTGGCCACCCGGAACCACTGCTTGTCGATGTTGGCGTACAGCCCGCCCTGGCTCAGGTACAGGCCCTGTTTTGGCCCCTCGGCAATCGCCGCACCGACATCGACCGGCGCGGCTACCCGGAATGACTCGATCTGCGCGAGCTGGCCGGGGCTCAGGCGGCGCGGGCTGGAGAACGCAAAATCCAGCATGCTCGCATGACCGCCGATGGCGCTGACAGAAGGCTCCACACTGCCTTGGCGGATGCTCGCGCGATGGACGCCCGGCGTCTGGCCCGGGGCGCGGCGCATCGGGCCATCGTTTGGCGCGATGGCTTTGAGAGCGTCGAGCGTCAGCGGCGGCTGCGCGGCGTCGGCGGGCGCGGAATGGGTCAAGACCATGCCCATATTGAGCAACAGGTCCACCACGCTGGCCGTGCTGTCGCCCTGGGCGGCGGGGTTGGACAGTCTGCGGATATCGTCCTCGCTGCCGGCCAACTGCAACAACCACCCCGCCATCGCCCCAGGCCCACGCAACACGGGTAACAAGGTGTTGAACAACAACCCGCCCAGTTCCTTGAAGGAAGCCCAGCGGCTCTGCGCGTCCGATACCGATTGCCCCTGGGCCAGGTTCACCAGGCTGTGAGTATTGCTCTGGTACAGGTGCTGCATCAGGCGCCCTTGCTCCAGGTCCTGGCGTAATGTGCTGGCGGCGTCATAGCCGTCCACGGCGAGTGTCGTCGGTGCCGGTTGGGCGGGCGCGTCGAACTCGTTGAAGACGCTGTAGCGGGCAATGTTGGGAATCTTGAAGCCGCCGTTGCCGTACACCGCGCGCGTCCTGTCGTCGGGCAACCAGGCCAGCACGCTTTGCTGCAAGGGGCCGGGCTGTTGCACCGCCTCCAGCAGCGCTTGACGCGTGGCAAATTCCTGCAATACCGGGGACAACATCGGCCGGTAGAGAAGGTGCGGGCCGACAGCCGCATTCGCTGGCTCGATGACGAACATGTTCTGGACTACATCGGGTGTCGCGCCGGACTTGCGGATAAACGCCAGGGGCCGCATGACGATGTCTTGCCCGTCGACCTGTTTCGCTCCAGCGCCGGGCGTCAGCAGCGCCTCCACATACCGGTAACCGTGCGCGGTGATGCCCGCTTCGCCCTTGAGCTTGAGTTCCAGCGCCTGCATCGCCAGTTGGCGCGGGACTTGTTGGGCGAACAAGGCGCTGCGCCGACGTGACTCATCGCTGTCACCCAGCAGGTGGGTTTGCAGCAACGCAGGATAGTGTTTGCCGATGTCCACCTGACTGACGATGTCTTTCAAGCGCTGCGGCATTGCCGGGTCGCTGATCGGTTGACCGAAGTGGCGCACTTCGATTTCGCCCTTCGGCAGCCCGGCCAGATTGCGCAAGGCCATGTCGGTCAGGCTCATCGTGACGCGCTCGATGTAGCCGCTGCCCAACGTGCCGACCGGTACTTTGAAGGTGACGTCGAGGTGGTCCGCGAGCAGCCCGGTGTTCTGCAACTGCGCTTGCAGCTGTTGCTGGGTATAGGTGCGAATATCGGGGATGTCCGAAAAAAAATTACGCCCCTGGTTGCGTTGGACATCGTTGGCCAGTTCGAGGGCGTGGCGATGGTAGGCAAGGCGATCGGCCGGGTCGGCGTTGCGCATCCACTGCGGCAGTTTTTCCTGCAGCCGTGCCAGTTCCGCGGAATCTGCGGCATAGGCGCCGACAAACCACGGGCTCGGATCGCTGAGCACGCTGAAGCGCTGCTCCAGAGCCTGAAGGCTGCCGGCTGGCGGGAGTTCGATGCTGTCTATCGCCTGCAACTGGTTGTTCAGAATGATGCCCGCTTGCGCATCGAAGATATTCGCGTCCGGCTCCTGGCGTTTCCAGGTCAAGTGGTCGAAGACGAAGTCGTTTTCCAGCGTCTCGCCCCAGGCCTTGCCGAAGGCTTCCAGCGAGTCGTAAGGGGTAATCTGGCCGTTGGCCGCGGCATGCAGAACCTGGGTGCTGGCGCCGATCTGACGGGTGATCAAAAGATCCGGGCTGAGCTGGGTGGAGGCACCGCCACCGTAGCGGACGCTGGTGTCGAGCACGAAGACCCGCGCCGCGTCGTCGCCGTTGGCACTCACGCGTTGCGCACGCTCGGGCCAGGTGACCACCTGGTCAAGGGTGGCGCGTTGCGCATCGGTAAGGCCGGGCTGTTTCAGCGCCGCACTGCGCAGGTTGTCGCTGAGCATGCCGCTGAGCCACAACCAGCGGTTGTCCGCCCCGACAGCATTTTGTCCCCAGTAACGGGTCAAGGCTCGCGCAAACGCGTCTTTGAGGCTGGGCCGAAGGCTGCGGATCGCCAGTTCGATGGCCGACATGTCGATGTCTTCGCGCCGGTTGCCTGAAGCCTCGGGGACTCTGAGGGTGGTGCCGGTTCGTTGTTTGACCAGTTTCTGCGGCCATGAATGTTTGTCGGTGAAATCGATATCGGCCCCGCTGACCAGGTGGTTGAGCGCGACATCCAGCAGCGGGGTCAAGCGGAATTGAACCGGGTTTTCCGCGATCGGTTCTGCCACCGAGGTCCGCGCCACGTCGAATTCCAGCGTGGGATACAGGCTGTTGATCGCCTCGCCGAGCATGTCCCTGACAACCGAGCGCACGTCGGGCCGCGTCGCGAACTGGCTGCTGACGGCGTGGGCGGCGAGGTGGCTGGCGCGGGGCCGGGGTTGCACCTCGGCGATGGCGCCGGCACGGCTCAGGGAGGTGGACGCGGGTGCAGGGGGCGAAGGGGTTGGATTGGCCGGTGGTACAGCGGGGTACAGACGAGGGATGAAGGGCATTGCAGCGGCGCTAGCGGTCATGGGGCACATCCTTGGCGGGGCAATACGGTGTCGTCCCAACGACGCATGGAGCGCTCTTCGGGACGAATGTCGCGGCAAAAATACCCACTCATCCCTACGGTGAAACAAGAAATGCGTAATTGACTATGTCCACACACGCGGGGCCCGCCGGGGCTCCGGGCCAGCGCCGTTTCGCAATGTATGGCGGGATATGAACCTCATGCGCCGGCCGGCAGGTCGACAGCCCGCGCAACATGAGACAAACTCACCCTATTCGAATTGCTCATCAATATTGCTCATGGAGACCACGGTGCTGGAAATCCGCCACCTGAAAACCCTGCACGCCTTGCGCGAGGCCGACAGCCTGGTCGAAGCCGCCGAACGCCTGCACTTGACCCAATCCGCCCTGTCCCACCAGTTCAAAGAACTGGAGGAGCGGTTGGGCATGCCGTTGTTCGTGCGCAAGACCAAACCGGTGCGTTTCACCAGCGCCGGCCTGCGCCTGCTGCAACTGGCAGACGCTACCCTGCCCCTGCTGCGCGGCGCCGAGCGTGACATTGCGCGCCTGGCCGGTGGCACCGCCGGGCGCCTGCACATGGCTATCGAATGCCACAGCTGCTTCCAGTGGCTGATGCCGACCATCGACCAGTTCCGCGATGCCTGGCCCGAGGTCGAGCTGGACCTGGCGTCCGGTTTCGCCTTCGCCCCGCTGCCGGCACTGGCCCGTGGCGACCTGGACCTGGTGGTCACTTCCGACCCGCTGGAGCTGCCGGGCATCACGTATGTGCCGCTGTTCACCTACGAAGCCATGCTGGCCGTGGCCAACCAGCACCCCCTGGCGAACAAGTCGTACATCGTGCCGCAAGACCTGCTCAGCGAAACCCTGATCACCTACCCGGTGGAACGCGACCGCCTGGATATTTTCACCCGCTTCCTCGAACCCGCCGATGTCGAACCGGCCCAGGTACGCACCTCGGAGCTGACGGTGATGATGATGCAACTGGTCGCCAGCGGTCGTGGCGTTTGCGGCATGCCGCATTGGGCGCTGCATGAATACAGCTCGCGCGGTTACGTCAAGGCCAAGCGCCTGGGTGAGAAAGGCCTGTTTGCAACGCTGTATGCGGGGATTCGTGCAGACATGCTGGACGCGCCGTACATGCGCGACTTCCTGCTGACGGCCAAGGACACGTCGTTTTCCACACTGGATGGGGTCAGCGCCGTGCGTTGAGGGGCACGGCTCAGTCCTTGGAACCCGCCAATCAGGCGGTGGTGGTCAGCGATTTGCGATAAAACGGCAGGATCAGCTCACGCGTCAAGGGCGCCAGGTGCAGGCCGCCGTCTCCGGCCGGGTCGATCCAGCGCACTTCTTCGATCTCGGCGGCCGGGGTCACCGGCACGTCGATCCGTACCTGGAACAGTTCGGCTTGCACCGTAAAACCTGGCTCGTTGGCGGCCGGGGCCGAGAAACGGCCGAGGTAGACCGCCTGGCTCGGCTCGATGTGCAAGTTCAGCTCTTCGTGCAGCTCACGGGCCAGCGCTTCGACCGGTTGTTCGCCGGCATCGATCTTGCCGCCCGGTTGCATGAATGCCTGGGTGCCGCGCTTGCGCACCAGCAACGTCTGGCCGTCGCCGCCGATCAGGAGCGCGGCGGCGATACGGATAGTGGTTGGCATGGACAAAATCACCTTGAATGCAAAGACACAATGATCCCATGAAGCGCCTCAGCTCAAAAGATGCGGCTCTTCCGGTTCGCGGATAAACACGCTGTACTTGGCGCCCTCCATGGCTTCAAACGCGATCAGCTTGTCCACCAGCGGCAAGTTGAGCACTTTGCCGGCATTGAGCAGCAACATGCCGTTATCGGCGTTGAGGTTGCGCGCCAGGATCATGCCGTCGGCCAGTTCGCGGGTGCTCAGCACTTTGACACTCGGGTCGCCCAGGGTCACGTCATTGAGGAATGTGGCACAGGCCAGGACGAAGTCTTCGACCATGTCCGGATCATAGAGCCGCCCCGCGTACTTGCGGATGTACAACAGCGCTTCATCGCTGTTCATCTGCCGTTCCAGGATCAGGCCCTTCTGCAGTTCGATGAAGTCCACCGCCAGTTTGAGCAAGCGCGCGCCTAAGGGAATCGTTTCACCCTTGAGATGATCGGGAAACCCGGTGCCGTCCCACCGTTCCTGGTGGTGGCGGATCAGCCGTGCGGCGTCCTTCATCGGCTCGAGCGTCATCAGCAACGACTCACTCTGCGCCGGGTATGCGCGATAGCGTTCGCGGTCGTTGCTGTGCAGCAGTTCCGACGGGACGGCCATCATGCCGTCGCTCCAGCTCAATTTGCCGATGTTGTAGAGCGCGGCGGCCATGGTCAGGTCACGGGCGCTGGCTTCGTCCAGCGCCTGGGCTTTGCAGTACACGCGGATCAGCTCGATCAACTGGCGGTTGGTCTGCTTCTGCTTGGGCAGGCGCAGGTTGGCCAGCAGCGAAAACACTTCGGTGCCGGTCACATAGCTGCGCTTGAGCTCGTCGTAGGCCAGGTCGAGCATGTCGGCGGTTTGCTGCAGCTCGCTGGTGCGCGCTTCGACGCGCTTTTCCAGGGTGGCGTTGAGGGCCTTCAACTGCTCGTTCTGATCGCGGGTCAACTGCTCAAGACGCACGCGCTCGCGTTCGGAATGCTGGTGTTCCAGGGACTGGCGCAACGTCAGGAGCATTTCCTCGTCGTTCCAGGGCTTGCTGATATAGCGGTGGATCTGACCTTCGTTGATCGCCTTGATCATCATGGTCATGTCGGCATAGCCAGTCAGCAGGATGCGCGTGGTGGCCGGGTACAGGCGGTGGGTCTCGGCCAGCAGCATCGCCCCGTCCATCGCGGGCATGCGCGCGTCGGTCATGAGCAGGTCGACGGGCTCGGCAGCCATGATTTCCAGGGCCTGGGCACCACTGCTGGCCAGCAGCACATCATAAGGCTGGCCCCGCAGCAGGCGACGCAGGCTGTTGAGGATCGATTCTTCATCGTCGACCAGCAAAATAGTAGGTCTGTAAGGGGACGTCGTAGCAGTTTGTTCATCCATGGCGACACCTCCTGGCGATGGTACTCGGTTGCTTCATTGCGCCCTGGCGTGATCGATCGCTGTACTTGCATAAGCAATGAGCGCTAGATGCACGCTGGGGTAACTGAGGGTGATTTGACGCCAACTGGCGTACTTATTCAAGGGACCCGGCTATGCTAGTAGCATGAAGCCATGACTGTTCCCTGTTTATTGAAGCATTCAAGGTAAGGAAGCCCGATGCGTAAGAATCTTCAGTTGCCTGCGTCCCGGTGTCAGCCATGAATCCGTGCTCAGGAAGGGCCAATCGACGGGTGCTGATCGTCGATGACGCGGCCTCCATCCACGAGGATTTCCGCAAGATCCTGTGCGCCGATACCACAGGCGGCCAGTCCCTGGACAGCATCGAAGAAACCCTGTTCGGCACCGCCCCCACCGTGCGCCAGACTTTTGTGCTGGACTCTGCCTATCAGGGCCAGGAAGCCCTCGCCCTGGTCAACCAGGCCGTGGCCGACAACGCGCCCTACGCCCTGGTGTTCATCGATATGCGTATGCCGCCGGGCTGGGACGGCCTGGAAACCATCGAACAACTGTGGAACGTCGACCCGAACCTGCAGATCGCCCTGTGTACGGCCTACTCGGACTATTCCTTCGAAGCCATCGAAGCGCGCATCCAATACAGCGACCAGTTGCTGATCCTGAAAAAGCCGTTCGACAACCTGGAAATCCGCCAGATGGCCAGCGCGCTGACCTGGAAATGGCAGCTGGCCCAGGATGCCGCGCTCAAACTGATGGGGTTGGAGCGCACGGTCGAAGAACGCGTGCAGGAACTGCTGAAGGTCTCACACCTGCTGCAATACGATGCCCTGACCGAACTGCCCAACAGCACCCTGCTGGGCGACCGGCTGACGCAGGCCATTGCCGTCTGCAGGCGCCATGACACCCAGTTGGCCGTGATGTTTATCGGCCTGGACCGCTTCAAGCGCATCAACAATGCCCTGGGCTATCCGGTCGGCGATGAAATGCTCAAGCAGGTCAGCCAAAGCCTGGTGGCCACGGTGCGCGCGTCGGATTCGGTGTTTCGCTACGGCTCCGACCAGTTCGTGCTGATCCTCAACGACATCAAGCATCCCCAGCAAACCCAGTACATTGCCGAAAAACTGCTCGGCGCCATCAGCACGACACACTATGTGGCTGGGCATGACTTGAGTGTCACCGCAAGCCTGGGCATCAGCATTTACCCCAACGACAGTTTCAGCGCGGTGGAGCTGATCAAGAACGCCGAAACCGCCATGCACACCAGCAAAGCCCATGGCCCCAACGACTTCAGTTTCTTCGTCAACGAGATGAACCTGCGCGCCCAGGCCCAGCAGAGCCTGGAAAGCGCGATCCGGCAGGGCTTGCAGCGCAATGAGTTCATATTGCACTACCAACCGAAACTGGATTTGAGCAGCGGGCGGATCGTCGGCGCCGAAGCCCTGATTCGCTGGCACCAGCCCGACCACGGCTGGATCTACCCGTCAGCCTTCATTCCCGTGGCCGAAGACAGCGGCCTGATCGTGCCCTTGAGCCAATGGGTGTTGCGCCAAGCCTGCGAGCAAGCACAAGCCTGGCGCGCCGCCGGCCTGCCTGCAGTGTGTATCTCGGTGAATATTTCGGCGATTGATTTTCGCCAGCGCAATTTTGTCGCCAACCTGGCGGCCATTCTGCAACGCACCGGCCTGACGCCCAGTTTGCTTGAACTGGAAATCACCGAGAGCGTACTGATGCAAAACGTCGAAGACACGCTCGTCACCCTGCAAGACATCAAAGCCTTGGGCGTGCGGCTGTCGATCGACGATTTCGGCACCGGCTATTCCAGCCTCAGTTACTTGCGCCGGTTTCCCATCGATGTGTTGAAGATCGATCAATCCTTCGTGCGCGGCCTGGGCGAAAACAGCCAGGACGCACAACTGATCAGTGCCATCATCAGCCTGGGCAAGAGCCTGGACTTGGACATCATTGCTGAAGGCGTCGAAACGCTTGAGCAATTGGCGTTCCTCAGAGCCCACCGTTGTGAGGAGGGCCAGGGTTTCCTGTTCAGCAAAGCCGTGGCGGCCGCTGAATTCGCCCAATTGATGCAAGCCGGGCAACGCAGCCTGATGCCCCCCCAGTGACTGTCTATTCAAGGAACGAACGCTTGATCCGTCCCCTCACCCGCTCTCCTCGCCCGTCACCCTGGGCACTCGGCCTTGCCGTCGCCCTCGGGGTTGGCGCCGCCCTGCCCGCGGCGGCCGCGCCACTGGATGAGCCGCTCAAACCACTGCCGCCGGTGCCGCTGCTGGATGTGGCAACAGTTGAGCTGGGCCGCCAGTTGTTCAACGAGAAACGCCTGTCGGTCAATGACAGCCTGTCCTGTGCCAGTTGCCACCAGCTGGCAACGGGCGGGGGCGATGACAAGCCGTTTTCCTTGGGCTTTGATGGCAAGCCGGTCAAACTCAACACACCCACGGTGTTCAACGCCAGCCTGAATTTCAAGCAGTTCTGGGACGGTCGGGTGGATACCCTCGAGGCCCAGATCGAACAAGTGGTCATCAGCCCGGTGGAAATGGGCAGCGACTGGAAAACCGTGGTCGACAACCTCACCGCCATGCCGCAGTACCAGGCCGCCTTCAGTCAGGTGTACCCCGACGGCGTGACGGCGGCCAACGTGCAAAATGCCCTGGCGACGTATGAACGCACACTGCTCACGCCCAACTCCCGCTTCGACCAATACCTGCTGGGCAATACCGATATCCTCACGATCGAAGAAAAATACGGCTACCAACGCTTCAAGGAATATGGCTGCATCGCCTGCCATCAAGGCATGAATATCGGCGGCAACATGTTCCAGAAGTTCGGCGTGATGGATGATTATTTCAAGGG
>JGI11944J13513_1003057_pt1 | contig 10840 bp, 9 predicted proteins | sample TerdegcoTASludge_FD_13513 | JGI IMG/M metagenome (IMG submission 13513) | reverse complement strand
GGTCGCCGAAGCCCGGGGCCTTCACGGCGCAGACCTTGAGCGTGCCGCGCAGCTTGTTGACCACCAGGGTGGCCAGGGCCTCGCCGTCCACATCCTCGGCGATGACGAGCAGCGGCCTGGACATCTTGGCCGTCTTCTCCAGCACGGGCAGCAGGTCCTTCATGCTGGAGATCTTCTTCTCGTTGATCAGGACGTAGGGGTCCTCCAGCTCGCAGAGCATCTTCTCGGGATCGGTCACGAAGTAGGGCGAGAGGTAGCCGCGGTCGAACTGCATGCCCTCGACCACCTCCAGGGTGGTCTCCATGCTCTTGGCCTCCTCCACCGTGATGACGCCCTCCTTGCCGACCTTGGTCATGGCCTCGGCGATGGTCTCGCCGATGGTGGCGTCGTTGTTGGCGGAGATGGTGCCCACCTGGGCGATCTCCTTGCTGTCGCCGATCTTCTTGGCCTGGGCGTCCAGCTCGGCCACGACCTTTTCGGTGGCCTTGTCGATGCCGCGCTTCACGGCCATGGGGTTGCGGCCGGCGGCCACCAGCTTGACGCCCTCGTTGAAGATGGCCTGGGCCAGGACCGTGGCCGTGGTGGTGCCGTCGCCGGCCACGTCGTTGGTCTTGGTGGCCACCTCGCGGACCATGCGCGCGCCCAGGTTCTCGAACTTGTCGGGCAGGTCGATCTCCTTGGCCACGGTGACGCCGTCCTTGGTGATCACCGGGGAGCCGAAGCTCTTCTCGATGACCACGTTGCGGCCCTTGGGGCCAAGGGTGACCTTCACGGCGTCGGCCAGCTTGTCCACGCCCTTCTTGAGTTTCTCACGAGCCTTGGAATCGAAAAGAATTTCCTTGGCGGGCATTGCTCATGACCTCCATGGATGGAATGATTGGTTGTCTGGGGATCAGCCGATGATGGCCAGAATGTCGTCTTCGCGCATCATGAGGTACTCGACCCCGTCCATCTTGAACTCCGTGCCCGCGTACTTGGCGAAAAGCACGATGTCGCCCTTCTTCACGGACATGGGGGTCTCCTTGCCGTCCTTGTCCCGCTTGCCGGGACCGGCGGCCACGACCTCGCCCTTCTGGGGCTTCTCCTTGGCGGTGTCGGGGATGATGATGCCGCCCGCGGTCTTCTCCTCTCCCTCCAGACGGCGGACCAGAACGCGGTCATGCAAAGGCTTGAGATGCATTGAACACAACCTCCTAGCATGGTTTATTGACTCAGGGGCGTGCGCCCACACCAGGGGGAGGGCCGCGGCCCCACGGGGAGGCTGATAAGCATGGACCCGGAACCAGTCAACGGGGTGAACGAAATTTTTCCAAGGCGTGTTGCTTCAGGCCGTTGCGCGGCATTCCCGGCCAAGGGGCCCGGGGACGCCCCGAGTCCTAGGGGCTTCCCTTCTACCCTGCCCGAAGCACTGTCCGGTTGTGGCGCTGGAAGCTGACGAGCCCGTCGCGCACGGACTCCAGCTCGAAGCGCAGGGTGGTGTTCAGGCGGCCCAGGCTGGAATCGGCCAGTTCGTCGGCAGCCGCATAGGTGTAGGACGTGCCGGTAAGCCCCTCCACGGCGCGCGGATCCTCCCCGGCCAGGAGCGCGGGCATGGCCGAACCCTCCACCACCATGTACTTGTCGCCCCAGGCGGCCGCGTCCTCGTCGGAACGCCGCACGCGCAGGCGCAGGGGCGCGCCCCGGCCGCACTGGCGGCAGTACCAGGTGCCGGGAACCCCGGCCCTGGAGCAGGCCGGTCCCCCTTCCTGGCCGGGCCAGATCTGGAACCGGTCCCGGCAGCCGCACAGGGGGCAGGGGCAGGCGTGCTCGCCGCCGTGGGTGGCTGCCTGGTACACGGGCTGCAGGCCACGGGAGCGGAGCAGGCCGATCAGGTCCGCGGCCATGTGAAATCTCCCATCGTCCGGAAATCTCCCATCTTCTTTTTGGGGCTGTCCTCGCTAAGCTGAATGGTTTAGCGCGGCAGCAGGATGTACGGGCGTCGAAGTCGGTTCAGTGAGAGCAAACGCAATCGCCTGATGGAGTATTTTGTGGCCGGAACCACGGCGCGAGCCGCTTCGGAGCTGGTGGGAGTTCACCGGAACACTGCCGCTTCTTTCCTCACCAGGCTGCGAAAACTGATTGCCGATGAGATGGAAAAAGCCTCCCCTTTTCTGGCGAGGTTGAAGTGGACGAGAGCTACTACGGTGGAGTGCGCAAAGGGAAACGAGGCCGGGGAGCGGCCGGGAAAGTGCCGGTTTTCGGGCTGCTGAAGCGTTCCGGCAGAGTGTATACGGTGATGACTCCCAATGCCCGGAAGACCACATTGATGCCGATCATGGAACGCATGATCCAGCCCGACAGGATCGTCTACACGGACAGCTTCTCCAGCTATGACGCCCTGGATGTCTCCAGCTTCCACCATATCCGGATCAACCATTCGAAGCAGTTTGCCGACAAGCACAACCATATCAACGGGATTGAGAACTTCTGGAACCAGGCGAAACGTCACTTGCGCCGGTTCAACGGGATTCCCCGACAGTGCTTCTACTTGTTCCGCAAGGAGTGCGAATGGCGCTTCAATGAAGGCAGCCATACCGAACTTCTCAACCAGCTAAAACTGTTGGTTAAAAACTGTAAAAATGGCTCTTAGCTAGGACAGCCCCTTAAAATAAGCGAATCATGGTTGTCGCGGTTCCTTTCGTGACGGCGCAGGGCCGGCCCCCTATGCCGTCGCCGCCTTTTTCGGAGCCCTCTGTTGGGCTTTTCGTCCGAGACCGCTTTCCAGCCGGCAGGGGTTCGACTGCGGCCTGCAATCCCGGCAGGCAATGCTCTCCGGCCTCCCTTGACTTTCCCCTGCCTTGTGGAATCATCGCCGCAGCAAACCAGGAGGATTCCTATGCGCCGCGCGGCGTTGACCCTGTGCGTTCTTGTCGGCGTGCTGCTCCTGGCGGGCCAGGTCCTGGCCGCCACGACCCTGTCCGTGGGCAGGAAGAACTTCGAAAGGGCCCGGCGGGCGGACCTCAACGGCCGCGTGGACGAGGGCCGGGAGTACTTCGCCAAGGCTGCGGACGCCTTCAGCGAGCTCTTTGCCCAGCGCGATGCCGAGGGCCACGACGTCTTCGCCTCCGAGCTGACCATGGGCGGCATCTCCCTGTTCAAAGCCGGCCGCCTGGAGGAGGGCGCCCAGGTTCTGGAGCAGGTCCTGGACAAGAACCCCGACAACTACGAGGCCGCCATCTATGCGGCCATGGCCCGGGCCAGGCTCGGGCAGACGGACAGGGCCCTGGCCCTGCTGGGGCGCTACCCGGTGACCGCGGGGCAGCGCCGCTTCACGGACGTCATGCACGCCATCCAGGCCCGCCTGCGCCTGGGCCGGATCAGCCCCCAGGACGCGGCCAACGAGCTGGAGGACGCGCAGCGGGACCAGGACCGCTGGAACATCGCCCACAGCCTGAACCTGGACATCCCGTTCCAGGACAAGTGCGGGGCGTCCTTCTGGTGGCGCTACGCCGACACGCCCTGCAACGCCAGCGCCAAGCCCGCCGGAGGCGTGGTCTGGTGAGCCTGCCCGGCCCGCGGCGGCTCCTGGACGAGGCCCGGGTCCTGGGGCCGCGGCTTTCGGCCTGGCGGCGGACCCTGCACCGGCGGCCCGAGCTGGGCCTGGACTGCCCCGAGGCAGCGGCCCTGGTGGCGGGCGAACTGAGCGGGCTGGGTTTCTCCCTGCGCACCGGCCTGGCCGGAAGCGGCGTGGCCGCTGTGCTGCGCGGCGGACCGGGACCGGCCGCGGCCCTGCGCGTGGACATGGACGCCCTGCCCCTGAACGAGCGCACCGGCCTGGCCTTCGCCTCGGAGATTCCGGGGCGCATGCACGCCTGCGGCCACGACGGGCACACGGCCCTGGGCCTGGGCGTGGCCCATCTCCTGGCCGCCCGCGCCGGGAGCCTCGGCGGCGACCTGCTCCTCATCTTCCAGCCCGGCGAGGAATACCCGGGCGGGGCCAGGCCCATGCTGGAGGCGGGCGTGCTGGCCGATCCCGATCCGGCCGTGATCCTGGGCTGCCACCTCAATCCGGCCCTGGCCCTGGGCCGGGTGGCGGTCTGCTCCGGCCCGGCCACGGCCGGCAACGAGGAATTCTCCATCACCCTCACGGGCACGGGCGGGCACGCGGCCCGGCCCGCGGAGTGCCGCAACCCCATCCCCGCGGCCGCGCGGCTGGTCCTGGACCTGGAAGACCTGGCCGGAAGCCTGGCCCGGCAACCGGAGCCCGCGGTGCTCAGCGTGACCCAGGTCCAGGCCGGGGAGGGCCACAACGTCATCCCCCAGGACGTGCGGATCAAGGGCACGCTGCGGTTTTTCCAGGAGCGTACGCGGCAGGCGGCCTTGGCCGCGATGGCCCGGCTCTGCATGGACATGGAGGCCGCCACGGGGGTGGCCGCGGCGTTTGCCAGCGTCACCGACGCCCCGCCCATGCTCCTGCCCCCGGACCTGGCCCTGCGCGTGCGGGACTGGTGCGCCGAGCTTGCGGGGCCGGAGCGCGTGGACCTGCCCGCCCCGGCCTCCATGGGTGCCGAGGACTTCGCCTTCTTCGCCCAGGCCCGGCCCGCGGCCTACCTGCGCCTGGGCTGCGCCGACGCGCTGCGCCGCCACGGCCTGCATACGCCCTTCTTCGACTTCGACGAGGCCGTGCTGCCCGGGGCCTGCGCGCTGCTGGCCTGGTGCCTGCTGCGCCTGCTGCAGGCCGCTCCCGGCTGTCCCTGCACAGGCAAACCGCGCCGGGAAGGCAGGAAAACACCGCGTCAGCCTTGAGTTTTTCTTTTGTCCGGCGTAGCATCCCCGCAAAGGGAAACTGGCCGTCAAGGCTGTCGAGAGGGGTCATGCCGAGATTTGGGGGGACTGCGTTGTCTCTTGCGCTGGCGCTGATGCTGGCGCTGTGTTCCTGTTCGCCCTCGCGCGAGACGGCCAAGCCCAATGCGGCCACGCCCGGCGTCACCGACAGCGAGATCGTGCTGGGCTCGTCCCTGGCCCTCAACGGCCACGCCGGCTACCTGGGCACCCAGACCCTGCGCGGGGCCCTGGCCTACCTCAACTACGTCAACGAACAGGGCGGGATCTTCGGCCGCCGCATCCGGGTCATCGCCTACGACGACGCCTATGATCCCCCCAAGTGCCTGGCCAACACCCAGCATCTCATCATCGCGGACAACGTCTTCGCCCTGTTCTGCTACGTGGGCACGCCCACCACGGTGAAGATCCTGCCCATGGTCGAGGAGGCCCGCATTCCGCTCCTGGGCATGTTCACCGGAGCCAACGCCCTGCGCGAGCCCTTCAACCGCTACCTGGTCAACGTGCGGCCCTCCTACTACCAGGAAACCGCCGCTGCGGTGACCCACCTGGTCAAGGACCTGGGCATCAAGCACATCGCCGTATTCTACCAGTACGACGCCTACGGCTTCGACGGCCTCACCGGCGCGGAACTGGCCCTCAAGGAGTTCGGCCTGGAGCCCGTGGCGCGCGGCTCCTACATCCGCGGCTCCCTGGACGTGGAGGACGGGCTCATGCGCATCCAGAACTCCGGGGCCGAGGCTGTGGTCATGATCGGCACCTACGAGCCCTGCGCCAAGTTCATCCGCCTGGCCGCGGAAAAGGGCTTCACGGCCATCTTCTACAACGTCTCCTTCGTGGGGGCCGAGGAGCTGGCCCGGCGGCTCAAGGGCGTGGACCGCGAGATCGTGATCATGTCCCAGGTGGTGCCGCCTCCCGATGGAGTGGAAGGAAACGCGGGCCGCGACGACTCGGAATACGTGCGCCTCCTGGCCCGCTACTTCCCCGGCGACCGGCCCAACTTCGTGGGCCTGGAGGGCTACGCCAACGCCCGGGTCCTGGTGGAGGGCCTCAAGCGGGCCGGTCCCCGGCTCAGCCGCGAGGGCTTCCTGGACGCCATCGAGTCCATGCGCGACTTCAACGTGGGGCCGGGCATGGTGGCCTCCTTCAGTCCCGAGGACCACCAGGGCATGGACCGGGTCTATTTTACCCGCCTGGACCAGGACGAGTTCCGGCTCATGACCAGCTGGTCCGAGCTGGGCCGCGACTTCCAGGCGCTGCAGGCCGCCCATGCGCCCGGCGGAGGCGTTCCATGAAACGCCGCCTGCTGCGCATCAGCCTGAAGAACAAGATCCTCTTCTCCATCCTGGCGGGCATCACGGTGGTCAGCGTGGCCGTGGCCTTTCTCACGCGCTACATCCTGGTCTCCTCCCTGGAGGGCGAGCTGGCCCAGCGCGGCAGCGCCATCGCCCATTCCGTGGCCGAGCGCGGCGGCTCCTTCCTCCTGGAGAAGGACACGGCCCGGCTCCTGAGCCTGATCTACGACGAGGCCAAGCTCATGGAGCGCGAGCGCCTGGTGGACTACATCTTCGTCACCGACACCCGCGAGACCGTCCTGGCCCACACCTTCACCCGGCCCTTTCCGGACGAGCTGCGGCCCCTGCTGCACCTCTCCCCGGACCGCGGCAAGCTCGTGCGCGGGCTGACCCTGGACGACAAGGACGTGGTGGACATCACCGTGCCCATCAACGAGGGCCTCTATCGCATCGGCGTGGTGCACGTGGGCCTGTCCCAGAGCCACATCGACCGCCTGGTGGCCAAGCTGCGCATCACCTTCCTGGGCTTCATCTCGCTCATCATCATGATCCTGTTCTTCATCTCCAACCGGCTCACCCGCAACATCACCCGGCCCATCAGCCGGCTCACGCGCATCTCCGACGAGATATCCCGGGGCAACTTCGACATTTCTCTGGACCTGGGCGGCCAGGAGGCGGGTTGGAACACCTCGGCCTGCCCGGCCTACACCAACACGGACCTGCCCTGCTGGAACTTCGACGACGTGCCTCGGGAGGGCCTGAGCGACGGCGGCGATCCCGAACGCTACCGCAACTGCCGCCAGTGCCTGTTCTACCGCAAGCGCGACGGCGACGAGGTGGTCCAGCTGGCCGACTCCTTCCGGAACATGGTCTGGAGCATCAAGCTCTACCGCCGCCGCCTCTCGGAGTCCGAGGACAAGTACCGCTCCCTGTTCGACGCCGGCCCGGACCCCATCTTCGTGGTGGACCTGAAGACCTGCTCCATCATCGACGCCAATCCGCGGGCCGTGGACCTCTACGGCTACCCCAAGGACGAGCTGATGGGGAAATCCTTCCTGGATCTGGGGCCCGAGAGCAACCGCGAGTTCCTGTCCGCCTTCCGCAGTTCGGGCGCGGCCTGCGTGTACCGGACCAAGATGATCCACTACCGCAAGGGCGAGCGGCCGTTCTTCGTCAACGTGCACGCCTGCCCTACGTCCTACCGGGGCAAGACCGCCATGGTCCTGGCCGTGACCGACGTGACCGAAATGATGGAGAAGGACGCCCAGCTCATCCAGGCCAGCAAGATGAAGTCCCTGGGCGAGATGAGCGCGGGCATCGCGCATGAGCTGAATCAGCCGCTCAACGCCATCAAGATGGGCAGCGAGTTCCTGCTGCTCATGGTGGAGCGCGAGCTGAGCGTGGACAAGGGCCAGTTCCAGGAGGTGGTCCAGGAGATCAGCAGCCAGGTGGACCGCGCCGCCGAGATCATCCAGACCTTGCGCTCCTTCGGCCGCAAGGCCGACCTGGCCCGCGAGCGCCTGGACTCCAACACCCCGGTCCGCGAGGTGCTGACCCTGGTGCGCCGCCAGTTCGAGCTGGAGAACATCCACTTCGAGCTGCGCCTGGCCGAGGACCTGCCTCCCATCCTGGCCCAGAACAACCGGCTCCAGCAGGTCTTCTTCAATCTTCTGACCAACGCCCGCGACGCCGTGAACGAGCGGGCCGCCACCGAGGGGCCGGAATACCGCAAGACCGTCACCCTGGCCACGCGCCTGGACAACAGCCGGGTCCTGGTGGAGGTTGGCGACAACGGGGTGGGCATCCCGGACGCGGTCAAGGACAAGATCTTTGAGCCGTTCTTCACCACCAAGGAGATCGGTCAGGGCATGGGCCTGGGGCTGGCCATCACCTACGGCATCGTCAAGGACTACGGCGGAGACATCCGCATCGACAGCAGCGCGGGCGCGGGCACCACCTTTCAGGTGAGCTTCCCGGCCGCGGTCTGACAGCGAGGAGACCATGGAAAAACGGGTCCTGCTCATCGACGACGAACGGCCGACCCTGAACATGTTCCGGCTCATGCTCTCGGCCTACGGCTACCACGTGCTCACCGCCGAGGGCGGGGACACCGGCTTCGACATTTTCGCCGCCGAGCGGCCGCCCCTGGTCATCACGGACATCAAGATGCCCGGCATGGACGGCATCGAGCTGCTCAAGCGGGTCAAGGAGCTGGACCACCGCACCGAGGTCATCGTGGTCACGGGCCACGGCGACATGGACCTGGCCATTGAGGCCCTCAATCTGGACGCCACGGATTTCATCAACAAGCCCGTGCATCGCCAGGCCCTGGAGCAGGCATTGCAGCGCGCCGAGGAGCGCATCGCCCTGGCCCGCGGCAAGGAGGAGGAGATCACCCTCCAGGACCGGGCCGGCGCCGCGGTGATCCAGCTCAAGGGCAACATCAACTCTCATTCCGAGCCCTTTCTCTTTGCGGCCTACGACCAGGCCCTGGCCCTGGGCAGGCCCCTGCTCGTGCTTCATTTCGAGGATTCGGCCTCGGTGAACGGCGCGGGCGTGGCCATCCTGACCCAGCTCCTGCTCAAGGCCCGGGACAAGGGCCGCAGGCTGGCCATCAGCGGGGTTTCCGAGAACTTCCGCAAGGTCTTCGAGATCGTGGGCATCACCAAGCTCGTGAAGCTTCACGACAGTGTGGAAGCGGCCATGGCCGACAAGGGCTAGGCCGCGCGGCCGGAAGGGTCCATGAGCGGAACGAATCAGGAGATGGTCGAGGCCCTGGCGGCCGCGCAACGGACCCAGGCCGCCCTGGAACGCCGCAACTACCACTTGCATTCCCTGTTCGAGGCCACCCAGGAGCTTTCCAGCCTGCTCCAGCCCCAGAAGATACTGGAGACCTTCCTGCTGCTGACCCTGGGCCCCCTCGGCTGTTCCCGCGGGGTGGTCCTGCTTTCACCCCGGGAAGGAGGGGAGACCCTGGCGGCCTGGCGCGGCCTGGACGAAGAGCAGGCCGCGGTTCTGCGCGCTGCGCCGCCCCTGCCGCCGCCAGGCGAGGGGCAAGCCGCGGACGGCAGGCCCCGCGTCCTGCTCCTGGAGCCCGGGGGCCCGGCCGGAGCCTTTCCGCCGGGACTGGAGGCCGCGGTGTCCTGGAGCCAGGACGGCCAGTACCGGGGCCTGCTGGCCGTGGGCGGGAAGCTCTCGGGGGAGCCGCCGGACCGCCAGGACCTGGAAACCCTCCAGGTGCTCGTCAACGTGCTCATCGCCTCCCTGCGCCACGCCCTGTCCGCAGCCAACGTGCGCCAGCTCAACGCCGAGCTGGCCAGGCGCAACGAGGAACTGCACCAGGCCCTGGACCAGTCCCGCCGCGTGCAGGGGCTTTTGGAGCATCAGGTCTTCCACCTCAAGGGCATGAACGACCTGGCCGACGAACTCTCCATCCTGGCCGACACCGAGACTCTGCTCCAGGCCTTCCTGCTCCACGTGCTCGAGCTCTTCGGCGTGGACAAGGGGTTTCTGCTCCTGGCCGACCGCGGGACGCGCACGGCCCTGCCCCTGGTCCGGGGCTTCAGCCCGCCGGGCCTTGACTTCGCGGCCTGGGACCGGCTGCTCCAGGCCTGCTTCGACGCGGTGGAATTGAGGGCGCTCACGCCCATGAGCGTGTCCGGCATGCCCGACCCCGGTCCGGTCTGCGCGGCGGCGGGGCTGCCGCCGGGGCTCACCACCGGGGTCTTCTTCGTCATCGAGCCGGGCTGGCTCGGGTTGCTGGCCCTGAGCGACAAGCTCGAGGGCGGGCCCCTGAACCACGAGGAGCGGGCCCTGCTGCGGGCCCAGGTGGCCAGCCTCATGGCCTTTGCCCGCAACATCCGCGCCCTGGAGGCATTCCGGACCCTGAACGAGGACCTGGAGCGCCGCAACCGCGAACTGGCCGAGGCGTTGGCCAGCCTTCGGCCGGGCCGCCGGGCCGCGTCCTTCCTGCACCGGCTCCTGGGCCGGGCTCCGAAATCCGGAAACGGCGCCTAGTTCATCTCCGGCATCAGGGCGCAGAGGGATTCCAGGAAGAGCTGGAACAGGTCCTCGTGGCGGCGGTTGTACCGGAACTCCAATTCCTTGAGATAGAGCGGGAAGCGCTGGGGCGAGAGGCCCTTGTAGCGGCGGATGCGCTGCTGCGCGAAGTTCCAGAAGGCGTGGCCCCCCTCGTCCACATATGGGACGCGGTCGCTGGCCCGCACGTAGTCCAGGGGCAGGGAGGCGTCGGCGCAGAAGATCAGGGCGTGGTAGCGGCGGTAGCGGTCCGTGTAGATGATGTTGTTCATGCGGATGAGCTTGAGCTGGAAATTGGCGTGGAAGTGGAACACGGTTTCGGCCTGGATTTCCGGAACCAAATCCACGAACACGAGCCCGCCTTCCTCGATGAGGCCGAAGACCGGGATGCGGCCCGGCCTCCGTTCGCCCGGCTGTCCCGTGAGCTTGCGTCCGCGGATGTAGCCGCCGAGCCCGGTTTCCGGCCCCAGCAGGAGCCGGGCGTCCAGGGCCTGGACCAGCAGGGAGTAGCGCAGAGCCGTGAGGGCCTTGTAGGTGGCGTTGTAGGAGGCCCCGATTTCGGCGGCGATGCCGTGGGCCGTGGCCTCCAGGGCGAAACTCCTGGCCAGCCGCAGCCACTGGAGGCAGGTCAGGCCGCCGTTGTTGATCCAGCGTCCGGTGAATTCCTGGAAGGTGTAGCGGCAGGG
>JGI11944J13513_1003053_pt1 | contig 10850 bp, 5 predicted proteins | sample TerdegcoTASludge_FD_13513 | JGI IMG/M metagenome (IMG submission 13513) | reverse complement strand
GCTGCCGATCCTGCCCCCCCGCTCGTGCAGGGAGGACTCGGAAATTCCCAGGACCATCGGCTCGCCCGATTTCTTCCGGATCACGATCTCGAAGCGTTTCCGCTGCCGCCGCCGCTCGTCGGCCCCCCCCTGGGAAATGACGGCCGAGACCCCCGGGAAGACCTCCTCGATGCTGCGGTCGACCACTTCCCCGAAGGCAAACCCCGTGATCTCCTCAGCGGCGCGGTTGAAGGAGCGGACGGCCCCGTCGAGGTTGATCGTCAGGATGCCCGTGTCGACGGACTCGATGATGCTGCGGTGCAGCAGGTCGAGGCGGTCGAAGGCCGTGGCCTTCTCGGCCAGCATGCGCTTGGCTTTACGCTCCTGCTCGACGACGAAGCTCGTCAGCAGGGCCATGATCACGAACGCGGCCACGTGGGTGGCCGCGCGGGTCAGGATGTACTCGCGCGTCGGCTCGCCCCGGGGGATGAGGCCCTCATCGTAGAGAATCTCGAAGGTCCCGCTGTAGCCGGCATGGACGATGAGGACGTAGCTCAGGCTGCTCAGCGCCGCGATCGTGAGTCCCCCCCTGCGCCCCAGGAATAGCGTCGAGTAGATGATGACCAGCGAGTACAGCACGGAGTAGACGCTGTCGATGCCCCCCGTCAGGAGCACGATTGCCGTGACAAAGAGAACGTCCACAATGGACTGGGCGACGATGTTCAGGCGGCGCCGGCGCACCGTCCTCGGCAGCGCGAGGCAGAGGATCGAAAAAGCGAAGATGACGGCGATGAGGGAATAGCTGAACCAGAGGTAATCCGCCGGAAGTTTCCCCACGGCGCGGAACTGGATGAACATGGTCACGCCGAGGAAATAGGAGACCACCGCGAGCCGCGAGAGAGCGATCCATCTTGTGTTTCGCTCAGCCTGATCCTGTTCGAGCACTTGATGTTCCGTCATGACGCGAATGTCCACCCGTGACGCTCCTCCCGTAAACCGGCGGAGGATGTTCCGAATCAGGTTACACCTGTTACTTTCGTCACATTTTCGGCAATCTTTAGCGTTTCCTTCCTTGTCCGTTGACAGAGCGCCGCGATTGTGGTTTGACCTCCCTATCCGGCACGCCGACCTCCTTCCTGTCCGGCAGGGTCGATTTCCGATCCACGGCCCTCTGCTCGCCCATGGCGAGCCCCGAGCGACCGCATCACGGGCACACTCCGTTCCGGGCGAGGTTCGGCAGGTGGTCAATCGCCCCCTTTTCTTTCTGCTCGTTTTCTTCATCGGCGGCATCGTGACCGGTGCCGTGTTCGACATCCCCCGGCCGTGGCTGGCCGGCATTTTCGCCGGCGCGTTCGCCCTTTCCGCGGCGTGCCTCACTTTCCGCAGGAACACGGCCGCCTTCGCCGCGGCCGCGATCGGGTTCTTCGCCCTGGGTCTTTACGGGATCGCATCCGTCCTCTACGCCGAGGCGCCGCCGGGTCATGTCGTCCATTGGGCGGAGAAAGGGAAAATCGTCCTGGACGGCGTCGTCTCGGAGAACCCGAGGGTCTCAGGAGATCGGACGGTGCTTGTCCTGGAAGCCGTGCGGGTGGAATGCGACGGGGTTTCGCAGGGCGCCGTCGGAAGGCTGCTGCTCTCCGTCGGGGAGACCACGCGGGACTTCAAGTACGGCGACTTCGTCCGGACGGGAGTCCGCCTGAAGCGCCCGCGCAGCTTCTCGAATCCCGGGGGTTTCGATTACGAGCGTCATCTCCGGCTCCAGGGAATCCGGGTGCGGGGCTTCGTGGACGACCCCCGGAAAATCGTCCTGATCCGCGAGGGGCAAGGAGTTCCCTGGAGACAGTCCCTGGAGGGTTTCCGAACCCGCATCCGCGACCGCATCCGCTCGCAGGCCCCCTTCCCCGAAGGAACCCTGATCCAGGCCATGACCCTCGGGGAACAGAGCGAAATCCCGCGCGAGATCCAGGACCGTTTCAACCGGACGGGGACGTCCCACATCATCGCCATTTCGGGATTCAACGTCGGGATCATCGCCCTCATTGCGTTCTTTGTCATCCGGAGCCTGCTGAAGACGTCCGAGTACCTGCTGCTGCGCTTCAACCTACAGAAACTCTCCGCCCTCTTCGCTTTCGGTCCGGTTGTCTTCTATGCTTTCGTCGCCGGGCTCGGCATGTCCACGGTCCGGGCCCTGCTCATGACGCTGGCTCTGCTGCTGACGATCCTCATGGGCCGCGCGAGGGACCTTCCGAACACGTTGGCCCTTGCCGCCTTTGCGATCCTCGCAGTCTCCCCTGCCGCCCTTTTCGACATCTCGTTTCAGCTTTCCTTCACGGCCGTGGCGGCCATCCTGCTCTTCATGCCCGGAATCACGGAGCGCCTGACGGCATGGAAGAACAACGCGGAGGGAAAGGCAGGGCGCCTGGCTCGGAAACTCACCGCAAACCTGACCCTCTTCATTGCCGTCTCGGCTGCCGCGACTCTGGGCACCCTGCCCTTCATCGTGTATTACTTCAACCGGGTCTCCAACATCACCCTCCTGGCGAACCTCCTCCTCGTTCCGATCCTCGGCTTCGTCGTTCTGCCTCTCTCCATGCTGCTCATCCTGCTGGCGCCGGTTTCCGACACCCTCTCGGCCTTCCTGATCGACATCACCGCATGGCTGACGCGCCTGTGTCTGGGCCTCAATGACCGGCTCGCCTCACTGCCGGGTTCCTCTTCGATCCTCACGACGCCGACGTTTCCCGAGATGGGGGCCTACTATGTCATCCTCATCACCGCGGCCCTGATCCTGGGACTCCCCGGCCGGACCGCCACGGGCAGCCCCGTTTTTTGGACCCGCCAACGTCTGGCCTGTGCCCTCGGATTGGCCGTCCTCTTCCTGGCCGGTCACAGTTTTTGGGTCTACGCCAAGCTGCAGAACCGGGATCGACTGAGCGTCACCTTCCTCGACGTGGCTCACGGCTCCTGCACGCTCGTGGAGTTCCCAGGCGGGAAGAGGATGCTCATCGACGGGGGCGGGTTCCCCAACGACCGGTTCGACGTGGGACGTACCGTCGTCGCCCCCTTCCTGTGGCACAGCCGCATCGGGAAGATCGACATCGTCGTTGCGACTCACCCCCACCCCGACCACATCAACGGCCTTCCCTATATCCTGGAAAACTTCGGCGTGGAGGAGATCTGGTCAAACGGCGACGAGGCTGCCGTCGACGCGGGCATGGCCCTGCGCGAGAAGATGGGGGAGAAGGGTATCGCGCACCGGATCGTGACGGCCCGCTCGCCCGCGTTCGAGGTGGGTGGCGCGCGCATCCGCATCCTCAGCCCCGACGCGCCGGCTGCCCCGGGGTCAGACCTCGGCGATCGGGAACTCAACGAACGCTCCCTCGTCCTGCATCTGCAATGGAAGGACGCGTCCTTTCTTCTTCCCGCGGATATCGGCGAGCCGACGGAGCGGGCCCTCGCCGCCCGTGGCAGGCTGTCCGCAGTCGGGGTGCTCCTGGCGCCGCACCACGGCTCCGCCACATCAAACTCCATTCCCTTTCTGCGGGCGGTGAGGCCCGAGACCATTGTCATCAGCATGGGGAGGCCGATTCGCGCCGAGGTGCTCGAGCGGCTCCGGAAGACGGGGGCCGCCGTCTACCGCACCGACGTCCACGGGGCCGTCCGCATCACTACGGACGGGACGCGTTACGAGGTTGTCCCCTTCAGAAGCCCATGATTTCTATTGCCTTTCGGAGGGCAATGTGCTAGCTAAACAGCCTCGAAATTCGCGTTCGGATACCATGCCGTCATGAAAATCATCACCGCCGTCCGGGGTTTCAAGGACATCCTGCCGGGCGAATCGGAAAAGTGGCAATACGTCGAGGCGAAGGCCCGCGCTGTATTCGGGGCCTTCGGGTTCCGGGAGATCGTGCTGCCCATCCTGGAAAAAACGGAGCTCTTCAAGCGCTCCATCGGCGAGACGACGGACATCGTCGAGAAGGAGATGTACACCTTCGTCGACCGAGGCGACGAGTCCCTGACGATGCGCCCCGAGGCGACGGCCTCGGTCATGCGCGCCTATCTCGAGCACGGCCTCTACGCGTCGGAGAGCCTGGTGAAACTCTACACCATAGGGCCCATGTTCCGACGTGAACGGCCGCAGAAGGGCCGGTTCCGCCAGTTCAACCAGCTCAACGCGGAGCTGCTCGGCTCGAAGGACCCGCGCGTCGACGCCGAGGTGATCCTGATGCTGATGACGTTTCTCAGCAGCGTCGGCGTCACGGAGGCCCGCCTTGAGATCAACTCCCTGGGCTGCCCGGCCTGCCGGCCGTCCTTTCGGGACGTGATCCGCTCCTTCCTGGCGGACCGGCAGGAAGGCCTCTGCGAGGACTGCCGGAGGCGCCTCTCGACCAATCCCCTCCGCGTCTTCGACTGCAAGCTGGAGGGGTGCAAGGCCATCGTGGCCACCGCCCCCCTGCTCATCGAGTTTCTCTGCGGGGAGTGCCGTGAGCACTTCGATGCCGTGCAGTCGGGACTTCACCGTTTCGACACGCCCTTCGAGGTCAACGCCCGGATGGTACGCGGTCTCGATTACTACACGAAGACGGCCTTCGAGGTCACCGCGGGCGCCCTGGGTGCGCAGAACGCCATCGCGGGCGGAGGCCGCTACGACCGTCTCGTGGCGGACCTGGGGGGCCCCGAGAGCCCCGGGATCGGCTTTGCCGTGGGCCTCGAGCGGCTCATCGCCGTGGCCCCCATCCCAGACGAGGCGGTGATCCCGGCGCCCGATCTCTTCATCGCCGCCCTCGGGAAGGAGGCCCAGGACGTCGCCTTCCTGCTCTGCAACCGCCTGCGGATGGAAGGCGTCCTCGTCGAAACGGATTACGGCGCACGAAGCCTCAAGAGCCAGATGAAGCGCTCCGACAGGCTCCGCTGTCGCTACACCCTCATCCTCGGGGAGCGGGAGCTGCAGGAGAGAAAGGCCCTGCTGCGGGACATGAAGGACAGCTCCCAGCAGCCCATGGGGCTCGACGATGCCGAGAAGACGCTCCTCGGCATCCTCTCGAAGGAGCGACAATGAACCGCCCGGCAGCGGCGGGATGCCAAACGACAACAGGCAGAGGGTAAAAAGGTTTGATGGGTAGAAGGTTGCAGAAGCCCTGGAGAGGGCGATTCGCCGCCGCCGGATCCAACGTTCTCACCCTTTCACCCTCTCAACTTCTGTTTTTTTCAACAGGGAGGTACGTACCCTTGTCAGACTTCATCACGAAAATCAAACGAACCCACTACTGCGGCCACCTGACGGCTGCAGACGCCGGGAAAGAAGTGGTGTTGATGGGGTGGGTGCACCGCCGCCGCGACCACGGTGGGGTCATCTTCGTCGACCTGCGTGACCGCGAAGGGATCGTGCAGGTTGTCTTCAACCCCGAGGTCCAGGCCGACGCGCACCGCGAGGCCCACCGAATCCGCAGCGAGTTCGTCCTAGCCCTGAAAGGCACGGTGCGCAAGCGGCCCGAGGGGATGGAAAACCCGGACCTTGCCACGGGCGCCATCGAGGTGATGGTGGACAGGCTCGAAATCCTCAGCGAGGCGAAGACGCCCCCCTTCGTGCTCGACGCGGACACGGACATCTCGGAAAACATCCGGCTCAAGTACCGCTACCTCGACCTTCGCAGGCCCGAACTGCAGAAGAACATCATCCTCCGCAGCCGCGTGGCCGCGGCCACGCGGGAATACTTCATCTCGAAGGGGTTTCTCGAGGTGGAGACGCCCATGCTCGCCAAGAGCACGCCCGAGGGGGCCCGGGACTACCTGGTGCCCAGCCGCGTGAACCTGGGCACGTTCTACGCCCTGCCCCAGTCCCCGCAGACCTTCAAGCAGCTGCTGATGATCTCGGGTTTCGACCGCTACTTCCAGATCGCCCGGTGCTTCCGCGACGAGGACCTCCGGGCGGACCGCCAGCCCGAGTTCACCCAGATCGACGTGGAGATGTCCTTCATCGACGAGGAGGACATCATCTCGACCATGGAAGGCCTCATGGCGCACATCTTCAAGGCGGGCATCGGCCGGGAGCTCAAGACCCCCTTCCCGCGGATCACCTATCGGGATGCCATGGAACGCTACGGGCGGGACAACCCCGATACCCGCTTCGCCATGGAGCTTCGGGACGTGACGGAGATCGTCGGGAACTGCGGCTTCAAGGTGTTCAGCGAGGTGGCCGCAAGCGGGGGGATCGTCAAGGCCATCAAGATCGAGGACAACCGCCGGCTGTCCCGCAAGGACATCGACGGCTTGACGAGCTTCGTGGCCGACTACGGCGCCAGGGGGCTCGCCTGGGCCCGCGTGAACGCCGACGGGTGGACCTCGCCCATCGTGAAGTTCCTCAAGCCCGAGGAGGTGGGGGCTCTCAACAGGGCCATGGAGGCACGCGAGGGGGACCTGATCGTCTTCGTGGCCGACAACCCCGGCATCGTCAACGACGCGCTCGCGAACCTGAGGCTCCACGTTGCGCGTAAGCTCGACCTCATCAAACCCGATCAGCTCGCCTTCACGTGGGTGGTCGAGTTCCCGCTGCTGGAGTACAGCGACACGGAGAAGCGGTTCGTGGCCAAGCATCACCCCTTCACGTCGCCCGTGCCGGAGGATCTCCCGCTGCTGGACTCGGACCCCGGCAAGGCGCGCGCCCGGGCCTACGACCTCGTCCTGAACGGCACCGAGATCGGCGGCGGCAGCATCCGGATCCACCGCACCGACGTCCAGCGGAAGCTGTTCCAGACCCTGGGCCTCACCCCCGAGGACACGCGCTTGAAGTTCGGGTTCCTGCTCGACGCCCTCGAGTTCGGCACACCGCCGCACGGCGGCATCGCCTTCGGCTTCGACCGGCTGATCATGATCATGACCGGCGCCCCGTCGATCCGCGACGTCATCGCCTTCCCCAAGACGCAGAAGGCCACAGACGCCATGACCGACGCGCCGTCGAAGGTGAGCATCGAGCAGCTCATGGAGCTGTCGCTGAAGATCGTCCAGTGATCGGGACCCCGGGTCACAATTTTCCCTATTGACAAAGGCGGGGCGATTCTTTATTGCAGACCAGGAGGATTCACCGCCCATGAGGTTCGGGAACATCAACCGCCGCTGCTCTTCCAGGCCGGCCAACGCACGTCTGGCGAAGGCGGAACCGCGGCCTATGAACGGCCCGGCACGGCAGGGTCCCTCCAGGACAGGTTGAATCCATTTTTTGAAGCGGAAGATACAGGGGGAGGGAACTCGAAATCGTTCCCTCCCTTTTTTTTATGTGTTACCGGACGACCGACCGCCGCCCGGCCGATTCATCCTTATACAACACAGGTGCAGGGAGACATATCATGGCCAAGTGGAACAAGGAAAAGAGGGTCCTCGATCACGAGCACACGAAATTCTGGCGCTATGAAATCAAGGACGTGGACCAGCCGAACCTCCAGAAAGACGTCTTCCCCTACGACGAGGTCTGCCGTATCGTGTTCGACCACAAGCTCGTCATGATGAGCCCGGCCGAGGAGATCTTCATCACCGACACGACCTTCCGCGACGGCCAGCAGGCACGACCGCCCTACACGGTCAAGCAGATCGCCGACCTCTACCGGATGATGAGCCGCCTGGGCGGCGAAAAGGGCGTCATCCGCCAAACCGAGTTCTTTCTCTACAGCCAGCGCGACCGGGAGGCCGTCGAGGCCTGCCGCAGTATGAACCTCCGATACCCGGAGATCACGGGATGGATCCGCGCCGTGAAGGAGGACGTCCCCCTGGTGAAGCAGATGGGCCTCAAGGAGACGGGCATCCTCACCTCCGTTTCGGACTACCACATCTTTCTGAAGCTCGGCGTTACGCGAAAGCAGGCCATGGAGATGTACCTGGACGTGGCGCGCTCCATCCTCGAGGCGGGAATCGTGGCCCGGTGCCACTTCGAGGACCTGACCCGCTCGGACATCTACGGGTTCGTCATCCCCTTTGCCATCGAGCTGATGAAGCTGCGCGAGCAGAGCGGCATCGATGTCAAGATCCGTCTCTGCGACACCATGGGCTACGGGATCACCTACCCCGGGGCGGCCCTGCCGCGCGCCGTCGACAAGATCGTCCGCGCATTCATCGAGGACGCGGGGGTCCCGGGGCACCTGCTCGAGTGGCACGGGCACAACGACTTCCACAAGGCCCTGATCAACGCCACCACGGCCTGGCTCTACGGCTGCAGCGGCGCCAACGGCACCCTGATGGGCATCGGCGAACGCACGGGCAACCCCCCCGTCGAAGGGCTCATCTTCGAGTACATCCAGCTTCACGGGGACAACCACGGGATCGACACGACGGTGATCACGGAGATCGCCGACTACGTCCGGCGCGAGATGAACTTCAAGATCGCACCCAACTATCCCTTCGTGGGTTCCGAGTTCAACGTCACGCGGGCGGGCGTCCACCTCGACGGCCTTGTGAAGAACGAGGAGATCTACAACATCTTCGACACGACGAAGATCCTCAAGCGTCCCATCATGCTCGAGATCACCGACAAGTCGGGCAAGGCCGGGATCGTGCACTGGATCAACTCGCGCCTGGACCTCAAGAACGGAGAGGCGATCGACAAGCGCCACCCGGGGATCTCGGCGATCCACAAGTGGGTGACGAAGCAGTACGAGGGGGGCCGCATGACGAGCATTTCCAACGACGAGATGGAAAAGGTCGTGCGGAAGTTCCTCCCCGAACTGTTCATGTCCGATCTCGAGAAGATCAAGTACCGCGCGGCCCAGGCCGCCGTGGCGGTCGTGCAGCAGGTGATCGAGCACCCCGTCATGAAGGGGATGAACCCGGAGATGCAGGAGCCGATCATGCAGCAGTTCATCGACGAGAACCCGTCGATCCAGTTCGCCTACGTCGTGGACACGCACGGCAAGAAGATCACGCGCAATATCACGCACATCACGGACAGGGCGAAGTACGAGAATTTCGGCGTCGGCACGGACTACTCCAACCGCGAGTGGTTCATCCGGCCCCTGGAGTCGGGCAAGATCCACGTGACGGACTTCTACATCTCCAAGATGACCGGGGCCCTCTGCATCACCGTGTCGGCCCCCATCGTCGACGAAAACGACGAGATCCGCGGCGTCTTCGGCGTCGATATCCGGTTCGAGGAGTGGACGAAGAGCGTGGACCTGATCTCAGAGGCCACGGAGAGGGCCCTGAAGGCGGAGTACGAGGCCAAGAAGAGATCGGACCACTGGTTCTGATCAGAACTTCAATCGGTCCGGATCAATGTGCATCCAATCCGGTTCGAGTTACAGTGCCTCAAGGAAGCGAAGTTAGGAAGAGCAGAAGTTAGGAAGTTAAGCAATTCAAAATAGTTCCGAGCTTCCTAACTTCATAACTTCCGAGATTCCAATCTTTTAGGGGGCGGCTGAAGAAAGGGCCGCTTTTTTTTACCGCTAGACTCAAGATTGTCGTACGATATAGAAATTATACGTATTTGTTAATTTAATTAATTAATTAAACATAATTGTAGTCATATTTCGCCTTTTCATCACTTCCTGTTCGTTTCGTCTCTTTCTTTTATTCCGATCTATTCCGGTTAGTTACATTCAATTTCTCTTCTCTTTTGTCGAGTGGCACGAGCTTTGTTCTAAGGGGATACAGAACGCCGGCGACGAGAACACCGTCGAGCCGCAGCTCTTGCCGTCCCCCCTCGGCAGGGCTTGCCGCCCTCCTCCGCGGGGCAGCATGGTACCGGTCGGACCAGCGGCATTCTGCGCTAAGCGGCGATCGGACGGATTACAATACCTGGAAGGGAGAATACCTATGACAGTGGCTTTGATGGATCGAATCCTCAGACTGATGATTGTGTCGCTCCTCATCGCGGGAATCACCGCAAGCCTGCTGAGCGAGGCGATGGCCCAGGAAGCCAGGCCGGCCGCACCGGCAGTCCCGGCCGCCGAGGAGGAAAAACCCACAGCCGAATTCAGCGTGGCGGCCCTCAGCGCCTACATCTGGCGAGGGCAGCAGCAGACACGGGACAGCCTGGTGATTCAGCCGTCCATGACGGTCGGATACAAGGGGTTCAGCGCGAATCTGTGGGGCAACCTCGACACGAACCCCTACTCGCCGACGGACGCCTCCTATTCGAGCAACTGGACGGAGACGGACCTGACCCTCTCCTACAGCCGGGCTTTCGGACCTGTGACGGCAGGTCTCGGCTACATCTATTACTCCCTGAATGCCCCCACCTCCGACGCGGTTGACCCGCTGGATTCCCAGGAGTTGTTCGTCAGCCTGGCGGGCAACGTCCTGCTGACCCCGACGCTCACCTTGTACAAGGAAATCGACCACTATCACCAGTGGTACATCCTCTTCGGGGTCTCCCACACCTTTGAGATCACCAAGGCGGTCGGTCTGAAACTGGCCGGCTCCGTGAGCTACCTCAAGAGCGAAGACGCGACGACATACCCGAAGTTCGACGACAACGCCCAGCCCACGTCGGACAAGTTCAGCAATTTCCACGACGGCGTCATCTCCGTGGCGCTGCCCATCACGCCCTGGAAGTATGTGACGATCGCCCCGACGGCATCCTGGGTGTTCCCCCTGTCCGATGACGCGAAGAACGAAATGAAGGGCCGCAGCAAGAACGGCAACGAGTATAACTACTTCTACGGCGGCGTGAACCTGACCTTCTCCTTCTAGAAGAAAGGGTCCTGGGGCCGGGGGTCAGGGTCCAGCGTGAAGACAACCAAGGGATCGGAGGATCTTTCCTTCGATCCTTTTTATGATTTATCAGTACTGTCCGGTTAAGGTTTGAATAAATCCGGTTGGTTGCTGATTTCAGGTTCCGTAATTTGCTTCATGGCGTCGCGAACCAGTTGCTGGATGGGCTTTCT
>JGI11944J13513_1003052_pt1 | contig 10851 bp, 9 predicted proteins | sample TerdegcoTASludge_FD_13513 | JGI IMG/M metagenome (IMG submission 13513) | reverse complement strand
GCCTGTCGGCTGGGCGCCGCCGTCCACCGGCGCGCTCTCGGCGACGTTTTCTCCCAGAAGGGCCGACAGGCCGCGACCCAGACCACGTTGACGTTCGGACAAGATGCTGATTCCGTTCTACTTAATCGGGAAAGCCGCCAATCAGGCGGCGAGCGCCTGACGACGCTGGCGTTCACGTGCCACAAGCTCGCGCGCCAGCTTCAGATAGGCCTGGCTGCCGGTGCATTTCAGATCATAGATCAGCACCGGCTTGCCGAAGGAGGGCGCCTCGGACACCCGCACATTGCGGGGAATGACGCTGTCGTAGACCTTGTCGCCGAAGTGGGCGCGCACGTCGGCCGCCACCTGCCCCGACAGGGCGTTGCGGCGGTCGTACATGGTCAGGACCAGGCCCTGGATCTCCAGCGCCGGATTGAGGCTCTGCTTGACCATATCGATGGTCCGCATCAGCTGGGTCAGGCCCTCCAGCGCGAAGAACTCGCACTGCAGCGGCACCAGAACCGCATCGGCGGCCGCCATGGCGTTCAGCGTCAGCAGGTTCAGCGACGGCGGGCAGTCGATCAGGACATAGTCATACCGCGTATGGCCGTTGCCGCCCTGCGCCGCCAGGGCGTCCCGCAGACGATAGGAACGGCGATCGGCCTGGCTCAGTTCGATCTCGACCCCCGACATGTCGGCGTCGGCGGGGACGATAAACAGGCCGGGCACGGCGGTTTCGACCGCCGACAGGTCGATGGGACGGCCATCGACGATAACGTCATAGATCGTCGCTCGGCGTGTTTCACGTGGAACACCCAGACCCGTCGAGGCATTGCCCTGCGGGTCCATGTCGACGATCAGCACCTTCTCGCCGATGGCGGCCAGGGCGGTGCCCAGGTTGATGGCGGTCGTGGTCTTGCCCACCCCGCCCTTCTGGTTGGACACAGCCAGAACTCGGGTCTGTTTCTCGCGATCAGCGGACACGGCGAAGACTCCGGACAGAAACGATGCGGCCGCGCGGGTCGCTGCGCGAGACGGAGAGGTCGCTCTTAAACTGCCAGACCTTGGCCGCCTCTTTCAACTCGGCTTCGGCCTTCTCCCCCTTCAGGAACAGACCTTGTGCACCGTGCTGGAAGTAAGGCTGTGCATAAGCCAGAAGTTTCTCCATCGGCGCCACGGCGCGGGCGGTGACGATGTCGACCTCGACGTCCTGCTCCTCGGCCCGGCCATTGATCACGGTGGCCGGCAGATCAAGCGCATCCACCACCTGTTGCAGGAAGCGACAGCGCTTGCCCAGGCTGTCGATCAGCCAGACATGAGCCTCAGGCCGGTCTTTCAGCAGGATGGCCAGGACCACGCCGGGGAAGCCCGCGCCGGCGCCCAGATCGGCCCAGGTCAGGGCCTCGGGCGCCAGGGCGAGAAGCTGAGCGCTATCCCAGGCGTGACGGTTCCAGAAATCGGGAATAGAGTCCGGGCCGACCAGGTTCATCACCTCATTGGCCTCGGTCAGCATGCCGAGGAAGACGGTCAGATCCGCGATCTGGGTTTCACTGGCGCCGGTATGGGCGCGGAAGGCGGCGACGGGGTCCAGGCTCACGCGACGATGGTCTCGACTTCTGCGGCGAGCGACGTCGCCTTCTTCACATGGGCCAGAAGCGCCGTCAGGGCGCCCGGCGTCATGCCTTCGATCCGACCGGCCTGCCCCAGGGTGCGGGGCTGGACCATGATCAGCTTTTCGCGGACCTCGTTCGACAGGCCGCCGATGGCGGCGTAGTCGAGNNCCTCGGGCAGGGANANCCCCTCNTCCCGNCGCAGGGCCTCGGCCTCAGCGGCCTGGCGGTCGAGGTATCCGGCATAGACCGCGTCGATCTCGACCTGCTCACGCACGGCGGGCGACCAGTTGGCGACCTCGGGTTGGATTGAGGCGAAGTGATCCAGCGTCACGCCGGGGAAGGACAGCAGGTCGCGGATCGAACGGCGCTGGCCGTCGGCATTGACCGTGATGCCGACGGCCCCGGCCTCCTTGGGCGTGAACTGGGTTTCACGTGAAACACGGTTCGCCCGGTCCAACTGCTCGGCCTTGTCCAGCCATACTTTCGCACGCTCGCTGCCGACGATCCCGGCCTCAATGCCCAGGCCGGTCAGGCGCACGTCGGCGTTGTCGGCCCGCAGAGTCAGGCGATATTCGGCCCGACTGGTGAACATGCGATAGGGCTCGGTGACGCCGCGCGTCACCAGGTCGTCGATCATGACGCCGATATAGGCTTGGTCGCGGCCGAGGATGATCGGGTCCGAACCGGCGGCGGCGCGGGCGGCGTTGAGCCCGGCGATCAGACCTTGCGCCCCCGCCTCCTCATAGCCGGTCGTGCCGTTGATCTGGCCCGCCAGATAGAGGCCGGGACGCTTCTTGACCTCCAGCGCCGGGGTCAGTTCGCGCGGATCGACATAGTCGTATTCGATGGCGTAGCCGAAACGGAAGACCTCGACGGCCTCCAGACCCGGCATCGTCTTGAGGAATGCAAGTTGCGTCGCGTCCGACACCGAAGTCGAAATGCCGTTGGGATAGACGGTGGGGTCGTCCAGACCTTCGGGCTCGAGGAAGACCTGGTGGCTGGTCTTGTCAGCGAACCGCACCACCTTGTCCTCGATCGAGGGGCAGTAACGCGGGCCGCGCCCCGACAGCTTGCCGCCATAGACAGCGCTCTCGCCCAGGTTCGCGGCGATGATGCGGNGGGTTTCTTCGGTCGTATGGGTGATGCCGCAGGCGATCTGCGGCACATGGATCCGATCGGTCAGGAAGCTGAACGGCACGGGTTCGTCATCCGCCGCCTGCATCTCCAGCCGATCCCAGGCGATGGTGCGGCCGTCCAGACGCGCGGGCGTGCCGGTCTTCAGACGGCCCATCATCAGGCCCGAGCCATAGAGGTCAGCGGCCAGGCCGACCGACGGCGCCTCGCCGTGACGACCGGCCGCGATCCGCTCCTCGCCGCGATGGATGACGCCGTTTAGGAAGGTGCCGGTCGTCAGGACCACGGCCCCGGCGCGCAACTCGCTCCCCTCGCCCGTCGTGATGCCGACCACGCGGTCGCCGTTCAGGATCAGGGCCTCGGCCGTGCCGGCCATCAAGGCCAGGTTCGGCGTCTGGGCCAGTTCAGCCTGCATGGCCTCGCGATACAGGCGACGGTCGATCTGGCTGCGCGGGCCGCGCACGGCGGCGCCCTTGGAGCGGTTCAGCAGGCGAAACTGGATGCCCGAGACGTCGGCCAGACGGCCCATGACGCCATCCAGGGCGTCGATCTCGCGCACCAGATGGCCCTTGCCCAGGCCGCCGATGGCCGGGTTACAGCTCATCTCGCCGACCGTTTCCAGCTTCTGGGTCAGCAGCAGGGTGCGGGCGCCGGCGCGCGCCGAGGCGGCCGCGGCCTCGCAGCCGGCGTGTCCGCCGCCGATGACGATGACGTCGAAAGTGGTTGAGGGGGAGGAAGTCATGGCCGAGGACATAGTCTATCCGGGCCCAAATCGCCACTAGGACGACGCCGGTGTTTCACGTGAAACACCGGGGTTCGGCGACTACTTGCCGATGCAGAAGGTCGAGAAGACCTCGCCCAAAATGTCCTCAACGCCGATGGCCCCCGTCACCCGGGCCAGGGCGTCGGCGGCGCGGCGCAAATCGTCGCCCGCCATCTCCGGCGCCAGATCGAGCGCGCGACGTCCCGCCTCGACAGCGGCCAGGGCCTCAACCAGACGACGCCGATGGCGCTCGCGCGTCACCGCGGGGAAGTCGGCGCCGGACAGGTCGCGGGCCAGACGGACTGCGATCCAGTCGTGCAGTTCGGACAGCCCCTGCCCGCTCGCGGTGCTGAGGCTCAGGGCTTCAAGGCGGTCATCGGGCGCGGCGGCGCCGAGGTCGGCCTTGTTCAGAATCTGCAGGTCGTCGGCCAAGACGAAGGCCGATGCGGGATCTTCTCCTTGCCCCACGCCCGGCGCCCGGACCCATAGCCGCAGGTCCGCCCCCTCTGCCCGAAGGCGGGCGCGGCGGATGCCCTCGGCCTCGACCGGGTCCTCGCTATCCCGAAGGCCAGCGGTATCGGACAGGGTGACGGCGTAGCCGCCGATCATCAGTTCAGCGTCCAGAACATCGCGAGTCGTGCCGGCGATAGGAGTGACGATGGCCGCCTCGCGCGCCGTCAGGACGTTGAACAGCGACGACTTGCCGGCGTTGGTCTCGCCGATCAGGACGATGCGGTAGCCTTCGCGCACCCGCCGCCCGCGATCGGCATCGGCCAGGGCCGCGCGCAGATCCGACGCCAGAGCGTCCAGAACCGGGCCGGCGGTGCGGGCCAGATTGTCGGGGACTTCCTCGTCGGGGAAGTCGATCTCGGCCTCGACCAGGGACAGGGCCTTCAGCAGGTCGCGACGGAAGCCGGCGTAGGCGGCGCTGAGGGCGCCGTCCAGTTGCCCCAGAGCCTGAGCCTTCTGGGCGGTCGTTTCCGCGTCAATCAGGTCGGCCACGGCCTCGGCCTGGGCCAGGTCCATGCGGCCGTTCTGGAAGGCGCGACGGGTGAACTCGCCCGGCTCGGCAGGGCGAACATCTAGGGCGATCAGGGCGCGGCTGGCGGCCTCGATCACAGCCCGGCCGCCGTGCAAATGCAGCTCGGCGCTGTCTTCGCCGGTGTAGGAGTTGGGCCCGGGGAAGCGCAGGACCAGGGCCTGATCCACCATCTCGCCGTCGTGACGCAGGGTGCGCAGGGCGGCCAGACGCGGCGTCAGCCCCCCTGCCCCCAGAGCGGACAGGGCATCTTCGACCCCCGGCCCGGACAGGCGGATGATGGCGATGGCGCCCCGACCGGGCGGCGTGGCGAGGGCGAAGATGGTGTCGATCATATCACCTCTCCTCCCCATCTCATGGGGAGGAAAACAGGGTCACGGCTTGGGCGCGCCCGTCACGGCGGCTTCCATCAGGCGGCGGAACTGATCCTGGGCCTGAACCCCGAAGCTGGTCCAGGTCTTCATCAGTTCGTCGGGCTGCATGGCGGCCATGTTGGCGTCCATCCGCTTCTGCATCTCGGCGACCAGATGGTCGTTGAGCGGCGTCACGTCCGGCAGGCCTAGGAAGGCCCGGGCCTCGGCCGGCGTGCAGTCGATCTCGATGTTCAGCTTCATAACGCCCTCACTTGTTTCACGTGAAACACGCCCTCAAGCAGCCGCCCGCCGTGCGGGCGGCGCTAGGGCCGGAATTATGTGTTCATGGACTGGAAGAAGTCGCTGTTGTTCTTGGACTGGCGCAGCTTGTCGAGCAGGAACTCGATCGCGTCCTGCGGGCCCATCGGGTTGAGGATGCGGCGCAGAACATAGGTCTTGGCCAGCTGGTCCTTCGGCGTGATGAGATCCTCCTTGCGGGTGCCGGACTTGAGCACGTCGATGGCCGGGAAGATGCGCTTGTCGGCGACCTTGCGGTCCAGGACGATTTCCGAGTTACCCGTGCCCTTGAACTCTTCGAAGATGACCTCGTCCATACGGCTGCCGGTGTCGATCAGGGCGGTGGCGATGATGGTCAGCGAGCCCCCCTGCTCCACGTTGCGCGCGGCGCCGAAGAAGCGCTTGGGCCGTTGCAGGGCGTTGGCGTCGACGCCGCCCGTCAGCACCTTGCCCGACGACGGGACGGTGGCGTTGTAGGCGCGGCCCAGGCGGGTGATCGAGTCCAGCAGGATGACGACATCCTTCTTGTGCTCGACCAGACGCTTGGCCTTTTCGATCACCATTTCGGCCACGGCGACGTGGCGGGTGGCGGGCTCGTCGAAGGTCGAGGCCACGACCTCGCCCTTCACCGTGCGCTGCATGTCGGTGACTTCTTCGGGACGTTCGTCGATCAGCAGGACGATCAGGAAGACCTCAGGGTGGTTCTTCTCGATCGACTTGGCGATGTTCTGCAACATGACCGTCTTACCGACGCGCGGCGGCGCCACGATCAGGCAGCGCTGACCCTTGCCCAGCGGGGCGACGATATCGATGACCCGGCCCGAGCGGTCCTTCAGCGTCGGGTCCTGGATTTCCATGTGCAGACGCTCTTCGGGGTAGAGCGGCGTCAGGTTGTCGAACAGGACCTTGGTTTTGACCATCTCCGGATCTTCGAAGTTGATCGTGTCGACCTTGAGCAGGGCGAAGTAGCGCTCGCCCTCGCGCGGGCCGCGCACGGCGCCGTGGACCGTGTCGCCCGAACGCAGGCCGAAGCGGCGGATCTGCGACGGCGAGACATAGACGTCGTCCGGGCCCGGCAGATAGTTGGCGTCGGGGCTGCGCAGGAAGCCGAAGCCGTCCGGCAGGATCTCCAGCACGCCCGAGGCGATGATCTCGACCTCTTCGTCGGCCAGGGTCTTCAGGATGGCGAACAGCAGGTCCTGCTTGCGCAGATTGCCGGCGTTCTCGATGTCCAGACCCTCGGCGAAGGCGACCAGGTCTTCCGGCGTCTTCTCGTTCAGTTCCTGAAGCGTGATGCGGCCGTTGGGGACGATCGGCTCGCCGTCCTCGTCCTCATCGTCGGCCGTGGTGTCGACGCCGGTGTCGTCATTGACGATTTCAACGACCGCTTCGATCTCGACTTCCGGTTCCGGCGCAGGCTCAGCGGCCGCGCGCGAACCGCCCAGAGTCAGCGTTTTACGCGGACGTTCCGCAACAGTTTCAACGACTTCTTGGGATTGGTCGTTGTTTTCAGGGGTGTCGGTCATGGCGTGCTCGCTCACGCGCTCGGACGTGATCAACGTCGAGGGCGGTTCGTCTGTCGATGTCGCGGCCTTGCGGCCAGAGGGAGGGCGACGGGAACCCCGCTGGCTCAAACCGGCAGGCGTCGCGAGAAGAGAGGGACCGCCCTGCGGATCGCGATGGGATCACGCCGAACGGTTCGCCGTCAGCGGAACCACGAATGACCCGGCGCCGTCAAGCAAGGCCTTTGCTTTTGGCCGCGGTCAAAAGGCTCCGCCTTGACTGCTTCGCGCCGCCCTACGGGTTTCAACCCGACACGGCCTGGCGCTTCGCGCGCGCTCAAGCAGCGAGCGACCGCGTCGCGAACGATAGCGCCCTAAAACGTCCATTCCAGGGTCACCGACAGGACCATGACGATGGCGATCAGGAAGGGGATTTCATTGGTCATCCGCCAGAAGCGGCCGCTGTGGGTCGAGGTCCCGGCGGCGATCTTCTTGCGTTCGCGGGCCAGGAAGCCGTGCCAGCTGGCCAGGGCGACGACGCCCAGCAGCTTGGTCACCATCCAGGGCTGTTCGAACAGGTCCCAACCGCGCCCCGTCCCGTCGATCCAGATCAGCCAGCCGCCGAAGACGAAGGCCAGGATCATCGCCGGATTGATGATGATGCGCAGCAGACGGGTCTGCCAGGTGCGCAACAGGGCGCGCATCTCGCTGCGCAACGGCTCGGGCTTGGCCGCCATCTCGGCGTCATAGGCATAGAGCCGCGGCAGGAAGAGCATGCCCGCCATCCAGGCGATGACCGCCAGGATGTGCAGGCCGCGAGCGAGATCATAGGCGTTCATGAGCGTTTTCTAGGCTGCTTTGACGCCGTTTGAACAGCCGCCGGCGCAGGCCTTCAAGTGGACGCATGGTCCACCCCTGGACGCGCCCTGCGGCGCGACGCCCCTGGTCTTCAACGCCGCATCCACAGCGCGGGCCAGGGCGCCGATAAAGGCGGGCTCGACACCCACGGCGGGGGTCCGCAGATAGGGGGCGCAGCCGACCGCGGCGGCCAGTTCACCGTATTCGTGATCCAGCTCGACGAGGGTTTCGACATGTTCGGAGACAAAGGCGATCGGCACGACCACGACCCCGACCCCGTCCTTGGCCGCCTGTTCGATGGCCTCGGGCGTGGCCGGACCCAGCCACTTCAGCGGCCCTACCCGGCTCTGATAGCAGATGGCCCAGTCGGTCAGACCCATGCGGGCGACGACGGCGGCCACCGTGGCCTCGACCTGGGCCTGATAGGGATCGCCGGCCGCAACCAGCTTCTCCGGAATGCCATGCGCCGAGAACAGCACCCGCACCGGCTGGCCCTCGGCGCGATCCATGGTGTTCCGGATCAGCCGCGCCTGGGCCTCGATCAGCCCCTCGGCGTCAGGATAGCAGCAGACGGCGTGGACCTCGCCCGGCCCTTTATAGGCCTCGCGCCAAGCCTTGAGCGACGAGGCTGTCGTCGTGGTCGAAAACTGCGGATAGAGGGGCAGAAGCACCACATGATCGGGTTGAAACTCGGCCACCGCCCGCGCCGTATCCTCAGTGAAGGGATGCCAGTAGCGCATGGCGATAAAGACCTCGGTTTCATCCCCCGGCGCCGCATCAGCCAGAGCCTCTGACAGGGCCGCCGCCTGTTTCAGCGTCTCGGGCAGCAGGGGCGAGCCGCCGCCCATCAGGGCGTAGTTGGCCTGGGCCGACTTTTCGCGACGCGAGGAGATCAACCGGGCCAAAGGCGTGCGCACGATGCCCGGCAGGCCGATGATGGCCGGGTCGTTGAACAGGTTGAACAGGAAGGGCTTGACCGCGTCCGGCCCGTCGGGCCCGCCGAGATTGGTCAGCACCACGGCCACGCGCCGGTTGGGACGACGGGTCTCGGCGGTCATGCTCATTGGGCGCCGATCCGGCGCAGGACCTGCTCGACGTGGGCGATCGGCACGTCCGGCAGGATGCCGTGACCCAGGTTGAAGATCCACGGCCCCTGGCCCCAGGCCTCCATCAGTTGATCGACGCGGCGGTCCAGAGCCGGGCCGCCGGCGCGCAGCAACAGGGGGTCGAGCGCGCCCTGAATGGGCTTGATGGCCTGAACGCGTTGGCCGACTTCCAGCGGACAGGCGGTGTCCAAGGCTACGGCCTGGACCTCGCACTCAGTCGCATAACGCTCTGCAAGCGCCGCAGAGCCCCTGGGGAAGCCGATGAGCGGCACGGTGACGCCCAGGGCCCGGGCGCGCGCCACAAGCGCCTGATGAGGCCTCAGGACCAGACTTTCGAACAGATCATCGGGCAGGCCCTCGGCCCAGCTCTCGAAGATCTTCAGCACCTGGGCGCCGGCGTCCTGCTGCATCTTAAGATAATGGGCGGTCGCTTCGACCAGAACCTCCAGCAGGGCCGCAACCTTTTCGGGTTCGGCATAGGCATAGGTCCGGGCCGCAGCGCGCTCGCCCTTCATGATGGTGCGGGCTTCGCCGTCCAGCATATAGGTGGCCACGGTCCAGGGCGCCCCGGCGAACCCGATCAGAGCCTTCGACGGATCCAGTTCAGCGCGCACCAGGCTGAGGGTCTGGCCCACCGACTTCAGGGCTTCCCCCGCCCCGGAGGCCTGCTCCCGCATCCCATCCACCGACGGCAGAGCGCCGAGGCGCGGGCCTTCGCCGGCTTCGAACCAGACCTTCTGACCGAGGGCGCCGGGGATCAGCAGGATGTCGGCGAAGACGATGGCCGCGTCGAAACCGAACCGACGCATGGGTTGGAGCGTCGCCTCGGCCGCCATCTCCGGGTTCATGCAGAAGGCGATGAAGTCCGGCGCCTTGGCTCGCAATTCGCGGTATTCCGGGAGGTAGCGCCCCGCCTGACGCATGAACCACACGGGCGGACGGGTCGTAGTCTGGCCCTGGAGAGCCTGGATCAGGAGAGGAGTGCTCATGCCTTGGGCTTTAGGATGCACACCCCCAAGCCTCAATCCCTATTCAGATTTAAGAATTGAAAGAAATTGGAGGATGGAAGCAGGGCGCTGAACTGCGGGGATAGAATCCGGCCATACCGTCGATCGACAGGTTTCTCCCCGTTTCCAGGAGAATGAATCCGGCGCCCTCGGCCAGGGTGTGTTGATTGTGGGGATAACCGGCTTTGAGTCCGCTGTGACGGGAGTCCGATCTGGGCGCCGTTGTGGGAAAGGCACCGGGCGCCAATTCTGGACAAGGCGCCTTATCCACGGGTGAGGATAGAAATTCGGCGCCTGTATGAACGACTCCAGGCGCCGTTCGGCCATCGGCGCCCGCGATCCCCGCTCGCGACCGGCGTTCGAGCTTGCTAGAGGATTCGGCGCCCAATCGGCGCCCCGGTGGCGCCCAGGCGATGTCGAACGGCGCCCAGGCTTTTGCACAGGCCTTCGGGGACAGAGTCAGAGCCTATCCGGGCGCGAAGGATGAGGAGACGATCACAGCCATGAGCCCCGCCCGCCTGTCCGGATCCTCGCGCCTCGCCACCTATTTCCATGTCCACCTGGTCTCGGATTCGACCGGCGAGACCCTGAACGCCATGGCCAAGGCCGTGATCGCCCGTTTCGACGGCGTCATCCCCATTGAACACATCTACGCCCTGGTCCGTTCGCCCAAGCAGATGGAGCGGGTGCTGGAGGAGGTGGCCGGGGCGCCGGGCGTGGTGCTGCATACCCTGGTCGATCGCGAGTTGCGCGAACAGCTGGAAGAAGGCTGTCGCCGCTTGCAGACGCCGCAGATCGGGGCGCTGGACCCGCTGGTGGGCGCCCTGTCGGGCTATCTGGGCACCAATATCTCGACCCGCGTGGGCGCCCAGCACGCCCTGGACCACGGCTATTTCAACCGCATCGGCGCCCTGGACTTCGCCATCGCCCATGACGACGGCCAGGGCACGCTGGAGCAGCTGGAGCATGCCGACGTGGTTCTGTGCGGCGTCAGCCGGACATCCAAGACCCCGACCTGCATCTATCTGGCCAACCGCGGCATTCGCGCCGCCAACGTGCCCCTGGTGCCGGGTCAGGAAGACGGCGAGCGGCTGGTTCAGTTGAAAAATCCTCTGGTCGTCGGCCTGACGGTTTCGCCCGATCGTCTGGTGCAGATCCGCCGCAACCGGCTGGACGGGCTGAACGCCCACCACGCCTCCG
>JGI11944J13513_1003051_pt1 | contig 10851 bp, 6 predicted proteins | sample TerdegcoTASludge_FD_13513 | JGI IMG/M metagenome (IMG submission 13513) | reverse complement strand
CCCTCAAGCACATAGAGCGGGACGAACTGCTGACCTATGTGCACGATTGGCAGGCCCACAAGCCGGGGCTGTTCGTGTTTGGCGAGAACCTGGTCAAGGGCACCGGCTGGGGATCCGAGCTGGCCAACGACAACGCCTCAGCGGTGATCCGTCCCTGGTGGTACACCCGCACCACCCCGAACCCGGCCAATCCTCGGGCTGGCGGTGATTCGGGTCTCTCGGTGCTGGACTTCTCCCTCTTCTCCACCTTCCGTGACAACGTCACCAAGGGGAGCTTTGGCGGAGTGGGGGGGATCTTCGCCATGGACTGGGTCTATGGAGATGCCACCAAGCTCATCACCTTCTTCCAGAACCACGACGTGGGGCCGGACAATGACTTCAAGTACCGCTACGGTGGGGAAGAGGGCAATGCGGCCATGACCTACAACCTGCTCTGGACAGCCCGCGGCATCCCGACCCTCTACTACGGAGAGGAGGTGATGTTCCAGGCTGGCAAGCCCCAGGACATCGACGGGGCCACCATGACGGTGGATCAGACAGGCCGTGCCTACTTTGGAGACGTGCTGGACAACCCGGCCACCCCGAGCCACCCGCTTTATCAACACATCAAGCGCCTGAACCAGATCCGCAAGGCGGTGCCCGCCCTGCAGAAGGCGCCCATGAGCCAGGTGAACGAGTGGGGGAGCGGCATCAGCTTCGTGCGTGACCTGAGCGCTCAAGGCAGCTACGCCGCCGTGGGCCTCGCGGCCAACTCGGCCCAGCAGATAAGCCTGAGCGGCCTGAAAAACGGCACTTACACGGATGCGGTTACCGGCACCACGGTCAGCGTCAGCAACGGCAGCCTGAGCTTCCAGGTGCCGGCCTACTCGGCACGGGTCTGGGTGCTGAACGGCCCCGGCAAGGTGGGGGCAGACGGCAAATACCTCAAATAAGGGGCGCCTGTAATGGTGTGCAGCGAGTCGGCCTTGGGGCCGACTTTTTTATGGCGCCGAGGCATGAAGCGGGGGATGAGGGCCGGCGCATCCCACCCAGGTCGCGCCGGGTGAGGCAAGCGCAGGGCCCTAAATTGCACATCTTTGGTGCGCTTGCCTTGATATGGTGCATTTTCTTGTTGTTTGCCCTTGCACCCAATCCCGCAGAAACATGTCAGACAGCCCCATGGCGCCCTCCTGATGTGCATCTTCCATGCTGTAAAGTGAGATTTTATCGGCATGATCAACCGAATAAACGGGTTTATCAGGAAGGACCACGACACGTTTTGTGGTTAATTGGGTAAACATGCTGATCCGGCATGGGGGCTGATCCCTGGATTGGTATGATCCATCTGTTTTTTGATGGTTATGCGGAATTTAAATTCGATTTTTGATGGTATCTCGGACTCTTGTTTTGATTGGCGCTCTTTTTGCTGTGACTTGTCAGGCCCATGATGGCGATGTCAGGGGCAGGGGGCCGCAAGGTCGGGGGCTGGTGCCAGCAGGCTGAATGCACCGCCGCCATCCGTGCCGGAACGGCCTGGTTTTCGGGCAAGGGACGCCACAATCAATTCGTGTCAAGGAGTCATATGGAAGGTGAAATGACCATGCAGCCGGCGGCTGTGGGCAGAGGGTTGGCCCACACCCTCAAGGACGACGTCTACGGCATGATCCTCGGGGTCATGTTTATCGCAGTCGGCCTCAATCTGCTCAAGTGCTCCGGCATGATCACCGGCGGCATCGCGGGCATAGCCCTGCTGCTCGCACACGTCAGCAGCCTGCCCATAGGGGTGCTCTTCTTCCTGGCCAACCTGCCTTTTCTGGTGTTCAGCTACTTCACCATGGGGCGGGGCTTCATGCTCAAGACGCTGGTGGTCAATGTGGCGCTCTCGGCCGCGACCCAGGGGGTGCCGCTGCTCTTGACGGTGAGCTACATCCACCCGCTGTTTGCCGCCCTGGTGGGGGGCACCTTCCTTGGCATGGGGGTGCTCTCCCTCGCCCGCCACAACGCTTCGGTGGGGGGCATAGGCGTGGTGACGCTCTGGCTGCAAAGGCGCACCGGCATCAACGCAGGCAAGAGCCAGATGCTGCTCGATGTGCTGGTGTTTGCGCTCTCCCTGCTCACGCTGCCGCTCTCCCTGCTGCTCTGGTCCACCTTGAGCGCGCTCGCCATGAACGCCATGCTGATGAACTGGCACAAACCCGGTCGCTATCAGGGGGGCTGAGTGGCGGCCCCGAGAGGAGGAGGGGAATTGTTAAAAAGTGACCCGAGGGGCACCTGGCAGGCATTTGGCTGCCAACGGCAAAAAAGATCATCTTGTCGCGAAAAAAGGCATGGTTACGCCTGAATTTATTGGTTTTTTGCCCCGTTGGCGGCGTTAAACCGGGCTACACCATAAAAAATTCAAAAAACTTCTTTACCAGTGACCAATGCATGAGTAAAATTTGTCGGCAATATTTTACACCCCCACTCCTCAACGGTGAGATATTGCCATGCTCAGGATTGCCAAAGAAGCGCTGACCTTCGACGATGTACTGTTGGTTCCAGCACACTCCACTGTTCTTCCGAATACCGCCGACCTGCGTACCAAGCTCACGTCTGCTATCTCCCTGAATATCCCGATGATTTCCGCTGCCATGGACACAGTGACCGAAGCCCGTCTGGCTATCGCACTGGCCCAGGAAGGCGGTATCGGCTTCATTCACAAGAACATGTCCATCGAGCAGCAGGCTGCCGAAGTGCGCAAGGTCAAGAAGTACGAGAGCGGCGTGGTCTCCGACCCCGTCACCGTACGCCCTGACATGACCATTGCCCAGGTCAAGGAGCTGAGCCACAAGAATGGTTTCGCTGGTTACCCTGTGGTCACTGACGGCAACCAGCTTGTCGGCATCATCACCGGCCGTGATGTGCGCTTCGTGATCGATCTCTCCCAGACCGTTGAACAGATCATGACCCAGAAGGATCGTCTGGTCACCGTGCGTGAAGGGGCCCCTCGCGAAGAGGTGGTTGCCCTGATGCAGAAGCACCGTATCGAGAAGGTGCTGGTGGTGAACGCCGACTTCAAATTGAAGGGCATGATCACCGTCAAAGACTTCCAGAAAGCCGAGCGCAAGCCGAACGCCTGTAAAGACGAGCGCGGCCGTCTGCGGGTCGGTGCCGCCGTCGGTGCCGGTGCAGGCAACGAAGAGCGCGTCGCCGCCCTGGTGGAAGCCGGTGTGGACGTGCTGCTGATTGACTCCTCTCATGGCCACTCCCAGGGCGTGCTGGATCGCATCAAGGCGACCCGCGACGCCTATCCTGAACTGCAAATCATCGGTGGCAACGTGGCGACCGCCGCCGGCGCCCTGGCGCTGGTCGCTGCCGGCGTCAATGCCGTCAAGGTCGGCATAGGCCCTGGCTCCATCTGCACTACCCGCATCGTGACCGGTGTCGGCGTGCCCCAGATCACCGCCATCTCCGACGCCGTTGACGCCCTGGAAGGCACAGGCGTGCCGGTGATTGCCGATGGCGGCATCCGCTTCTCCGGCGACGTGGCCAAGGCCATCGCCGCGGGCGCCAGCTGCGTCATGGTGGGCTCCATGTTTGCCGGTACCGAAGAGGCGCCGGGCGAAATCGAGCTCTATCAGGGTCGCTCCTTCAAGTCCTACCGCGGCATGGGGTCCCTCGGCGCCATGTCCAAGGGCTCCAGCGATCGCTACTTCCAGACCGACAACGCCGCCGACAAGCTGGTACCGGAAGGTATCGAAGGGCGTGTGCCGTACAAGGGCCGCCTCAAAGAGATCATTCACCAGCAGATGGGCGGCCTGCGCTCTTCCATGGGCTTGACCGGCTGCGCCACCATAGACGACATGCGCACCAAGGCCGAGTTCGTGCGCATCTCGGGCGCCGGGATGAAAGAGTCCCACGTCCATGACGTGACCATCACCAAAGAAGCCCCCAACTACCGGATGGGCTGATGAAACGGGGCTCTGGCCCCGTTTCTTTAACACGTTTTTATCCCCACGCTTTTTGTGATAAATCAGCCTGATGCAGGAATAAAATGACTAAAGACATTCACCAGCACCGCATCCTCATCCTGGATTTCGGTTCCCAGTACACCCAGCTCATCGCCCGTCGTGTCCGTGAAATCGGCGTCTACTGCGAGCTGTGGGCCTGGGACGTAACCGAAGAGCAGATCCGCGAATTCAATCCGAGCGGCATCATCCTCTCCGGCGGCCCGGAATCCGTGACCGAGGCGGGCAGCCCCCGTGCCCCCGAGTACGTCTTCAACGCCGGTGTGCCGGTGTTCGGCATCTGCTACGGCATGCAAACCATGGCCGAGCAACTGGGCGGCAAGGTGCAATCCTCCACCCTGCGTGAATTCGGTTATGCCCAGGTCGAAGTGCTGGGCCACTCCGGCAAGACCAGCGCCCTCTTGCGCAACATCGAAGACGCCATCGCAGAGAACGGCCACGCCCTGCTGGACGTCTGGATGAGCCACGGCGACAAGGTCACCGAGATCCCGGCCGGCTTCACCACCATAGCCCAGACCGCGACCTGCCCCCATGCGGCCATGGCCGATGAGGCCCGTCGCTTCTACGGCGTGCAGTTCCACCCGGAAGTGACACACACCCGTCAGGGTGCCCGCATGCTGGAGCACTTCGTCAAGGAGATCTGTGGCTGCGAATGCCTCTGGACCCCGGCCACCATCATCGACGACGCCGTCGCCCGCATCCGCGAGCAGGTGGGTGACGATGAAGTGATCCTGGGCCTCTCCGGCGGCGTGGACTCCTCCGTGGTCGCCATGCTGGTGCACCGCGCCATCGGCGATCGCCTGACCTGCGTCTTCGTCGACAACGGCCTGCTGCGCCTGAACGAAGGCACCCAGGTCATGGAGATGTTTGGCGATCACTTCGGCCTCAAGATCGTCAAGGTCGATGCCGAAGAGCGCTTCCTCTCTGCCCTGGCAGGTGAAGACGAGCCGGAAGCCAAGCGCAAGATCATTGGCCGCGTCTTCGTAGAAGTGTTCGACGACGAAGCCAAGAAGCTGAAAAACGCCAAGTGGCTGGCGCAAGGCACCATCTACCCTGACGTCATCGAATCTGCCGCCAGCAAGACCGGCAAGGCCCACGTCATCAAGTCTCACCACAACGTCGGCGGCCTGCCGGAAGAGATGAAGATGGGTCTGGTGGAGCCGCTGCGCGAGCTGTTCAAGGACGAAGTGCGCCGCGTTGGTCTCGAACTCGGCCTGCCCTACGACATGCTCTACCGTCACCCCTTCCCGGGCCCGGGTCTGGGCGTGCGCGTCCTTGGCGAAGTGAAGAAAGAGTACTGCGACCTGCTGCGCAAGGCCGATGCTGTCTTTATCGAAGAGCTGCGCAAGGCCGACCTCTACAACCAGGTCAGCCAGGCATTCGCCGTCTTCCTGCCGGTGCGCTCCGTCGGCGTCATGGGCGATGGTCGCAAATATGACTGGGTCATTGCCCTGCGCGCCGTCGAGACCATCGACTTCATGACAGCCCACTGGGCTCACCTGCCCTATGACTTCCTGGGTCATGTGTCGAACCGCATCATCAACGAGATCAACGGCATCTCCCGCGTGGTGTACGACGTCTCCGGCAAGCCGCCCGCAACTATCGAATGGGAATAAGCGGCTAACGCCTCTCCCTGCGATCACGCAAAACTGTCAAAAAGGCGCCCTTGAGGCGCCTTTTCTTTTTTCAATCGTTTGCGCTACACATCTTCTTTTTCCGAGCAGCTTTTTCGCCGCTTTGCCCCTGTCATATGTGACAGGGGCATTTCCGCGATCCCGCACTAGGCTCCTCTATTTCCAATTGAGCCCGTTATCATCAATCGCTCGTGGCAAGGGGGAGGGCTTACGTTCACGTGCAGACAGCCGCGAAAACTGGCCCATCGTCATCACGCCAAGCGGCACTGATGGCACCCCGCTGGAGTCCGGACACCACTTGAATCAACGGGGCGGAACCCGAACAGCCAAACGAGTAGGGACAAGAGATCACGGAGGGTTTGTTATGTCAGAACAAGCAGTGCTGTTGGGCGGATGGACTGCCTACCACAAGCTGAGCGCCAAAGATCAGGCCGTATTCAACCAGGCGCTGGAAGGATTTGTCGGGGTGCAGTACACCCCCTTTGAAGTCTCCACCCAGATGGTGGCCGGCACCAACTACCGTTTCAAGTGCAAAACCACGGTGCCGCTGCCCAACCCGATCCACGGGGAAGCCGTGGTGCAGATCTTCCAGTCCCTGGATGGATCGGCCCATATCACCTCCATCACCCCGATCTGATTGGGTTGCGGGGCAAGGCAGGGAGGGGAAATATCCTCCAACCTGTTTGCTCCAAACCCTAGAAATAAGAAAGACGCCTGAGGGCGTCTTTCTTACGTCATTTTAGGAAATATTTCCCTCAAAGTTCAAGGTCTTGATACTGTTGCCGACTAATAGAATACATAGCCTACCTCTTGATTTATTCTATCTGAGATGTTGGGCGACCTAATTCTGGTTGTTGAGGTGGTAAAGAATCTAATAACCAATATTCAATATAATGGAAAGGAACAGGATAACGGTAGTAGCGGCAAGCTGTTAGTAACAACGGAGCTTTATTTTTAGTTATGGCTGACATTTTTCTAAAAGAATCGGCATGTTTACACTCTTGTGCTATGTGTTCTAGAGCAGTGTTTCCATTCGTTGGGAAGTTAGTTGATGCAGACCCATGTGCATCAGCGTCTGAGTACATGAATTGTTCACTGTATTGGTTTGGATACCAGTACTGTAACGTGCAATGTTTTAATTCATTGCTAGTGAACTGTTCCAGCTCTTGGCTTATTGGGGCTAATTTGTATAGAGCGCAAAAGATGGTTAATAAAGGATGTAAAATACTGGCTTCCGTAGCTTTATGTTTATAGCCATCATCAGACTTAGCTTTTTTCTTATGTTCGAGAAGTTTTTCATAAGAGTTATATATTGTTGGGTACATGCCATTACTTTGGAAAGAAAATATGCACCGATGAACAATTTCAGATAGCCAATTTTGTACAAAGTTATCATGCTCGGAGTTATTTGAAAGTAATGTTAAAGCGAGACCTATATCAATAGCTTGTGAGTCTTTATATGGTGACAGTAGTATAGGATTGTTAATGATTAATTGTTTAATTGATTTTGTTATTGTTTGAAGGCGAGAGCGTAATGCTTCCTGCTCTTCACTCTCTCCATCGATTGGAGGGGTTTTATCATAGCTCTTGGATAGTGAGTCTAAAATCCAGAGGCCTCTGACAGACAAGCGTCCTAGCACATCAAAAAGTTTAATGTTTACATCAATTGAACAAGGTGATTTAACTGCATGGGAGAGAGCATATTTAAACTCGACATGTGGAATTAAACAGTGGTCTATATAACAATCAGTAACCTGCTGGTAAGTATCTAACATACTATCAAATGCAGTTGAAACTTTATTCCTTCCAGTGTAATAATCCTTGGCTTTATCCCATGATGAAAGCAATGCTTGTTCCGATGAAATATATGCTGACTCTAAGTTTTCACTATCTCGGCACCATGCAAAAAGAACCCATAAGCAAATGTTTACTCGAATGATACATGACATAGTAGAATCTGCATCAAGGGCATGCAACAGAATGTTATCCAGCAACTTTGAGAAGTGTTTGATAGAACTATCCGGTTCTTCAAGTAATGCTAGAGATTTCCGCAATAATGCTTGATTAGAACTCGGTAATAGTTCTTCTTTTAGCAAGTACTCTTGTATAAATTCTGAGAGCTTATCACCATTCCATTCTTCAAAGGAGATATTGTTCTTCGTATTTCGTTGTTCATAACCTGATACCTCCTGTCTAATTCCTGAGTTAACATCGCCACCAAAGCACAAGCAAATTACTATTTGCTTATCTCTATGTTGAGGTGGTAGGCGACTAGGTATAAACGAGTCTTGAATTTCATCTAGAGAAGGCCTCAGAGCTTGATCTGTATTTCCGTTCCAAGTTTCGCGCGTAAGGTTGCCAGATTTAACTGAGAATAAATAAACTTTCTCTTCCTCACCATTTATTCGTCCAACTGCGGCGATATCGACACCATACTCTTTCACTCCACGTGCTGGAGAAATGAATACATTTAGCCCCATACTGCTCAGCAAATCTGGTAGCACAGCATCTAATTCAGCTCGCTCTTTTAATGAAGCTAAATATTGCTTAAGAATTAATTTCATTCTTCATTCTCTCACAACGGAAAACTCGCAAAGAATAATCCAAGGATTCAGGGTCTAAAATGTTTAGTGTTGGCATCTCAGCAGAATGGGAGAAGGAATGCATTTGCATTTCCTGTCGTGAAGGTTGTCCGCCCATCTGATGAATATAATAAATTGAACTGTTGCCATACAACAATCGCTTTGGCGTGGCAATCAGTCTAAGAAAAGAATTCTTTGATGCTTCCTCATAGGATTCCTGCATATCTTTTTCAAAATCTTTCCAATATAACTCTATATTTTTGCTTGGGGCTGCCAGCTCTTTTAATCCTGACACTCTTAATATGTCTAAATTATGTGCCTCAAGCTTGTCAAGCAAAAGTCTGCATATATCATCTTGTTCATTATTATCTCTATATGTTTGAAAGAATTTTTTAAGTTCACCAGGATAACTAAGAAGCAATGGGTCGTATAAAATATCTTCGAGTGTTGCAATGGTATGTTTAGAAGCTGATCTTGATATAGACAATATTAAACTTGCTGCAGCTATAGGTCTTGTAAATAGCCAACCGACAGCTTTACGACTAACAAATAATTTCTTCTGTTCATCGTCTAGCAATGTCATATCTGCATTGAGCTCAATATCCTTCCCTGCGATATCATGAAGTAGAATAGAGACATTCTGACAAAGAGATGACGTTCCATCTAAAAACCATCTTGTAATAAGATGGTTGCGGAATTCGAAGTGCTTTGTTAATAATGCGTTGGAGAAATTGTCCAAGGATTTAAAGTCGACATTATTATCTAAAATTGATTCAAGTAATTCTATTGCAAGAGAGAACGCCTGTTTTTCAATCAGCCTGGATAATAATAAATCAATGTTGTCTATAATTCCTTTCTGCTCCGGATAGACATTAAATAGCTGCCTTACCAGTAGTTGTTGAATACTATCTGGGAAGTTGTTTTTTTGAAATACGATTATATTAGAAATCGCATAAATAACCTCGGGAGACGACTTTTTAACGAAAATAATTAGTAGTTCTTCTATATGTGGCCAATAAGATGGAAATATAGTTCCAAGGTGAAGTACAGACCTCAGTATCGAAGCGCGGCAGACACTATCATGCTCAATATTGGCACTGCATTGAATTAGCTCCCAGATGAGGTGGACTTGAACTTCATCGATATTTAGCCTCCCTAATGTATAATAGGCTTGATTCCTAATGAGACCATTACTGTTGGCAATCAAACCTTTGGTTATCTGTATAGCCTCAACTACATGTTCTAAATTATATGCGAGAATTGCACAGGAAAGAAATGGGGCATACGAATCAAGCTCACTTTGCTTCATTATATATATGACGCACTCTGTAGGTCGATGTATATCATCTACGCGGCAGAAACGCTCAAAGGCCTCATAGATTCCACTGATGGCTAAATCTCTGCCTGCTTGTTGTGTGAGGTGTGCCAGGCAATGTACAACATCTTCGACTCTTGCATCTATTAAAGGTAGAACACCTTCAACTGTATTCAAAATTGTAAAAAAAATTCTATCATGAGAGGTTCTATTAACGTCTAGCACTATTTTTAAGAGATCAATCTCACCTGCGTTGTGAAGGCCAGATAGAGCCTCTGTCAAGAAGGTCTCTTCTGAATGTATTTCTTGAATATACAAATCGTGAATCAGAGTAAGTATATTTCCTACGCTTTTACTTTCATTTAGCAACTTACCTCTGGTTTCTTCTAACGACATTATCCTGTACCTCACCACACTGCCATTAAATAAGTAGTTACTTTGTAATGTATGGGCAAGGAGGTCAAATGGAAAATTTTTTATTTTAGAGGTAGTCCGGCAGATTATTTGACATGTTATATCTTGCAAAAAAATGCTCTGAAAATGGTGCAATGCGCTGCGCTTATTGCACCCTACGTGTCTCGTCAATCCGATGGGGGTAGCTGAGCTTCATGCCCTATCACCAAAACAACAAAAGGGGCGATCTGCGCCCCGAATTCTTTATAATGCCCCCCTTTAAAACCGCCGGGCTCATGTCCGGCGGTGCCATATGGTCTGCTTTAGCGCCGCTAGGCAGGGCCACGACAAGATTGAGAAACGGTTATGCATACCCTGGAACAGCTGCGCGCGGGCGAACTGCTTGGCGCTCGCCACCTCAAACTCGCCGAAAACCTGACGGTTTTCCCCCCCGAGATTTTGAGCCTCAAAGAGACGCTGGAGGTGCTGGATCTTACCGGTAACCAGCTAAGCGCGCTGCCTGACGAACTGGCAGAGTGCAAGAAGCTGCGCATTATCTTCTGCTCCGAGAACCGCTTCACCGAGTTGCCCGAGGTGTTGGGGCGCTGCCCGGCACTCACCATGGTGGGCTTTAAGGCCAACCGGATTGCCATTGTCTCGGCCGCATCCCTGCCTGCTGGCTTGCGCTGGTTGATCCTGACCGACAACGTTATCGAACGACTGCCGGACGAGCTAGGCCAGTGCGCCGCCCTGCAAAAGCTGATGCTGGCGGGCAACCGCTTGACCGCCTTGCCAGAGACTCTGGCCAATTGCCATCGGCTCGAGCTGCTGCGCATCGCCGCCAACCGGCTCGAGGCGCTCCCCGAGTGGCTGCTCGGTTTGCCGCGCCTCGCCTGGTTGGCCTATGCAGGCAACCCCTTTAGCGACAAGCAGGAGCGCCG
>JGI11944J13513_1003049_pt1 | contig 10857 bp, 14 predicted proteins | sample TerdegcoTASludge_FD_13513 | JGI IMG/M metagenome (IMG submission 13513) | reverse complement strand
CTGGAGCACACGACGGAGCGCATGGCCGCCCAGTACATCCGCCACAAGGTGGGCAAGAAGGTGAAGCCCGTTCGGTGAATTGCGGAACACGGGGAGAGTTGGGGAACGCGGCCTGTAAACCTCGGCCCCATCTTGCTACTTCTTCGATAGCAAAGAAAAAAGGCCCCGTATCGCTACGGGGCCTTGTGTTCTTTGGTGGGTCCTGCGAGATTCGAACTCGCGACCAACGGATTAAAAGTCAGGCCCGCAAACCATATAAATCAATGGGTTACGTGAATTTTCGGGAATATTTACTGAAACTAGCGCAAGCACAGATGGGCCCTCCAAGGGCTTATTCCCGCACCCACAGCCTTTGGGGAGGGCCTAAATGGAACATGCCTAAACATCGAACTGAGAATGCAGGCTGACTAGCCGCTGAGCCAGCGTCTCGGCGTCGTGGCGCATGGCATAGAGCGACGTCGTGCCGATGGAGACATGGCCGTACCAGATATGGAATCCATCGAGGCCCTGCAGAGACGCCTCCGCACAATTGCGAATAGCTTCGGAAATCGTTCCGGACTGGAACTCCTCGACTTCAGCCTGGCAATGTAGAACGCGAGCCGTGTAGAGGCCGGGCTCTTCCTTGTCTATGTGCAGTGTGAGGATCATGGCTTTCGGCCTAGCACCAGTTGGATTGAGCCCGTCCCATGCTGCCGCCGCGGCGAGATCCAGTAGACCCACAGACCCCGAGCCCAGGCGCAGGCATAGATGATCGACACGGCGAATATGCCCCACTGCTCGGCCTGCCAGCTGGCATAGAACCAGAAGGGCTGACCGAGCATGCCGAACACAGGCGCCCACTTGCGCGAGCCCTCTCCCCGGGCCTGGGAGAGCCAGGCCGCCAGGGCGCCCAGCAGGGCAATTGCGATCTGATCGAGGCTCATGGGTACATGGTACGTGAGACCAGCCGCTTGCCCTTCCCGGCTGCACGGCGATGGACTGGCGCGCGCTGGGACGATGAGTGCGGCGTCAAAACCTTCGACGGGCCGCACGAATCGGCCGAGGCGGCTCTGGACTGGGCTATGGAGCGGTGTCCCGAGGACTGATTTGCAAATGAAGCCTGCATACAATGCGGGCTCACTTACACCCGGAAACAATCATGTTCATCAAACAGACTATCGCAATTGCAGCTTTGGCTCTCAGCGCAGGTACATCCCACGCCTGGAGCTTGGTGTATGCAAACGATGCAAGCGGTGCTACCACTGCAGGCTCATTGCAAGCCCTTCGTGCTGCTGCCAATGGCGGTTCATCGGTCAAGGTGCTCGTTCTGACGGCGGGCCACACTTGGCAGGTTCCATGTGCGCATGTTTCCGTGAGGAATGACTCAACACAGGCGGTAATCTGCACCAAAGGCAGCGAATTTCACATCGACGTGACACCAGGGGCGCAGTTCGGCCAAGTACCGAATCCCACCAAATTCGCATTCTTTGCAGCTAACACCCTTGGTCAGTATGCGCAGGTGGACATGCAAGTGAGCAATGGATCGGTGGTGTCTCGGAATACCATCAACGCACAGATGCAGTGGTACGTCGAGTGAACCTCAAAGCTACTGCCTGATCGGCCGCGTGCACGCCATCAGCGCTCGGTATCGGAAAGGGCGCGCAGGTGGTCGTCGTTCGAGCTCATGTGTACGCCCTTTCGTGGTTTGGATCACGGCAGGGTGGCAGGCTTGGTACGGGACGACTTCCAAAGGACTCTCAGCAAAGCTGAAGCCAGCACTCACCACACGGCAACATCTATACCTAATTCACCATCGAAATGACAACTACGGATTGACGAGTCGTGAGCACAAAGCAAGAAGCAATGATTTTCCTGCTGAAACTTTAAACGATGCGTAATTTCTACCAAGTGAGCATTTGCATCTCAATGAGGATTCGGAATTTAGGTTGCATGCTATGCGATTTTGTTCTGCGGAAAATTGTAATTTTTATTGATGACACCAAATTTCCGTGATACGGTAGGAGGATATAAATTTGCAAGACACATATCCAAATGCATCTCAAATCAAAGCTCTTTTCCTCACTATCGCTCTCGGTGCTCCTCGGGCTCACAGCGACAGCGTCGCTCGGCCAAAATGTTGTTCTCCCGCTTACTGTAGTAAACGCATCAGGTGGCTGGAACGAGGTCAATAGCGCAGTTGACGGCAATCCCAACACTATGTGGAACTCTCAAGGTCCAGCTCCACAATTTATAGAGGTAGACCTAGGCTCTGATCGAATGTTCTCAAGGGTACGCTTGCTACCCGCGCAGAGCGATCCAGGCTACAGCGTCCACAGAATCATTGGCAAAACCTCGGCGGGACAGGAGGTAAATTTCACTACATATGGGAACTTCACCAAAGACAATCAATGGATTGAGATATTCAATCAATTAGAGATACCTGTGAGATATGTTCGTGTGCTCACAACACAGGTCAATTCTTGGGTAGCATGGAGAGAAATACAAGTCTATGATGGAGGAGATCTATCTGAGTCTTGCTACTCGAACGAACATGGCTATGGTTGGGCCATTTATGCCACACTTCCTGGGTCAAGCAAATGTCCCGATACACAAGGTCATTTTCTCGTCAAGTATCGTGACGTCAGAAATCAACCATCAGGGACTCTGATAAATAGTTGCTCGCTTTATGGCCTACAAGGTTGGACAATAGTCAGCAGTTCGAAATTCAGCGGGCAATGCGATGCCTATCAGAACTCCGAACGCTTCATATTGCGGAAAGATTAAATCGCAATAATTTGGTCATCGATTGCTGTCTTCAGAGAAGTCTGCGGCCAGCATACTCGGCGTCACGGGCCAGGCGACGCCGAGGGTTTGGACATCAGCTGCGTGCCCTGCAGCTTTTGCTGCCATGTCCCCATACGCTGCGCGGCAGTCTTCAAATACGACTCCGAGGGCAGCGGCGTACTCAAGGACGGCAGCAGGGGGAGCGCTGGCAAGTCGGCGGGCGGCATCTGCGGATTGCTCGCGCAGGCCGTCAGCAACAGCGCGCAGCTGGTCAAGATCACGGCGCAGCAGCGCCTCGCGGTCACGGGCGGCATTGAGTGCTCCTTGGTACTTCGTGTTCATGGCCTGCTCGGCCTGGCGCACGCGGGCGTCGGCCGCGCGCTGCGCGGTGCTGGTGGCCAGCTGCTGGGTGGCGGCTTCCAGACGGGCCTCGGCCAGCTCGGTGCCCAGGCGCGCGCCCTGGAGCTGCCACACCAGCGCAGCGGCCACGGCGGCGGCACCCAGGTGGGTGTAGAGCGCGGGGATCACGACAGCCCCCTTTCGCAAAGCTGCCGCTCAGCTGCGCGGCGATTGACCAGGCCCGGCAGTTGCTTGCCACCCGCCCAGGTCCAGCGGCTCAGCTCCGCGCACGCGCCTGCCATGTCGCCAGCATTGGCCTTGCGTGCCAGCGTGCTTCCGCAGAACGCCCCATTGCCCACGTTGAACGCAAAGCTCAGGAATGCGGCCTTCTGACCGTCCGTCATGGGCTGTCGCACGCATTCCAGCGCGGCCGTGTGCTTGAGCAGATCCTTGTAGAGCATTTCCTCGCACTGCTCGCGCGTGAACGTCTGGCCCATGGCCAGCTCTGGGCCAGTGTGCCCAGTGCAGGCGGTGATGATGCCGATGGGGTCGCGGTATGTGGCCTGCACCGCGCCCTCGTACTTGGCAACCAGAGGTACAGCCAGTGCCGCAGCGGCCGCGCCAATGGCGGCGATCAGCTTTGCCTTGTTGCTCATTTCAGGTGTCCTTTCAGCGCCGCCCAGAAGCCGAGGCACGCGGCGCAGGCTGAAGCGATGTAGCCCAGCGGCTTCGCAGCCTTGCCGATCCAGTTCAGGACGCGGAAAGCGCCCTGTGCGGCCCGGAAGACCTCGACCAGGTCGGCCGTGTTCGCCCGCACCTGCTCGGTGGCCGCCGTATTCGCGGAAAGCTCCCGCTCCATGCGAGTCATTCGCGCGTCCCCCTCATCCAGTCGCGCATTGATCGCCGCAGCTGTCTGCGTGTTGATGGCATCGCCGTAGTCGTCTTGCATTGGCCCTCCTCCGGGCTGTTCGGGCATGAAAAAACCCGCCGAAGCGGGTTGGTGTTGGTAGGGGTGGATCAGAGCGTCACAGCGAGACCGAAAGCGGTATCGAGCGATTCCGGCGTGCCGCCGAGCTGCGCCCAAAGAGCGGACAGAAACGGGCTGTGCCGCTCCCAGGTGTCCGCCTCGTACTCGATCTGAGCCGCGCGCCTGTCGGCGCCATCGGGCATTGCGGCAATGGCTGCCTCTGCGGCTTCGAGCAGGCCCAGCATCAGCAGCGCGAGCCGGCCCTGGCGACGAGTGCAGGAGATGTGCGCCACCGAAGGCGTGGGCTCGTACGGCTCGGCCGCTACGCGCCAAGCGCCTTGATGCAGCTGCTCCGCAACCTCGGGCGTTGCGATGGGCTCGATGCCTAGCACCTCGCAGGCCTTGACGCAGGCTTTGGCCAGGTAGGCGGGGTCATCGTAGAGATAGGCCGCGCTCTCCATCACCACGTACCACGGGGCTTTGGGGCGGTAGGCCGGGATCAGGACCAGCGCGCGCTCGGCGTTGATCCAGGTGTAGACGGCCAGCAAGTCCCCATGCTGGCGGTGAAGGTGCGCTTTGCGCAGGTCGATACATGCAGGCATGCCCGCGAAAGTGGCAGGCTTGGTACGGGATCAGCGCGCCATGCCGCCCGCGCGTCGCCTGAGAGGCACAGCGCCCGCTGTGTCGTTGTCCATCAGCGGCAGGGCCATGTTGATGTAGCGCCACACGTCTGCGCCGTGGCTGGCGTCATCGTGCAGCGGCGGCCCCGGCTCGCCCGTGCGCGGGTCGATCTGGCGCTTGTACCGGCTCAGGCAGTCCAGCAGCTTGGCGCAGCGCTGGGCATCGATGTAGGCCGAGGAGAAGATGCCGCGCGCCAGGCGGATGCCCGACTCCAGGCCCGCGCGCTCCAGCACCTCGACCTCGCGGCCCATGTCCTCCAGGATCTGCTGGGCCGTCTGCCCGGTCTTGAAGTCGCCGTGGGCGCCGTCGTGCGGCAGGAAGTCCGTGCCCCAGCGGTACGGCAGCTTCTCCATCTGCTCCACGTACCACTCCAGCGTCTTCTGGTTGTCCTGCATGAAGTTGATGACGCGGAAATCCATGGCCGTGCGCTGCACGAAGGCGATGGCCATGTTGTCGGCCCAGCCCAGGTCCCAGACCGTGTGCACGGGCAGCTTGGGGTTGTAGGGCACCAGGCACACGCGGTCGTCGTTGTACAGGCGCTCCACCTCCTTGGCGTAGATCGCGCCGGCCAGGGTGCGCTTGGGGCGGCCTTCCCACACGTTCCAGTAGGTGTCCGGGTCGCGCTTGAAGTGCCGGCGGCGCTCCTTCTCCAGCACCTCCGGAAACCAGGGGTTGTCCCGCCAGTTGATTTCGCACAGCCAGGTGTCGCTGTCGGCGGCCTCGATGAACCGCGCATAGGTGGCGTCCGTGGCCAGGTCCGGGTTCAGCGTGAGCCAGATTTCCGAGCCAGGCCGGCGGATGGTCGGCACCAGCACCTCCCAGCTGCGCGCGCTGACGCTCTGGGCCTCTTCCACCCACACGATGTCAATGGCCTCGTAGGACTTGATGGAGTCCACCGTATGGCTCTGCAGGCCCGCGAACAGGATGAGCGTGCCGTTGGCGCCGCGGATCTCCGTGTCCAGCACCTCGTAGAAGCCACCCAGGCCAAGGGCCGCGATCTGGTCGGACAGCAGGCGGTGTACCGAGTCCCGCATGGACTTCTGGATCTCGCGCGCGCACAGGATGCGCAGCGGCCGGTTGCTGCCCATCACCAGCAGGGCCATGGCCACAGACCAGGACTTGGCGCCGCCGCGCCCGCCGTACATGACCTTGAAGCGCTTGGGCTGGAACAGGCCGCGCAGCTTGGAGGGGAACTCGACACGAACGCGCGAGCGGTCTACCTCGTAGTCCTCGGCAAAATCTGGCTCCGGGTCCTCGCCGGCCAGGTGCGCGGCCTGCATGCTGGCAGACAGCAAGCTCATGCGCCCTCCCCGTCGCGCGGGTCGTGCTCACGCGCTGGCGCATCCACGAAGTGCAGCTCGAAGTGGCCCACGTTGCCGCCACCGTTCGGCCCCTTGCCCGCGTCCTTGTCGTTCATGCCGAAGGCCTGGCGCTCCATGTCCACCACGATGCGCAGGCTCTCGGCCAGCACCTTCATGGTCTTGGAGCGCTCCGGCAGGCTGATGACCTTCTGGTAGAGGTCGTTCAGCTTGTCCATGCCGTTGTCGTCTGGCGCGCGCAGCATCTCGCCCAGCTCCTGCAGGTAGGCCACCGTGTCCGCGTCTGCCATCTGCTCCAGCTCATCCAGCAGCGCGTTGGTGATCTTGCGTGCCCGCTGGATGTCCCGCCTGTGCGCCAGCCGGATGGTGGCCACAGCCTGCGCATTCGCGTCCACCACCTCACGTTCGGACGCAGTACGCTCCGCGCGTACCTCGCTGCGTACCGCCTCTTTGCGTACCAGCTGCTCTGCCTTCTCCTGGATGCGCTCCGACAGGTCACGGCTCCAGTCGTCACGCTTGGCCCGCTTGCGGATCGCCCCCTCGCTGATGCCCTGCTCCGCTGCGATCTGCCTCAGGCTCTTGATGCCCGCCCTGTAGTCCAGCTCGATGCGCTCCCACTGGGGGGACTGCTTGTGTTCCTTGCTCATCCGCCCGAAGCTGGCAGGCTTGGGACGCTTCAAACTACTCGAGCACTAAAGTCAGTGCACTTTCGAGTCTTCTACAGGCCGTAGAACGGGCGGTTGGCTTCGATGCGTGCCTGCTCGCTGGCGGGGTAGCGGCGTTCGGCCAGCAACTGCTGCAGCGCGGCGCGGCCCAGGTCGCGCAGCGGGGTGTAGAAGGCGCTGACGGCCAGCTCGTCCAGTGCGCGCCAGGCATAAACCTGGGCGTCGATGAACAGGATGTCCTCGGCCGGGCGCGGCAGCGCGGCGGCCTGGCGCGCATAGAGGCAGGCCAGGGCGAACTCGGATCGCTCGCGGTGGTAGCGCGCCAGCTCGCACAGGGGCTCGGCCCGCTGCGGTCGCGCGGCATAGGCGGTGAGATAGGCCTCGCGCACGGCGGCCGGCTCGGCGCCCGAGCGCTCCAGCAGCACGCCGATCTGGAACAGCGCAAACCACTGCTCCTCGGCCCAGCCGCCCATGGCGGCGCGCTGCCGGTACCAATGCAGGCTGGGCTGGATCTGGCCCGCGTCGCGGTGGCTTTGCGCCAGATAGAACACGTTGCGCGTGTTGCCAGGCTGCTCGCGCACGGCCTTTTCGAGCACGGCGATGTCGCGCAGGTAGGTCTGCGGGTCCCGCGCCCGCGCGCCGTCGTGCGAGACATCGATGTACGGCCCCGCCAGCATCTGCCAGGCCTGGTGCGCCGGGGCGGTCAGGTACTCGTGCAGCACGCCTTCCCAGCGCCAGTCCACGCGCGTGGCGATCAGCGCATTGCGCTGGTATTCGGTGCCCGCCATGTGGCAGGACAGCATGCAGCCGTCCGCCTCCAGCGCCGGCCATGCAAAGCCTTCGGGCACGCGCAGCTGCTCGTCGGCATCAATGAACAGCAGGTAGTCACCGTGCGGCCGCGCCAGCTCCAGCGCCTCGTTGCGGTTGTGGGCGAAGTCCACCCAGGGCCGCTCGTGCAGGCTGCCGGGTATGCCCTCCATGCACTGGCGCACCAGGTCCTGCGTGCCATCGCTGGAGCCCGTGTCCACGATCACCCAATGGTCCACCCACGGCTTGACCGAGGCCAGGCAACGCGCGATCACCGGGGCCTCGTTCTTGACGATCATGTTCAGGCAGATATGGACGCGGCGCGCAGGTCGCATAGCGAGCTCACTGGCAGGAGGCCACCACGATCAAACCGGTAACCGCCGTATTGAAGGCCTGGGTGCCAACCAACTGCACAGTCATGGTGTCGCCTGGTGCGTAAGTGGCGGGGCCGGACACATCACATGTGGGGTTGGCATTGGAAAGCGTACAGATCGGCACGCCCGACACATTGGAGAAGTTCTCGTTCACGCCTCGACGCAGCTGCAGCGTCAGGCTCAACGCCCTGTTCTCTGTCAGCATGGCGCGCAATGATGCATTGGTGCATGAGGTGTGTACCATGCGCTGCGCATCGGTCTCGAATGTGTTACCGCCGCCGTTGGCAAACAAATAAATTGTGCCGTTGCCAGCGCTGTTGCCGCGGGCAGGAGTTGTATACGTCTGGAAAAACCCACCCGAGCCTGCAGGCCCCTGGACTCCTGCAGGGCCTGTGGGGCCTTGAAGTCCAGCTCCTGTGGCACCCGTCACGCCCTGGATGCCCTGGATTCCCTGAATGCCTTGCGCGCCCTGGGGCCCTGTGGGACCTGTGTCACCCTGGACCCCGGTCGCGCCCGTAGCTCCTGTCATGCCGGTCGGGCCCGTCGGGCCGGTTGCACCCGTGGCCCCTGTAGGTCCGGTAGGTCCAGTCGCGCCAGTGGCCCCCGTCGAACCCGTGGCGCCTGGTGTGCCAGCACCGGTGGCCCCAGTCGGGCCAGTGAGACCCGTTGCGCCCGTAGGCCCAGTGGGTCCTGTGGCCCCCGTGGCGCCCGTCACGCCAATAGCGCCTGTTGCCCCCGTCGCGCCCGTGGCACCTGTCGCTCCAGTAGCCCCTCCACCCACGCCGGGAGCGCAATGCACCAATTGTCCAGTCGCGCCGTCAACACACAGCAGCTGGTTGCCAGTGGCCGCATCAGCAGGCAGTGCTGGTACCAGAACTTCGCCGGTGTTTTGCACTCGCAACCGCTCGGCGCCTGCCGAATTCTTGATCACGAAATTGCCGCCTGCAGGCATCGTGATGCTGATGTCTGCAGCATGCGCTGTGGGAGCCAGGAAACCGGCGCCCATGCACATAGCAAGCATAAGGCGTGAGGGGATAGAAGTTTCTTTACGGGACATGGTTTAGCTGCCGATGAGATAGAAGCACGTCCATGCAGGCTCACAACAGCCACACGAGGACGAAAACGAAGGATCAGTTCAAGACGTTGTGCGGGTGCGGCTTTGTCGACGAACAGCCACACCACCGAGCATCAGGCTCAGCAACATCAACCCGTAGGTACTGAGCGTTGGAATACTGGCCGGAGAGGCTGCTACAACAGCCCCGATCTGAACATTGCCAGGCACGATGCTTCCACTGGGGTTTGACAGCGTGGCGCCAGGCCCCATCGTGACGACGGCAGTGCCGGGGCCCGAAGAGGTCAGGATCACCGGCTTTCCAGGCGTGCCAAGGGTAAGTGTGCCCAGCACCGTGAGGTTGGTGCCCGCAGGAAGGACGATGGTGGGCGGCAAGGGACCCGTGCTGATCAACGTCAGGTCCTTCACGACGATGTTGCCGCTCAGTTGAAGGGTGGAACCAGGTGCGCAGGTGTCCGACAGCACCACGCTGCTGGTGCCCAGGTTCAATGGCACTGTGCTCGTAAGGTCACCACTGACGTTCAGTTGCCCCCCTGTCCCAGTGACCGTAGCCCCTGAGTCGAAAGCGAACGAGCCAGTGTCAAAACTCCCCGTACCCAAAGTCAACTCGCCCTGCATGATGACCGCCGTGCAAGGAAGCTGAAAAGAGCCTCCAGCAAGATCAATGCTGCTCCCCGGCGGCATGACCATCTGTCCCCATGCCGATCCACACACCGCTGCGCTCAGAACCAGCGAAGCAAAGCTACGCTTACCAAGTCCTACCATTTGATGATCTCCGCGACGGGGCGTAAGGCCCCTAAGTTTTCAAGCGGGCACGCAACCTCCCTGGTGCAGGCCCCAGCGGCATGATCATCAGATACAAAATAGCATTTAGTTAACAAAAATTAACAATTGATAGCCTCGTTTCATTTATCGAAAGCTATTAACTATTAGCGCGCTATCTAAAGGCGTGCACTCTTTATGCGTAGGTGTCGCCCACCTGGGGCTGGGCTCCGTGGTTGTGGTCATATTGCCGATCCCTCTTTCAGTCGGTAGCGAAGCACTGGCTTGCGCGCCGGCAGCTCGGTGAGCCGGCTTTCCACCTGGCCCTCACGCACCAGGTACAGCAGTGCCCAATCGATCTCCCCTTTGCTGCGGCCCAGGGCCAGCACCAGTTCGGAATGGAAGAACCAGCGCCCGGGGGCCTGGCGCAGAAACCGCAGCAGCACGTCGGTGCCACTTCCCGGGCGGATGACGCCCGCGGGGCGCGGGTTGTTGTGTCGTGCCCCCTCCTCGTGCCAGCCCTCCAGCTGGCCAAGCTACCGGAACACGAGGGCGAGGGAATCACCATTCCTGCAGCTGCCTGGCAGGCCTTTACCGACGAGCACGCCAGCTTGCTGCAGCAGATCCAGCTGCAGGGACTCCAGGCCACGGACCTGCCCCACTGACCCACCACCCCGTCAACCACGCCCCGCCACCTGGCGGGGCGTTTGCATTGCTGAACCGCAGCACGCCACATGAGTGAAACCGCTCTCACCCTCAAACAGGCGGCCGAACGGCTGCAGGTTTCCTACGGAACCGTCTTCGAAAGGCGGCATGAGATCGCCTTTCGCCTACCCGGATCGCGCATATGGCGCATCTGGCCATCTGCCCTTGCGGCCCTCAATAAACCTCGCAACAATGTCACCCGGCTATCGTTGCGGAACCAGGATAGTGAATGCCCATCCGCAAAGATCAAACTTCCGGAATCTGGTGGATCGATCTACGCACGCCAAGCGGCGAAAGAGTTAGGGATGATGTTCAAAACCCCGGTCAAGCCCGGATGGCGTAAGCGAAGTGCGGCAGGAACAATGGCGTCATGACCCAGCAAGAACTTGGCCTGAACCTGAGT
>JGI11944J13513_1003046_pt1 | contig 10869 bp, 9 predicted proteins | sample TerdegcoTASludge_FD_13513 | JGI IMG/M metagenome (IMG submission 13513) | reverse complement strand
CCCGCCTGGGATGCCGCAAGCGACTTCCATCGCTCCTCGATCTCATGCCATATCCCGCGGATCGCCCGGGCCGCAGGGCCCTGGGATACCTCGACCACGCTACGTTCGGCGATCTGGGCGCGGGTCACCTCCGGGTCGTAGGGCACGCGTCCCACCGGCTCGATGCCGATCGCCCGGGCCGCGGCCTCCAGACGCCCGGCGACCTCTTCGTTCAGGTCCGCCTTGTTGACCGACAAGATCGCCGGGACGCCCAACTGAACGGTAAGCTGCGCGATCCGCTCGAAATCGTGCAGCCCGGAAGCCGTAGGCTCGACCACCAGAAGGGCCAGGCTCGCCCCGGTCAGCGAGGCGATCACCGGGCAGCCGATGCCGGGGGACCCGTCGCACAGGATCCGATCGAGCCGATGCTCCTGGGCGACCTGCTGGGCCGACCGGCGGAGCTGCGTCACCAGCTTACCCGAGTTCTCAGCGGCCACGCCGAGCTTGGCGTGGACCATCGGGCCGCAACGGGTCTCGGAGATGAACCACTGCCCGGCTACGGCGGGCGCGAACTCGATCGCCCTTTCGGCACAGTAGTCGACGCAGACCCCGCAGCCCTCGCAGGCCAGGCGATCGACCCGAAACGTCTTGCCGATCCGTCCGTTGCCCGGCCCGTCATAGTAAATCGCGTCGAAGCGGCACAACTCCTCGCACTTGCCGCAGGCCGTGCAGTGGCCGGGCTTGATCCGGGCCTTGCCGCCGCCCAGAAAATCCTTGCGCGACAGGATCCGCGGCTCCACGACCAGGTGCAGGTCCGCGGCGTCCACGTCGCAATCGACCAGGACGGCCGGCTTGGCCAGCGCCGCCAGGGACGCCACCAGCGAGGTCTTGCCGGTCCCGCCTTTGCCGCTGACGACCACGAGTTCCTTCATCGGCTCCTCCCGTCTTCCAGCCGGTGCAGCAACTGCTCGATGCAACTGCGGAAGGCCGGCACGGCTTCGCAGATCATTTCGCCGCGCGAGTACGCCTCGGCCACCGCACGGTCGTCGGGGATTTCGGCCAGCACCGGGACCCGGCCGCGATCACAATAGTCGCGGACGCGGCCGTTGCCGGCGCCGGCCCGGTTGATCACGACGCCAAACGGCACCTTCATGGCCCGGACCATTTCCACGGCCAGGGTCAAGTCGTTGAGGCCGAAGGGCGTCGGCTCGGTGACGAGGATCACTTGGTCACACCCGCGGATCGTCTCGACGACCGGGCAGGACGTGCCGGGCGGGGCGTCGAGGAGGGTCAACTCGGNGGGCGGCGCGGCCGACTTCACCTCGCGGATCGCCGGCGGGCTCATCGCCTCGCCCACGTGAAGCGTCCCGTCCACGAACAGAACGTCCCCGCTCTTGCCCGACCGAAGCACTCCGATCGGCCGCGGTACTTCGCGGATCGCGTTGGCAGGGCATGCCAGCAAGCACCCGCCGCACGAATGGCACAATTCGGCGAAGAGGAGCGTCTGGTTGGGCAGGCTGGCGATCGCCCCGTAGCGGCACGCCCGGGCACACAGGCCGCAGTGCGTGCAGAGGGCGGGATCGATCTCCGGAATGAGCTTCTCGATCGGACACTGCCGGTCGATGACCGGATTGAGGAAGATGCCCCCGTTGGGCTCTTCCACGTCGCAATCGAGATAGGCGACCGTACGGCCGCCCCGGGCCGCCACGTGGGCCAGGTTGGTCGCGACGGTCGTCTTGCCCGTGCCGCCTTTGCCGCTTGCGATTGCGACCCCGATCGGTTGGTAGACGATCGTGTCGCTCATTGCTCCGCGGGCTCACTGCTCGCGGGCCGGGAGGTCGCGATTTCTTCGATCCGTCGGCGGATCTGGTCGAGCGCCGCGGCCGTGGCCTCGGCCTGCGTCTTGAGCACTTCGAGATCCTGCTGAATCGCTTCCGCAGGTTGTGGCTGCGGTGCGGCGGGCGGCTCGGCCACGTCCATCGCAGCCCGCTGCCACCCGGTCAGACCGGTGGCGTAGAACATGTTCCGCCGTCCGCGTCCACCGCGGCCCCGGCCGCCCCCGAAGGCGCCGGCACCGAATCCGCGGCTTACAAATCCCGGCGCTCCGGCCCCGACACAATAGCCGGCCCCGCGCCCCGTCCTCGGTCCCATCCCCATCGGGCCCGTTCGATCTCCACCTGGCATGATGACACTCCTTTTCTGTTGAATTCGAGATAACAGTCCGGCCGTATGAAGTTGCTGGAAGAGGAGAAGGGAAAAGGAAACAGCGGGGGAAAAGGGGAGGAGAACAGGAGAGGGTTCGCATCCAGAACCGTGTGATCAGGGCACGATTTCTCGGTTTTCCCATTTTTCCAGAGCTTCTCCTTTTCCCTTCCCCTATTCGCGCTTCATTCTGCGGAACACCTGCAATTCGAGTGAGATGTGCACGACGCGGCCCGCCGCGAAGTGTATTCACGTCCAATGGCCTTCGACGTCGGCCCCGTCGGCGGCCCGAAGTTGCCCGGCCTTGAATCGCTCGACGGCCTCGCGGACCGTCCCCGTGACCCCGGTGTAGACGGCCACGCGGCCGGCCCGGAGCGTGGCGAACGCCTTCGGCCCGACGTGCCCGGTGAGCACGGCCTCGGCCCCCAGGCGGGCAGCGGTTTGCGCCGCCTGAATTCCCGCTCCCTGCGGGGCGTTGAGATTCTGGGCGTTGTCGTGAGCGGTGAATTCGCCCGAGTCGGTGTCGACCAGGACGAACTGCCTGGCCCGTCCGAAACGCGGATCGACCGGGCTGTCCAAACCGGGGCCCTGCGCGGTAACAACGACTTTCATGCAACATCTCCTTGGGCACCTCGGCCCCGCTTGCCACATCGCCTTCCGTGGCCGAAGCCGCGGCGGCGGCCGCAGCAGCCGGGCATGGCGAAAGCGCGGTCGCCCAGCCTGCCCGATCGGTAGGCGTCCAACACTTCGTCGACGCCGCCACAGACCCGGGCGATGACCTTGATCCCAGCCGCCGCGAGCATCGCCTCCAACGGCCTGGAAATCGCGCCGCAGATCAACACGTCAACGCCCAACTCACCGAGCCGTGCGGTACGCGAGTCCGGATCTTCTTCCTGGAGGATCGCATCGCTACGGAGAGCCGGCGTCCCCTCCTGGAGATCCACCAGGAGCAGGGTCCCCGCCACATCAAAGACGGGCGAGATCCGATCGCGCCAGACGGGTATGGCAATTCTCATGGCAAGCGCACTATGCACAGCGCATGCCAGTCACCTGGAGAACTCGGACGTGATCGCCGAACCTGTTTGATTACAGAGCTTTAGGACACGAGTGGATCGCGAAATGAAGAAACAGTGTATTGCGGAGTGCAACGGTTGGCTGGCGATACCATGGCGGAATGCAATTCCAAGTGGAAACGTCCGGACCTGTAGGGCACTTGAGAATAGCCCAGCGATAAATCGCTGGGCTATTGTCAAACGTCTCTCCGGGACGAAATTGCGATGCGTACGCTCTGGAATAAGACCCCAACAGCGTGAATCACTACCCTAGGGACCTTTGCTCCTGCCATCGACGTCGGGGAGGGGGACTCCCAAGGCTTTCGCTTTGCGGAACAGCGTGCTCGGGTCGATTCCAAGCTGCTTCGCGGCGGCCTTCCGGTTGCCGCCGTGACGCCGCAGCGCATCGGAAATCATCACTTTCTCCATCGCCCGAAGGGTCATGCCGCTGAGGACCGCGACCGGCGTGCTCGCGGCCCGGCGACGGAGATCCGGCGGCAAGTGCTCCGGCTGAATCATGCCGCTGTGACAGAGCACGAAGGCATGCTCGATGAGGTGCTCCAACTCGCGGACATTCCCCGGATAGTCGTACTCCATGAGGATGGCCAGCACTTCATCGGAGACGTCCACGACGTCCTTGCCTTGAAGACGGTTGAACTTGGCGATGAAATGTCCGACCAACAGCGGGATGTCTTCCCGCCGGTCAGCCAACGCGGGGAGCGTCAGGCGGATGACGTGGATCCGGTAGAAGAGGTCCTCCCGAAAGAGTCCCTTCCGGACCAGCTTGGAAAGGTCCTTGTTGCTCGCGGCAATGACCCGGACATCGGTCTTCACCGTCTCGACACCTCCCAAGGGCTCGAAGACCCGCTCCTGGAGGACGCGAAGGAGCCGGGCCTGCATCGCCTGGGACACATCGCCGATTTCGTCGAGGAAGATCGTTCCGCCCTCCGCCAGGGCGAAACGGCCGGGCTTGTCTTGGCGGGCATCGGTGAACGCGCCGGCCTTGTACCCAAAAAGCTCGGATTCCAGGAGCGTGTCGGGCATCGCGCCGCAGTTGACGGCGACGAACCGCTTGTCGCGGCGGCGCGAGAGACGGTGGACCGCCCGGGCGAAGCACTCCTTCCCGGTCCCGCTCGGGCCGTCGATCAGGAGCGTGCTGTCGCTCTCGGCGATTTTTGGGAGGATCTCGAAGAGCTGCCGCATGGGCTGGCTGCGCCCGACGATCTCGGCGAACGCGTTCTGCGATTCCAATTCCTTACGGAGTTCCTCGGCGAGCCGGAGATCGCGAAAGGTCTCGATGCCACCCAGCACCGCGCCCGATTCGTCGCGGAACGCGGCGGTGGAGATGCTGATGGGGACCCGGTTTCCCTTCGCGTCGAGAATGTAGACGGCCTTGTTGACCACGGGCCGGCCGGTGGTGAGCGTGTACTTCAGCGCGCAGGCCGTCTCGCAGATGCTCGCCCGGAACACCTCGCAACAAGGCTTGCCGACCGCCTCCTTCCGGCTCACCCCGGTGATCCGCTCGGCCGCGCGATTGAACGAAGTGATCCGCCACCGGTCATCGACGGTAAAGACCCCGTCGTTGATCGAGTCCAGGATAATGTCTCGCGTGCCGGGTGCGGGGGGCTGGACCATCGTTGTACCACCACGCGGCGGGGGCCAAAGCCTTGCCGAGACCAAGATCGTCCCTTGCCGCAGCGTCGGGCAAGCCAGGAAGCACGGGATTCTCCCTCCCGGTACCGGCGCATGGGTCGGGACACGGGTAGTCTACGTAACCCGAGGCCCAATGGGTCGCCCAAGGGCCCCCGCTGCCGGGGCATTGCAGGGTATCGGCACGATCTTGAGTGCAATGTGTCAGGCCACCGGGCACGTTGTCAACCTGCCCTGCAAGATCGTGCGCCGCTGTTGCCGTTGCGGGGAACGGGGGCGTTGGGCGTCGGGGACCGTTCCGCCCTCCAGGGATCGCGTCCCGTTGTCGGAAAGATTCGGGTCAGTCGCGCAGGACCTCAAACGTCAGCGTGGAGACGTGCATGGTCCGCTCGTAGGAATCGCCTTTGCGCAAGTGACTGAACTTGCTCGTGAATTCGAGGTCTCCTTCGTATCGCCCTGGAGTCTCGTCGGTATACCTGACCGACAGGATGTGCCGGCCGGCTGCGATCAGGGGGAAGCGGACTTCGCCGGTGCCGGGGGCGGCGGTGTTCTTCGTGCTCCATGCGAGCCCCTCGACTCCGGGATCCTTGGGGAAAGGACGGCTGCCGAGCGTGCTCAGTGTGGCGACGACGGTCCGGCCGCCGATTGGCTTCTTCTTGAACAACACCTTCGCGGCGACCACATCGCCCGGATGAAGATTCAGGATGTCGCCGCCGGGCACCAGGTCCAACTCGATGCGGAGCGGAGTCTCAATTCCGCGGACGCCCGGTCCGGCTCTGAAGACGGTCTTTCCGGCCATGACGATTCGGGTCTTGGCAGCCATTCCGTGGAACTCCCGGTCGAGAATCCCCGTCTGGCATTCGGCGCCGAGCACGTAGGCGCCCGGGGCTGCCGGAGTGACGGTTGCGGTGAGGCAATCGGATTTGAGGAGCAACGGGAGGTTCTTGGACTGCGAATCGGGTGCGACGCACCACGCGATCAGCTTCGACTGCTGGCGCTGGAGCCCCTCCCCGCTCTCCCTGTGGCCCGAGTGCCCCCAGCAGACGCGGACTTCCTGCCCCTGCCCGACCTGTCCGGAGGCGGCGGTCTCGATCCAGACCTCGTGGGCCAACGCCCCGGACGCGACGGGAAGCCCAACCAGCGCGACGAGCAGGCCGGCCACGAAGGACCGCGAAATCCGATGCACGTCACGGGTCGCTTGACGGTGGTTCATGCGGTTCTCCTCTTCACGGGATTTCCTTGCCAACGGGGAGTGATTGTCAGAACGGTTTGGACGTTTCGCCTCCGTTGCGCGAGCCGAGGGCGTGCCACGTGTCGCGGTCGACGCTGTCGCCGGCGAACCGGACCGAGCCATCGCACAGAATCAGGTTCACGCCGCCGGGATGGCGGCTTCGGGCTGCCTTCCAGAGTCCGCGCATCGGCGAAACCACGCCGCAATCCGGAACCGACGAGTTCGGCCCAAGATAGTGGTCGTAGCCGGAGTATCTCGGCCAGCCGTCGGCCCACCTGCCGTTGCGCGACGTCGACGCCGAAGCCCCGATCTGCGAGCACCGCGTCTCATCCAGGGGCAGGCTGCGGAGACTGACCATCACGTCGCGGGCGTTTTCGGCGGTGAGGCCGCTCACGCTGCCTCCGGGCCAGAGGGTGCTCTCGGAGGCCATCGCCGTGTTGGTCGTGCCGTCGGTGATGTCGGCGAAACGGGTTGTCGAATTGGCATAAAAGACGCCGTCGGTCTGCGTCGCTTCATGGACCGTCCAGGGCGGCATGCCGCTTCCCCAGCACGACATGTAGTTGGTCGGGCCGTAGAGCTCGTCGACCTTCTTCTCCGTATCGCTCGGGCAAAGGAACAGCGGGATGATCCCCGAAACCGGCCCCAGGTTGTCCGGATGGACGTTGTATCCGGGCCCCGAGTTGGAGCCGTTGTACGTGTACAAGGGCACGTCCATATTCAGCGATTTGTAGACGTTGTACTGTTCCATATACGGCGTGATCATCGCCAGCCACGACCAGCGGTACAAGAACGCTCCGACGCTGGGATAGGTCGGGCACACCTTCTCCGGATCGCCCGCCGGAAACTGCCCGCGGACGTCGTGGAAATTGTGCATCGCCAGGCCGATCTGCTTGAGCTTGTTCGTGCAGCTCGAACGGCGCGCCGCCTCGCGGGCCGCCTGGACCGCGGGCAGAAGCAGGGCGATCAAGATCCCGATGATCGCAATCACGACGAGGAGCTCCACCAAGGTGAAGCCGTCGCGGTTCGAGGCGGGACGGGCCATGGCCTTCCTCCTGGCAGAGTCTGGCGGGTGGCGGGCAGGTGGTATTACGGACGTCGAAATAGTATTACCACACGAGCCGGCTTTGTCAACCGCCACGCGCCGCCGGAGAACGGGCTCTCGTGCGCCGGGCATAAGTCGCTGCACGGGAGGGACTCAGCCGCCTTGCAGAGGCGAACGCCCCCTTGAGGACTCCTTTTGCCCCGGGGTGTTCTCCCCCGATCCCCGGCCCGGCCAGCAAGACCGTCGCGGGGTCTTGCACACGAGATGGACGACGGGTATCCTGGTTGTGTTACGATTTCCGAGACCGTAATACCACGGTCGCACCCCGCTGGGAAGGCCTTCCCATGACCCACGCTTGTCTCCGTCGACGCTTCCTCGCCCTGGTTCTCGGCGCCCTCGCGTCGCTAGTCCTTCCCGCCGCCGGCGTCGGGGCCGAAAAGCCGGCAACGCAACTCTACCTGGTGGGCGTCGGGCCGGGCGACGCCGATCTGGCGACGCTCCGGGCGATCCACGTCATGAAGCGGGCCGACCTGGTCTTCTGCTCCAATCGGATCGGCGAAAAGTTCTCCGAACACCTCAAGGGCAAGGAACTGGTCGACGGCTATTGGAGGCTCTTCCCCGGCTACGGAAAGGATCCCGCCTCGTTGAAGGGCAGGGAACGGGATCAGGCCGAACGGCTCGACGCCAAACGGAAGGACTTCATCGCCCGCGTCCGCAACGCCGTGGCCGACAAGAAGACCGTGGTCATCCTCGACAACGGCGATCCGCTGGTCTACGGACCGTGGGCGTGGTGCCTGGAGGAATTTGAGGACCTCAATCCGGTGGTTGTCCCCGGCCTGAGCTGCTTCAACGCCGGCAACGCCGCGCTCAAGCGGTGCGTGACGACGAGCGACCGGACCAAGTCGGTCATCCTCTCCGCGGCCGACTGGCCCGGCAAGACCGACACGATCGACAAGCTCTCCGTCCATCACTCCACGATGGTGCTGTTCACGATGCGGGCGGAGTTCAAGGACTTCATTGCGAAGCTCTCCGTCAACTATCCTCCGGAGACCCCCGTTGCGGTCGTGAAGCACGCGGGCTACGTCGACCAAGAAGAGGTGGTCCAGGGCACCTTGGCGACCATTCTGGACAAGGTCAGCCAGGATGCCCTGTCGTTCGAGTACTTGATCTACGTCGGCGACTTCTTGAAGCACCGATACAAGAACTCGAAGTGAGAGGCTGTCCGGGCGGGCCCGGATCCGGGCGTCATTTCGAGGCGGCGACTGGCAGGGAGGCGGTCGTCTCCTGCGTCGGCGTAGTCGGCCCGGTCGGGATGGCCAGGTCGGCGCGCGAGTGGAACTTCCAGGCGCCGCCCTCGCGTTTGGCCAAGAAAACTTCGCCGGCGTCGTCGAGGCAACCGCTCAGCGGGATGTCGCCGGTGACGCCGGGCCAGGGCTTCGTGCGATAGGCGATCACGTCGCGGACCTTGGCACGGTTCAAGCCGGCGACCTGGATCCCCCAGATCAGCATATTCATGCCGTCGAACCCGTGGGCCGCGTAGGTCATCGGCTCTTCGTGGAACTTCTTCCTGTATGCGTCGCGGAAGGCATCGAGCTTCGGGTCGGAGCGTTGGGGATTCCAGGGAGACCCGCAAACCACCCCCTCGGCGTTGGCGCCTGCGATCTTCGTGAAATCGTCCAGCAGGCACCGGTCGCAGGCGAAGTAGGGCTGTTTCATTCCGGCGGCCCGCATCTGGTTGAGGATCTTGGCCCCTTCGACGGCGTCGCCCCAGTGGACGACGGCCTCGAGGTTCGCCGCCTTCAGGCGTTCGATATGGAGGGAGAAATCCTCCGACCCCACGGCGTAGGCCATTTCGATCGGGACCGGCTTCCCCAGGCGGCGGCTCGAATCGCGGACTTCGCGGACACCGAACCGCCCGTAGCGGTTGCTCGCCCGGATGATGCCGACGCGTTGCAGCCCCAGCTTCCGGTAGAAGTAATCGGTCAGGAGATATGCCTGCTGCCGGTCGTCGCCGATGCAGCGGATGACCCAGGGGATGTTCGTCTCGATGAACGTGGGATCGGTGTCTCCGCTGTTCATCATGGGGATCTCGATCTTCAGGCCGACGCGGATGGCGATATGGCTGTTCGCCCCGTCGATGCTGCCGAGGATCGCCCAGACCTTGTGGAGGTAGGCGAGCTTGACGATCTGTTCGCCGGAAGCGCCCCACAGCCCATTGTCGTTGCTGATGACCAACTCGAAGGGGATCTTGCGTTTGAGATATCCGCCTTGGGCGTTTGCCTGCTCGATGGCGAGTTGGGCCCCGCGGAGCATCTGCTTGCCCATATTCTCCTCGTGGCTCTTGCCCCCGGTGGCGACCGAAACGGTCGGCTCGATCGGGCCGAGGAACCCGATCTTGACCGTCTTCACGTCGTTCGGCTCGGGGATCGCCCGGCCCGGCCCGGTGTATTCCATCTGGAGAAGGAAGTGACGCTTGAAGGGCGTAACGCCCCCGAACGGCGAGACGTCGTCCGGGGTGTGGGCGTAGCGGTCGTCCAGTCTCAGCGGCAATTCCGGGGTCTGATAGGCGTTGAGCGAGTTGATTTCCTTGAGGACCTCAAGCGTGTGCTCGTCTGCCTGGCAGGGCGGCATCGAGTCGGGCCCCTGCCGGGTCGCCTTCTCTTCGGCGAAGGCCGCCTGGCTGCCGAGGAGAGCCGTGAGCAACAGAACGAAGACGTATCGCATGGCAACAACCCCCGGGATCGCACAAAACAAAATGATGAAGGACTTCCTATTCGTGATCGGAAAGGCGGCTTGGAGCCCGAGAATCATCTCGCGACGACGGCTGAGCGGCGACTCCCTGGCGGACGTCCAGGAACTACTCCGGGATTTCGTTGGCAAATCCCCTCACCCCCTGTCCTTCTCCCGTCCGGCGGGAGAGGGGAGTAGCCCCCTTGGCTTGCCCCGGTTGCACGAGCCAGCCCGGGTTCTTCCTGAGGCCCGGGTAGTATCCGTCGCCGACGGCCCAGCCCAGTCCCTTTCCGGTGGCGACCCAGGTGTCGTGTCCGTCGTGGTCGATGTTGATGGTGAAGTTGTGGGGCACGGCCTTTTCCATATCGACCGTCTTCAGGAGCTTCCCGCGGCGATAGACACATGCCTTGCCGCGAAGCGTGTGTTCGTCGCGGGTGTAGGCCACGACCGTATCGGTCGGAAAGTGGGCCACGACCCCGAGCCCTTTGTCGTGGCAGAACCAGCACTCGTCGCCGCTGCGGGCCTTGAGGTTGTTGGTGAAATCGCTCGGCAGTCCGGTCTCCTGGGCGTACAAGCCGCGCCAGTGCCGGCCGTCGTAGCGGCAGCAGCCGAAGTAGGAAGAGACCCAGAGCATGTCGTCCGCGGGGCTGGCCCCGGTGATGATGACGTGGACGATTCCGTCGTCGCGATAGAGGTCGATTTCCATCTCGCCGTCCGGATCGATGTAGGCCTTCCAAGGGTCGCCCCGATGCTCGCGGTCCTTCTCGCAGTCAAACTCCAGGACGCCGCTCCCCCAGATGCCCAAGAAGACCTTGCCCTTGCCGTCGTACTGGGCGCTGTAGTTCCAGATCTCCTCCATCGGGGCGTTCTTCTCGGTATAGCCCGGATTATTCATGGGGGTTTGGAGGCGGGGTTGATTGGGGTGGCGTGGGCGGAAGGCGGGGTGTTGTGGTGAGGAATCGAGTCCGATGGGGGCACCACCC
>JGI11944J13513_1003043_pt1 | contig 10877 bp, 12 predicted proteins | sample TerdegcoTASludge_FD_13513 | JGI IMG/M metagenome (IMG submission 13513) | reverse complement strand
GGAATTAAAGTAAAACCAGAAATTGTTGTAGAGGTTGCGTTTGAAGATATACAAAAAAGTAGTAAATATGAGAGTGGTTATGCCTTAAGATTTGCAAGAATTTTAAGAATAAGAGATGATAAATTGCCCAATGACATTGATACAATAGAAGATATTGAGGGAATTTTTAACAAATTACACAATTTATGATGATATAATTTAAATATGAAATCTGGAGAGATTTTAAAAGATAGAGGTTTAAGATTCTATAAAAATGCAGTTGAACTATTTTTACCTTCTACTTTTTTAAAAGATCAAATTGAAGATATGATAAATTTTGTTCAAGAGTTAATAGATATAATTGAAAAGGAATGAGATATTTTGATCTATTGTTAGAAAGGTTTAAGGAGAGAGAAAAATATATAAATAATTTAGATTATTATTTAAATATAATTAAAAAATTTTTTAAAGAAAAATTTGGAGATGATACTAAAATATATCTTTTTGGTTCCTATTTAACTAAAAATTTCGGACCAAATAGTGATATAGATATTTTAGTTATTAAAAAAGGAGAATCGCTTTTTGTAAGGGATAAATCCGAAATTATTGCTGAATTAAGAAGAATAATTGGATTTGTAAATCCTTTTGAGATTCATATAATATCAGAAGAAGAATATGATGAATGGTATTCAAAATTCATTAAAGAAAAAAGAGAAATATAAATTTTATTTACTATAAAACTATGATATAATTTTTCTAATTATAAAATGAAAAAAATAGTTAAAACTTTAACAATTTTGATTTTTATAATTCTTCTAATATCTGTCAATTCTAATTTAATTGAATCTCAAAAGGTTTTCTATGGTTATATTAAAAATGGTAGATTTTTGGTTCCATTAAGGGGTGTTTTTGAAGAGTTTGGAGCAGAAATTTACTGGTATGATGAAACACAATCCATAGAAATTAGATTAAATGACACTGTAATTATTATGAGAGTTAACTATAATTATGCGATGGTTAATGATAATGTTTTAATACTTGATGTTGCACCTGAGATAGTAAATGGTAGAACATATGTTCCTTTAAGATTTGTAGGCGAAAGTATGGGTGCTTCTGTCGAGTGGAATTCTTCTTTTATGTATGCAAGAATTATCTATAATAATATAGAGATAATTGTAAAAGAAAAAAGTAAAAATATTCAAATTGATTATAAAAATCAAAAAATATATGATTATAATGTAAATGTAGTTAAGATTCCATATCCAACACTTCTTGAACTTGAACCAAGGGTAGTTTTAGCAAAGAATAAAATAAATGGAAGAGAAGATTTCAAATCAATTGTTGAAAGATCAGGGGCTGTAATTGCAATAAATGGAGCATTTTTTAATACAGATGAAAATCAAAAAGATTCAAATGAACCTTATGGATTTTTTATAAATAATGGTAAAATTCTTCACATAACAAGAAATAGAGCTGTGATGTTCTTCACAAAAGATATGAAGGTTATTATGAATAGAGTAAACATAAGATTCAATGGTTATCTAAAATTACCAGATTCTCAAAGAGTACAAAATTTTTATATAAATAAAATAAATCATACCCCTGATAACAACGATGTTGTTATATATACAAAAGAATGGGGAAATGTTGTAAGAGCAGATAATTTTCCAGTGATTACAGTTCAGAATGGAGTTATAAAGGATGTTGTTTGGTTTGGTGATGTTAGTATTCCAAATAATGGATATTTAATTCTAATGAAGGGAGTTTATATTAATGATAATAAAATAGAAAATTTTTTGATAAATAGAGAAATTTGGTATGACTATGATTTTTTTGATAATTATGGCAATAATTTAAACTATCTTTTAAAAGATTCATATCTTGCAATAGGTTGTGGTCCAGTATTAGTTATGAATGGTAAAGTTGATTTTAATCCTGTTCTTGAAGAGTTTGAGAATGAAAAGATATTATCACTTAAAGGGCAAAGAAGTGCGATTGGTGTTAAAAATGATGGCACTTTAATTTTAGTTACCTGTCCAAATATAACAGTATCAAAACTTGCAGAGGTTATGAAATATTTAGATTGTTACTATGCTATGAACCTTGATGGTGGGGCTTCATCTGCTCTATATTTAAATGGAAAATATATAACTTATCCTGGTAGGCTTTTAAACAATGTTGTAGTTTTTGTGAGAAAATGATTTTCAAATATTTTTGTAATTTTTTAGAAGTAAATGATTTTCAAAACAATGTTGTAGTTTTTGTAAGAAGACAATTCTCAAAATAATGTTTTAGTTTTTTAGGAAGATGATTCAGAAAATAATGTTTTAGTTTTTGTAAGAAGATGATTCAAAAAGTTACATAAGGTAACTTATCACTCATAGAATTAAATAAAATTAATAGAGATACTTATTTACTTATTGATTTTTCTTTACTAATTATTAAAAGTTAAAAATAAATATAAATATATGTTTTGTTTAAGATTATTTTCCACATCTTTTAAAATTTTAGGAGTTTCCTGAACTTTTTCTTTTTAAGATTATTTACATAAACAATTGATTATTTAAAGGTTTTTAGTCTTCCAATTTTAATTTTTATAATATCTTAAAATTCTTTCTCTGTCTTCATTTTCCTTATTACCTTTATAATAAATTTCAATTAGCTCAATTTTATCCTCTTCTTCGAAATAAGCATAAATAATCCTAATACCTGATTTAACCCCTTTACCTTTAAGTGAACGACAAGTAAATTTTTTTGCTTTGTAAATTTTAGGATTTTCAATCTGTATATCTCTAATTTGAAAAATTCCACCATTATCAATTTTCGATTTATGATAAAGATAAAGTTGTGTATCAATGAAGATTTTCAAATCTTCCTCAACGGTAATAAATCTTTTGCTTAATCTTTTTAAATCATTTTTAAATTCAGGAATAAAAGAAACATTTTTAAATTTCAATATCTTCTGTATATTCTCTTACTGAGTAGGGAGGAGTTCTATAAAAAACAGTTTCATATTCTATAATTTTCCCATCCTCAGTAGTTAACCATGGAACATCATTATGAGAATATTCACTAATCTGAGCTGCATTCATATCTGAAAGTCTATTTAGAACATCATCAATTAATTCAACTTCATGTGCCTTTAGTTTTGTAAGGTCGGGCTTTCTCAATGGTAAATATTTTGTTTGTGGATAAGTAAAATATTTAGTTTTTAACCTAATAATATCTTTATTTATTAACTTTTCTACAATTTCTTTAAATTCTAATGGAGTTGGGCCATATTTATTTTTTATATATGTAGCACCAATCAATTGCTCTTCATGCTTCTCATAAAAATCAAAGTCTATGAAATAAAGAAGTTTATATATAACTGTTTCTCCAATATTAGGTTTTGAACCAACCTTATTTAGGATATATAGAAAAACTTCTACAAATTTATCTAATTTTTTCTGAGGAACATTAATTCTTATTTGGGATTTTACTTTTGGACCTTTTTTACTTTCTTTTAATATTATATCTATTTCCTTTTTTGGATCTAACAAATCATCTATAGTAATATTGAATAAATCAGATAATTTTTTTGCTAATTCAATAGTTAACTTTCCACTTTTTTCATTCTCTATTACAGAAATAGTTGAACGGGAAACACCTAACAAATTAGCAAGCTTTTGTTGGCTTATTCCAGCCCTTTCTCTTAACTCTTTTATTCTTTTTCCAATATGAACCATAAAATCACCTCTACTATATATTATATTATTGTATGAAATTTTGTCAAGTATATGTTATATTTTTTTACAATACCACCTGAATATTATCTTAAGTTTGCCTGAGAGAAAGCATTAATACTACAATTTTATGTTCTCTTTTTCTGGTTGTGTTTCTTTCTTGTTCATAATATTTTCTACATTAGAATAGAGTAAACAAAATAATGAAAATTAATTATCAAAAGTTATTTGATATATATAAAAAATTTATTTAAAAAAAATTGAGAATTTATTTATAATTGAAGTATAGAAATAAAATTTGTATAATAAATTTGTATGAAAACTATCAATTTAAATATTGATAAATTGGGAAATATAACAATTGACCTTGATTTAAAAGTTAATGCATATCTACTTTTAGAGAAAACAAAGAAACCTAAACAATTATTTTATGAGATATTAAAAGATAATTTTATAAATCCTAAATTAACTAAAGAGATTTTTAATAAAATTAGCAAAGAGGATTTAAGAAAAATAGGAATGTTGATAATAGAAGCTAATAATTTAAAAGAATTTTATAAAGATTATAAAGATAAATCATTTTATTATTCTTTTAAGGTGACTCTTTTAAAGAATAAAAAAAGTATTGAAAAAAGACTAAAATTTGGAGACGAATTATTCAATAAAATTAAATATATTCAAGATAATATTTCAAATTTAAATATTACAAAAATAATGCATGAACAAGAAAATAGATATTCAGAATTTTTATCAAGCCTAAATAATATTTCAAAAAAGATAAATGAAGAAATTAATAAAATTTCTGAAGGTATTTCTAATTTTTTTAAATCTAGTTTTTTTAAAGAAAGTGCTCAAAAATATTTTGAAAGAATTGGACCAAATGGAGAAAAATTAGTAGAAATATTAGCAGAAAGAAATTGGATATTACCTTTAGATGTACCTTTAAATTTTGGAAGTTTAATTATTGATTTATATGAGAACAAACCATATGATGAAATTGATAATTTAATGTTAAATTTAGTTAAAAAAGAAGAATTAGAAAATTTAACAAATAAATGGTATGATCTAAAATATTTTAAAAAAAGAGAGAATATTTTAAAAGCTGGTATTAATGCACATATTGAAGGTTATTATGAATTGTCAATTTATACATTATTACCTCATATAGAAGGAATAATATGGGATTTTTTGAGGGATTTATATTGTGAAGATGAATTAAAGAAAATCGCTAAAAGTCCAGTAAAAAAATTTGAATATTTAGGAAATTATTATGTGGAAAATATAAGAATTGATTTTATGATAAAACCCTTTTTCGATAACATTTCTGATAAATTTCCTTTATATGCGCACAAAGATTTTTCTGAAATAAGTGAGGATTATGATCAATTAAATAGACATGTTTTATTTCACGGTATAATAACTAATTGTTTTTCTGAAATCAACTCATTAAAATTAATTTATATATTAGATTTTTTATGGTATATAATCGATTTTAATAAAAAAAACCAAAAACATTTTTAATTAGAAGTTCATTTATATTTATAATAAAAACTGTTAAATATAATAATGCAAAATTATATTAATTTTTAATAATTTAAAAAGATTGATTTAATTTTATCATTTACAATCCAACTTATATCCTTTACTGCTTCTGTCTTTTGCATATGCACAAGCTTCTTGATTTGGGTCTTTTTTTAAATCATATTTCATACACCAATAAACATCTGAAAAAATAATTGGACCTCCAGTTGTTTTCTTGGTAATAAAAGGACATTCCCCCACACCTTTTTATAATCATTTTATCCTCCTAATTTAAATTTTATCACTATAAGGTGAACATTTAAAAAAATTAAATCCAAAATCCTCTTTATATAAATAATGATTAAGGTGAACATTTAATTTTATTTTAGAATTTTATTTCTCTTTAAATGTCAACTTTTTCTAAAGCTTCTAATTTCTTATAAAGGTCTTCTATCTCCTCGTATGTTTTAAATTGGCAAATTTCATCTAATCCAGAAGAGATGAATGTTTTTCTTCTTATTTGATTTTTAAACATTGATTCCTTATTTTTTGAGGATACAATATATGCTTTTTCCAATGGAAAATCTATTTTAATATCATTTAATCTCAATAGGCCAGAATATATAGAAGTTGTTGTTTCAATTTCAAAAAATGCTACAGGGTTTGTGGTTTTTTTCTTGAACCATATTACATCCACATATTGAGCAATATCTAAGATATCAGGATTTGTAAAATATGGTAAATTATTAAGACAAAAATTACTAAATGTTTCACCATTATATACTTTATTTAAATCATTCTTAGCAACCCAAACATCGTAATTTTTAAATAATCCTATCTTAATTAATTGCCATTGAATTTTTGTATGCGTATTGTCCTCTTCTTTCTTTTCTATTTCTTCTTCTATTGGAGCCTTTTCTTTTAAAACATCAGCGCCGATTTTTTTATGGAAAATCAACTCTAAAAATTCATCTGTTAAACTTAGATCATTTAATCCTAATTTTTTACTTAAATCTTTAATAATATTAGTTATTTTTAAATAATATTTTCCCTGATTTTCACCTTTTATTTTTTTTGGTAAAAGCCCCAATATGTCTAAACCACCATCAACAGCGCTATTCCAAATTGCACATTCTTTTGGATTTCCTAAAAATAATATTATCGAAGCAAAATTTCTACTAACTCCATATAATTTATATTCACTTTCAAAATTGTATGCAAAGTTATAGAATCTTTCTTCTATAGGATCGTTTCCATATATAAGATAAATCAATGAGTTCCTTATTTTTTGAATTCCATTCTCTTTAAATGTATTTGGATATAACTTCGGTCCACCTACTGTTACTTTATTATAAATATTTAATGCTTCTTCTATAGTAAGTTTTTCTAAATTCTCTTTTGAAAGAATTGGTCTTATCTTCTCCATAGGTTTATCAAACCACTCTTTCCTTTTTTCTTTATAACTTAACCCATTTAACTCTTTTCTTGGTTTTTCAAACTCTTCTAAAATTATTTTTAGTTTATCCTCAGACATCATTTCCTCACCTATTTTAATTTTTTGAATTTCTATTTTATTATAAATCAATATAACTAATAGTAAACATTTTAATTTCTAACTCTAAAACTTTTTCCTCTTGATTTTCTTTATTTTTATACGATTTTATACACATACTGAAAAATTATTATTTCATGATTTTATTTGTAAATTATTTTATTAGAAATGAACTAAAAATCCTAAATCTTCTTGAAATTTGCTTGATAGTTTTGAATAGATTATTATTTTTCATATTCATTCATCTATAATAGCATTTAATTTCATATCAATTAAGTAAATAGCTTTTTGGTGAATTGATTTAATTTTATCTACTATAATTATTAAATTATTCAATTTATTAATCAATAATGAACATGATTTATTAAGGTCTATTTGAATAGATTTTAAATTTGAAATAGTAAATTGAAATTTTTTAATTTGTGAAATTAAAATATCAGACGCCTCTTTTCCTTCTTCAAATTTTTGTTTATCATAATTTAAAGTATCTCTATCTTTTGGTGTATCAATATGTCTTAAATAATTTAAAATACCTGATTCTAATAAATCTGTATTTTTCTCTAAAATTGGTAATTTTTCATCAATTTTATTTGAATATTCAGAAATGTCTTTTGCTAAATCTTGTGCAATTTTATAAATTTCATTTATTTTATTAGGTGATTTTTCGATTTCTTTAATATTTTTCGAATATGAATAAAACTTACTTCCTAATTCCATGGTGTCCTCAGTTATTAAATTAAAAATACAAGTTATCTCTTTTGTTGAGTCATCAATATCTTTTAAATAATCTAAATATCCTTTTTCTTCGATTTCTAATACTTTTTCTGACTCTATAGTTATATCTTTACTTTGGGTAGTGAAATAATCAGATACAGGATTACCAAAGGTTAAATTATCATAATTTTCAAAAATATCTATAAGAGATTTTTTTAAATTTTCCACATCTTCATAATCTCTTGAATATTTTATTATTCTGTAAGTTTTAAGATCAAATGGAAGTTCATCAATCTTTTGAGTTAACATAATTGTTTTCTTTTTTAAAGCATGCGAAATTCCTAATTCATAAAATACATTTGGATTAAGGTTTGTTAAATCTGCAATTATTAAATCAAAATTATATATTTTGTCTATTATATCAAATATAATATTTTGTTGATTTTGGTTTTCATCTACTCTTGTTACAAAATATCCTAAATTTTTACATATTTCTTTAATAACATCATAAACCCAATCAAATTCCTTTGAAAAATCCATAATAACAAATATTTTCATTTTATGATTAACCTCCCTTTATGATTCGTATGCTCCTAAAATCTGAACTATATTTCCTAAATATTCCTCTTTTTTATAATTATTAGGTACATATATATCTTTGAAATTCTCATTATAATTTTCAATTAAATATCTAATAATCTTAATTAATTCTTCATATTTACCTTCTGAATTAATAAACTCATCAAAAATTTTTCTTAAAGTTGAGTCCATTTTAATTTTATCCAGAAATATTTTTGTAAAATTCTCACCAAATTTTAATAGAAATGTCCTTTCATCTATTGTTGTTAAAAGTGTAAGCCATATATCATCATATTTTAAAATTAATAGTTCATTCAACGAATAATCTTTATCAAATAAAATTTTTGTAATTTCATTACCATAACACGCACCTATTTCAATATAAAAATCAAAATTATTCATAACTAAAACCATTTTAAATTCTGTTGTTTCTTCATGAATAATTTTTATATTCTTACTTTCAGATATAAAATTTTTTAAATCATTAAAACCTTCAATATTAGACGAATAGAATCCTTTCCTTCTATCCTCATTAATAGTTGCTGGATTTCCATTTAAATCAAACAAAATTCCAATATATATTTTTATTTTATTTATATTGCATGATTTTAAAAACTCTACTAAAGAAAATTCCTCATCCTCTTTTCTATATAACTTAATATTTGTGTTAATTAAAAGAGAAATAATGTTTTTAAATTTTTTAGTCCAGATTTCCCTTCTTGCAGCTGTACCTCCAGAATCAACTCTATTTTTTATTTCCATTAGTATAAGATTATTATTGATTAAATTACTAATATCTATTGTTTCGTCATATTCTCTCTTACCAATCCAATCAAAAGAATTTTTTCTAAGTATACTTTTCTCTTCACTGGTTAAAGAATCTGTTGTAAAAATCCCCTTTTTTCTATAGATATCTGTATTAATAATATAATTTGGCAATTCGCTTAATTTTAAATCTATTGAACATTTATCATAGAATGATGAGAGTTTCTTTTCAATATATTTTCCTCTTCCTCCTTTACTTGCTTGATAATATGAAGTTACACTTAAAAGTGATTCGTAATAATCTTTTATTTCATTTGGAACACTTTCTAAACCATCAAATACTTTAGATATCGGATCAAAAGATGAGCTTTCTTTATTGATAGATAGTTCAACTAATTTAGTGATTATATTTTTATATGGGTCATAAAGAAGTTTATGTCCAAGGTCTAAATTTTCTTTTTTCCTTATACATAGAAGATTCCACTTCCTAATTTTCACTATTTTTCCTTCTCAAAGATAATTATACTCTCCCCTCTTATTGCTCTATTTCTTAAACCTAAAAGAGGATTAAAAATTAGTTTTTCAAATTTAAATCCTGTTTCTTCACAGAAGTTTTTTGTTATCATTGTTGTTGGTATTTTTTTACCATTTACAGTACTATCGCCTATTATAATTGCAAGTTTACCGCCTTTTTTCAGTGAATAATATATATTTTCAATTGATTTTCTTAAATCTTCATAATATTGAATAACTTTTGGAGGTAGATTTGAATACTCGCTTCTAAATGTTGAACTAAAGCTATTTTTCATTCCAAGATATTTAGATTCAATTTTTTTCATATCAATTCCTAAATAATCATAAGCAATTTTATCCTTTCCAACATAATCTATAGAAAAATAATAAGGAGGACTTGTTATACATGCGTCAAATTTTTCATGAAAATCCAAATTTTTAATTTCAAGTGCATCTCCTTCTATTATTTCAGATTTTTCAAATAAAAGATTATATCTCTCTTTTATTTCTTTAATTTTTTGATAACATTTTTTTATATAGTTAAATTTTTCTATAAAAAGTCCATATTTCCCCTTTCTATCATATCTTGATGTCCTTGAAAAAGCATCAATTGTATCGAAATATATAATTAACATCAATTTATGTATAGTTGGATTAGAATGTTCCCATTTTTTATTCTCAATTTTATCTAAAATATCTTGAAGTTCATCTATTTTAAAATTTAAACTTTTCTCATCAATAAAAAGAAGGTCATTTTTTAAATTAGATAAAATAATTCCCATAGGTGTTATATCAACACCAACACTTTTTATACCCATAAATGATGCTTCGTGAGTAGTTGTTCCAGAGCCATTAAATGGATCTAAAATTAAAGAATTTTTTGATAAATTAAAGGCATTAATTAAAGTTCTAACAACTCTTGGATAAAATTTTCCTTTATATGGATAGAGATTGTGAAAAGCGTATGCGTTTGTATCTCCAAAAGTATCAACTAAATTAGCATATAAAGTTTTTTTATTTTTAACCTTTTCAAGGTGTGCAATTCTTAATTTTATAAACTCCTCATCACCTTTTAGTTCAACGCTTCTATTAATTGGATCAATTTTATATTCTTCGCACAACCCCTTCAATTCCAAATCTAATAATTCTAAATCAGCCAAAGTTTGCATCCAAAAACCAAAAGTGGTATCTCCTTTAGGCTCTACATATTTTAAAAATTCTTCAGAATATTGGAAAACTATCTCTTCATATGAAGGAAATTCTTCAGTCCCAAACATTGTTTTTATTGTTTTTGAACTTTTTTTATTATTAATCATATTTTAATCCTTTCACTTAATTATAACAAAATATCATTAACCTATTTTAAAACTTCTTCCTCTTGACTGCCATTAGACTATTTACTATTAAAACTTCTTCCTCTTGATGGACATTATGACTTTGTAGAGTTTGATGTTCATATTCTCTTTGAGTTCTATGGGTTCATATTTTTCATTTGCTGGTTCAAGAAGGACCTTCCCATTTGTTTTCTT
>JGI11944J13513_1003042_pt1 | contig 10877 bp, 11 predicted proteins | sample TerdegcoTASludge_FD_13513 | JGI IMG/M metagenome (IMG submission 13513) | reverse complement strand
CGGAAATGGGAACGTGGGTTCTAGTTTGTTACTTGGGGGCAGCATGGCTCATCTTCGCCGATTGATGTGGTTTGCGCTTGGGTTCTTAATAGCTGCGGTGCCTATGTTGGCGGCGGCTGAAGAAAAAAATCTCTGGGAAGCAACGTTATACGGCGGGCACACTGTATATGCCTCGACGGCTAATCAGGCATGCGGGTTTATTAAGCCGAGATCGACGGCAAGTGGTAATTTTTGCCGTGATTCTGATGGTACTGCGTGGGGTACGGTTTATTACAGGTTGGCGAGCTGCGCTGGTACTTGGACGGAATCGTCAAGTACGCCGGGATACTGGTATTGCCAGGCGAGTCCGCAAGCGCAATGCGAACAAAGTGGGGGGTATTGGGGTGGCAATAACACGGTTGGTGGGCTGTTTGAGCCAACGGAAAGTTGTTACGCCGCAACGCCGATATGCATGGAATCGGGCGGTGTAGTCGCGTCGGTGNATAACCTTGATGGGCGCTGCGGTGTTTATCAAGCGGCGTGCCCTGCGGACTATGGGGACCCTGTTTCGCCGGGAAATTTGGGCGGCGGTCAGTGCTTGTATGGGGGGACGCCGCCGGACCCGGACCCGGACCCGGAGCCGGATCCTGACAAACCGGACCAAACGCCAAGCGGCTGCGGGGCAGGGCAGGATAGCGGCACGGTTAATGGCGTGCCTGTGTGCATCAATCGCCCGCCGAGCAACAGCAGCGACACCAAGACCGAAACGAAAACGAACCCGGACGGCAGCACGACGGAAACGACCAAGACAACGAACACGACCGTCAATAACACCACGAACACGACGACGACGACGACGACGACGACCGTCGTTCATAAGGATTCGACGGGTGCTGTAACGGGGACGGAAACGACGACGGAAACGCAGGAGCAGAGCACGGACGGGTACTGCGAAGCGAATCCCGATTCAACGGTTTGCGGCGGCGGCGAAGGCGGTTGGCAAGGCGGGTGCGACGATCCGGGGCGCGTCGTGCATGAGTGCAAGGGCGATCCGATCCAGTGCGCGATTGCAGAACAAACGCTGCGGACTCGTTGCGCGCTGGCTGCTTCTGATGCGGTAGTGGAAGCGTTCGAGGAAATGGTCACGTTCGACGGCACGGGCGAAGGCGAAGGACTAGACCGGCGCGAAATTCAGGTACCGGAAACGCTGGACGTCAATGAGATCGGCGGCGGCGCAGGGCTTACCGACAAAACGTTCGTCATCATGGGGAAGTCAATCGAGGTGCCGTTTAGCTTGATCAATAGCTACCTCGATATCTTCGGCGCGGCGGTGATGATGATTGCGTGGATTGTCGCGTTCAATACGATCAGGGGGGCTATCTGATGCCAGCACTAGCAGCAGCAATCATTACGGCCCTTGGTTGGGCGATGCGGTTCTTGGTTGCCAAGGTACTGCTCGCGCTTGGCCTACAGATGGCGTATCTCGTGGGTATGGATGCGCTCCTAGGGTTCGTCATTGATCAGGCGTTTTCATACATGGGTGCGCTCAACGGCGACGTGTATGCGATCGTGCGGCGCTGCCGGATACCGGATGCGATTGCGGTGATCTCGGCTGCGGCGTTGGTCAAGCATTCTCTTGTTTATGGTGCCGGGAAGTTGATGTTTGTTTCGAGGTCGGCGGGATGATCTACATTCACACGGGGCAGCCGGGCGCAGGTAAAACCCTTTTCACGCTCGATATGGTGCGCAAGCGGGCGCAGAAGGAAAACCGGCCCGTGTTCTATCACGGCATCGAACTGCAAAAGCCGGAACTCTTCGAGGGCTGGCAGCTTCTCGAGGACCCGACGCGCTGGATGGATTGCCCGGACGGGGCCATCATCGTGCATGACGAGTGTCAGACCCTGTACCGGCCTCGCGGCAATGGCGCGGCGGTGCCTGAGTACGTCGCCCGGTTCGAGACGCATCGCCACAATGGGTGGGATATCTACCTGATAACGCAGCACCCGATGCTGATTGACAGTAATGTTCGGCGCTTGGCGGGTGAGCATGTGCATGTCGTGCGGGCTTTCGGGGCAGGGATGGCGACCCTTCACAAGTGGGGCCAGGTCAAGGAGCAATGTGATAAGACTCGCGCCGATTCGGTCAGCGAAACGCGGGCTTACCCTAAAGAACTGTTTGATGCGTATAAGTCCGCCACGATCCACACGCATAAGGCTCGGATTCCTCCACGAGTGTTCTTTTTGCTGGCGATTCCGTTATTTCTTGCTGCGCTGGTTTGGGCTTTCGTAAGCTGGTATCAGCGACAGGCTGAAGGTCCGAAACTCGATAAGCCGGAACAGATGGCAGCGGCGGCGGCTTGGGGGCAGGACGCGGGTCGGGGGGAGCGACCAGTGCGCCGCAAAACGCTGAATGAGTGGATCACTGAGCAGGAACCGCGCTTGATCGGCTTGCCTCATACCGCGCCGGTTTATGACGAGATTACAAAGCCGGTGCGAGCGCCGTATCCGGTCGGGTGCGTGGCGAACGCCAAGCGTTGCACGTGCTACACCGAGCAGGCGACGCCCATGGATACGCCGGACGCGCTATGCCGTCGCATCGCCGAAACCGGCTATTTCGTTGCGTGGGACACTAGCAGCAAAGGGCAGCCGAACGGACAGGCGGCGGCTACGCCGACGGCTGGCGGGTTGGCTGAACCGTTCGCTTCCGATAGTAGTCGTGGCGGTTTGATCGCTACGGGTGGAACGTATGGGGGTGTTCCGTCTTCGGGTGTGCGCTAGTGCATGCCTTGCAACATGAACTCGCTTTATCATCCCGGCGTTACTCGCTCGGGATGGTGCTATGCGCTCGCTATATTTGTTTTCGCTCCTGCTGTTCGCTCCCGTTGTTGGCGCGCAGTCGATCTCACAAGAGGCCGGCAAAGAGGTCGGAAGATTCGGCAAGGGGGTTGCACAGTCAATCATGGATCTTCAACCGCACTGGGAAACCATTGAGCCCAGGTCGAAGGAAGAATGCCTTAAGGAATCCGGCGGCGTACTCGACAACCGATTCGTGCGGTGCCGAAACGGGCGCCAAGAGTGGGTCCGTTACGACACCGAAGGGCGGCGCAAAGTCTTGCAGGTCCGGGCAATTCCGAACTGAGCATCAGCACAGGGCTGTGCCGATCTTCCATAGGTCGGCGTTCCCAAAAAACGGCGCTGCGACCTCTCGCAGCATGCGGCCGCTGGCGGCCGCGCCATCCTTGCTGTTCCGGTCGATCAGGCGCAGGGCTTCAGCCAGCATGGCGCGCGCCTTCTTCATCGGGTCGGCGGCACGCTTCATGCGCTCGGCCAGTCGGCCTGTCATGTCGTCCAGCGCAAGCGCCAGCTGGCGGGCGAGGAATTCAGCGGATTTTCTCAGTGCCTTCGGGATCATGGTCTTTTCTCCTACCGGGTTCCTAGATCCGGAGCCGATCGTTTGATCCTCTCCGTTTGTCGCATCTCTGGCTTAGTCCTTCCGTACTTCCTGAGTCCGTCGCCGTGAGCGTGGGGGCGTGCCGGTCGGGGCGGAACGTCAAGGGCGGGGCCGCCCCGTTCACTTCACCCTTGACGGGACGCAACGAACGGCACGACAACAAAGCGAAGGCGAGGGATGAAGGGGGTGCGGAAGGGCGGCGGGATCTGCGACGGACGGGGAGCCCGCCGGGAGGCACTCACGGCGTAGCCGTCTGAATTGCAAGAGCGGATCAGCGACAAAGAAAAAAATTTCGGTAGAGCGCGTCAGCAGGTTTCAGTGCGCGCCGTGCTTCCTGTATGTGGCCACCTTGGGCGAAGAACCTTCCTTATCTCTATTTCAGATTGCGGACCTCGAGGCCGGCAAGTCGTCCGACTGCGCGGACGTGGCAACGAAAGATAAGGGCGGAAAAAAACCGCCTGCTGGCGGTTGGTGTCGATCCGTTCGAGCTTCACGCGGTCTGTCGTGTGCTGTGAAACCCGAGATGCGAACGTACTTTTAATCGCGCAAAGCGCGTCCTCGGGTTACCTTGACCGCTGCAATCCAACTTAACATAACACAAAGAGTCCCGAGAGCGGAATGCAGTAGCGGTGCGGCTTCTGCGCTCGTCGCTGTCGCTAACAAAACGACAGTGGCAAGCGCACTTAATGACGCTGCCATTCCGCCAAAATTTGCGATTCGCTCCCAGTATGCGCGGCGGTCATCGTCTTTCTCTCGCTCGGCGTTCGCTTGGGCGATAACTCGTAGCGGATCGATTCCGAGAATTCCGGCTATCTGGGCGGCGGTGTAGTCGTCAATGGTGCGTTCGCCGTTGTAGTACTTAGTGAGTGCTGCACGGCTTAATCCGAGTGCGCGCGCAACGTCCGCATTCGATTCGGCGCCCAGTTTGCGGCGTGCCGCGTCTAGATAGTCCTGAGTCCGCATTTCAACTCCTCCTAAGGGTCGATGCACCCTAACTGCGTTGTTAGTACTTGACAACAAGGTTAGTACCCGGATACATTTTGGGCCGGTGGCAGGTGCCAACAGTTCAGGAAGGGGTTCTCGTGCGTCTCCGTCGTCCCGAAATGTCGCCTAGTGAGTTGGAAGCGTCAGTGCGTCTGACTGAGGCGGACTGCGCCCGTATTCATGCGGCGGGTCCGCGGACGGTCGCACGGGACGCTTGCGGCACGGGCGACCGTCCGCGGATGCCCCCCACAGTAAAACGGGGAGAACATCGGTGGGGGGAACCCATCATGACGAACCAGTATGTAGAGCTGGTCACGTCAGATGGCAAGATCAAACAGGTTGTAAAGCGTACGGGTCTCAATGGCGCGTCAGCATTCATCGACTGGGTGAATTTCACTTGTCATGAAACGACATTGACGAACCTTGGTGCAGGTATGGGCATCACGGATTTCGACGTCGTGTCGAAGTTTTCTGAGGCCCTTCAGGGTGTTCTCGGTTACGGCATCACTCGCCAGTGTGCTCGGGGTCGTAACTTCTATGACAGGTCGTATGAGCTTGGCGAAGGTTTCGGCTTCGTCTGCCACGGTGGCCAGCGAAATACGATCCTCGTGATGATCAACGGCTCCGGCGTTGCTGCCGCTACGCCGGGTTGGCAATACAGGCTTCAGCACTTCCTAGAATGCGTCGCCGTCAATCCGCGCCTGACGCGAGTGGATCTTGCGCATGACTGCTACGAGGGCGAATACACGGTGGATCAGGCGGACGCCGATTATGACGATGGTGGTTTTCGCCTGCCGAAGTCGCCCACGAACCCGGATTGCGAGCATAGGGGAAACTGGAAGCGGATCAATGGCAAGGGCCGTTCCTTTTATGTCGGCCTTCGGACTTCGGGCAAGTTCCTGCGCGTGTACGAAAAGGGAAAGCAGCTTGGTGATCCGCGCTCGGAATGGGTCCGCGTTGAACTCGAACTCAAGTCCGTCGACAGGGTGATTCCGTTTGACGTCCTCGTTAACCCGGGCTGCTACCTCGCCGGGGCATATCCGGCGCTCAACTGGATCAACGAGAAAGAGCAGATTCGAATTCGCACGATCCGCGAAGAAAAGGTCTGCATTAAGGCTCAAAAAGAGGATTGGATTAAGCGCGTCGCGGGTGCCGATCTGGCATTGCTCGTCGATCTTGAACATGGCGAAACGCCGGAAGTCCGGGCGCTCAATCTCATCCGTCGTTTGCAAGATGAAAGCCGTCTGCCTAAGTGGGCGGTCATTCCTTCTGCCGATCTTTGCATCGGCTTCATCCATGACGCTGCATCAGGGTCCGGTGCGGGCAACGTCACTCCTACGGACCATTTTGAAAGGGTACTCGAAGCATGAAATTCACCACGAAGGCGACCATTACCGGCGCAAAGATGTTCAAGGATTCCATCGACGGTCAGGCGTTTGACCAGACCACGCTCTATGTCCAGATGGGACTTGACGAAACGAAGGGCACCGCGAAGGGTTTTGCTACGCAGGCGCTCGGTTGGGGCACGTCGGACGAGTATCACAAGATCAAGCATCTGCCGTTCCCGTTCGAGGCGGAAATCGAGATGGAACTGGTCACGACCGGCAAGCAGCAAAAGCAGCGCGTCGTCGGCCTGAAGCCCATTGCGCAGGTGAAAGGGGCTGCGTGATGGCTGTGCGTGCGGCCTTCGTGATTCAGGACAGGCGGACGGGTCTTTTCCTTGCTGAGGATTCGCGGTTCGTCGTGTCGTTCGGGAAGGCCGGACGCCTGCACGACATAGATGAAGCGCTCGATACCGCGTTCGATAACTTCGATCCCGGTGAGTTCGAGATTCATGAATTTCTCGAACGGGAGCCTTCGTAAATGACTATCTGCGTTCAGGTTGATACTGACGGCACGATCTACGCCGTTCAGCCGCAGCCGGTGGAAATCTCGGCCTGTTCCTATGTACTTGTCAGCGGTGATGCGGCGCTCAATTCGCCCTTCGCACTGACACCCGAGCAAGGCGCACAAGTTGGCGGGGCGGTCCTGCTGGTTTGGGCGGTTGCATATGTTTTCCGGGTTCTCGCCCGGGTTCTTAACGTCGATGAAAAAGGAGATTCGACATGAAGCAACTTCGCAACTTCGCTGTGGCCGGTCTGGCCGTCGTTCCGGGTTTCGCTCTGGCTGCTGCGCCGGACGTGACCTCCATCGTGACCGAGATCGAGGGCGCTGCCGCTCCGATCGCCGCGATCGGTGCTGCCGTCCTGCTCGTCATGGTCGGTATCAAGGTTTTCAAGTGGGTGCGCCGCGCAATGTAAGCGCGCTTCACTGGAACGCCGGGGGCGGGCTTCGGCTCGCCCTTTTTCATGTCAGGGGGTCGGAAATGGGAACGTGGGTTCTAGTTTGTTACTTGGGGGCAGCATGGCTCATCTTCGCCGATTGATGTGGTTTGCGCTTGGGTTCTTAATAGCTGCGGTGCCTATGTTGGCGGCGGCTGAAGAAAAAAATCTCTGGGAAGCAACGTTATACGGCGGGCACACTGTATATGCCTCGACGGCTAATCAGGCATGCGGGTTTATTAAGCCGAGATCGACGGCAAGTGGTAATTTTTGCCGTGATTCTGATGGTACTGCGTGGGGTACGGTTTATTACAGGTTGGCGAGCTGCGCTGGTACTTGGACGGAATCGTCAAGTACGCCGGGATACTGGTATTGCCAGGCGAGTCCGCAAGCGCAATGCGAACAAAGTGGGGGGTATTGGGGTGGCAATAACACGGTTGGTGGGCTGTTTGAGCCAACGGAAAGTTGTTACGCCGCAACGCCGATATGCATGGAATCGGGCGGTGTAGTCGCGTCGGTGTATAACCTTGATGGGCGCTGCGGTGTTTATCAAGCGGCGTGCCCTGCGGACTATGGGGACCCTGTTTCGCCGGGAAATTTGGGCGGCGGTCAGTGCTTGTATGGGGGGACGCCGCCGGACCCGGACCCGGACCCGGAGCCGGATCCTGACAAACCGGACCAAACGCCAAGCGGCTGCGGGGCAGGGCAGGATAGCGGCACGGTTAATGGCGTGCCTGTGTGCATCAATCGCCCGCCGAGCAACAGCAGCGACACCAAGACCGAAACGAAAACGAACCCGGACGGCAGCACGACGGAAACGACCAAGACAACGAACACGACCGTCAATAACACCACGAACACGACGACGACGACGACGACGACGACCGTCGTTCATAAGGATTCGACGGGTGCTGTAACGGGGACGGAAACGACGACGGAAACGCAGGAGCAGAGCACGGACGGGTACTGCGAAGCGAATCCCGATTCAACGGTTTGCGGCGGCGGCGAAGGCGGTTGGCAAGGCGGGTGCGACGATCCGGGGCGCGTCGTGCATGAGTGCAAGGGCGATCCGATCCAGTGCGCGATTGCAGAACAAACGCTGCGGACTCGTTGCGCGCTGGCTGCTTCTGATGCGGTAGTGGAAGCGTTCGAGGAAATGGTCACGTTCGACGGCACGGGCGAAGGCGAAGGACTAGACCGGCGCGAAATTCAGGTACCGGAAACGCTGGACGTCAATGAGATCGGCGGCGGCGCAGGGCTTACCGACAAAACGTTCGTCATCATGGGGAAGTCAATCGAGGTGCCGTTTAGCTTGATCAATAGCTACCTCGATATCTTCGGCGCGGCGGTGATGATGATTGCGTGGATTGTCGCGTTCAATACGATCAGGGGGGCTATCTGATGCCAGCACTAGCAGCAGCAATCATTACGGCCCTTGGTTGGGCGATGCGGTTCTTGGTTGCCAAGGTACTGCTCGCGCTTGGCCTACAGATGGCGTATCTCGTGGGTATGGATGCGCTCCTAGGGTTCGTCATTGATCAGGCGTTTTCATACATGGGTGCGCTCAACGGCGACGTGTATGCGATCGTGCGGCGCTGCCGGATACCGGATGCGATTGCGGTGATCTCGGCTGCGGCGTTGGTCAAGCATTCTCTTGTTTATGGTGCCGGGAAGTTGATGTTTGTTTCGAGGTCGGCGGGATGATCTACATTCACACGGGGCAGCCGGGCGCAGGTAAAACCCTTTTCACGCTCGATATGGTGCGCAAGCGGGCGCAGAAGGAAAACCGGCCCGTGTTCTATCACGGCATCGAACTGCAAAAGCCGGAACTCTTCGAGGGCTGGCAGCTTCTCGAGGACCCGACGCGCTGGATGGATTGCCCGGACGGGGCCATCATCGTGCATGACGAGTGTCAGACCCTGTACCGGCCTCGCGGCAATGGCGCGGCGGTGCCTGAGTACGTCGCCCGGTTCGAGACGCATCGCCACAATGGGTGGGATATCTACCTGATAACGCAGCACCCGATGCTGATTGACAGTAATGTTCGGCGCTTGGCGGGTGAGCATGTGCATGTCGTGCGGGCTTTCGGGGCAGGGATGGCGACCCTTCACAAGTGGGGCCAGGTCAAGGAGCAATGTGATAAGACTCGCGCCGATTCGGTCAGCGAAACGCGGGCTTACCCTAAAGAACTGTTTGATGCGTATAAGTCCGCCACGATCCACACGCATAAGGCTCGGATTCCTCCACGAGTGTTCTTTTTGCTGGCGATTCCGTTATTTCTTGCTGCGCTGGTTTGGGCTTTCGTAAGCTGGTATCAGCGACAGGCTGAAGGTCCGAAACTCGATAAGCCGGAACAGATGGCAGCGGCGGCGGCTTGGGGGCAGGACGCGGGTCGGGGGGAGCGACCAGTGCGCCGCAAAACGCTGAATGAGTGGATCACTGAGCAGGAACCGCGCTTGATCGGCTTGCCTCATACCGCGCCGGTTTATGACGAGATTACAAAGCCGGTGCGAGCGCCGTATCCGGTCGGGTGCGTGGCGAACGCCAAGCGTTGCACGTGCTACACCGAGCAGGCGACGCCCATGGATACGCCGGACGCGCTATGCCGTCGCATCGCCGAAACCGGCTATTTCGTTGCGTGGGACACTAGCAGCAAAGGGCAGCCGAACGGACAGGCGGCGGCTACGCCGACGGCTGGCGGGTTGGCTGAACCGTTCGCTTCCGATAGTAGTCGTGGCGGTTTGATCGCTACGGGTGGAACGTATGGGGGTGTTCCGTCTTCGGGTGTGCGCTAGTGCATGCCTTGCAACATGAACTCGCTTTATCATCCCGGCGTTACTCGCTCGGGATGGTGCTATGCGCTCGCTATATTTGTTTTCGCTCCTGCTGTTCGCTCCCGTTGTTGGCGCGCAGTCGATCTCACAAGAGGCCGGCAAAGAGGTCGGAAGATTCGGCAAGGGGGTTGCACAGTCAATCATGGATCTTCAACCGCACTGGGAAACCATTGAGCCCAGGTCGAAGGAAGAATGCCTTAAGGAATCCGGCGGCGTACTCGACAACCGATTCGTGCGGTGCCGAAACGGGCGCCAAGAGTGGGTCCGTTACGACACCGAAGGGCGGCGCAAAGTCTTGCAGGTCCGGGCAATTCCGAACTGAGCATCAGCACAGGGCTGTGCCGATCTTCCATAGGTCGGCGTTCCCAAAAAACGGCGCTGCGACCTCTCGCAGCATGCGGCCGCTGGCGGCCGCGCCATCCTTGCTGTTCCGGTCGATCAGGCGCAGGGCTTCAGCCAGCATGGCGCGCGCCTTCTTCATCGGGTCGGCGGCACGCTTCATGCGCTCGGCCAGTCGGCCTGTCATGTCGTCCAGCGCAAGCGCCAGCTGGCGGGCGAGGAATTCAGCGGATTTTCTCAGTGCCTTCGGGATCATGGTCTTTTCTCCTACCGGGTTCCTAGATCCGGAGCCGATCGTTTGATCCTCTCCGTTTGTCGCATCTCTGGCTTAGTCCTTCCGTACTTCCTGAGTCCGTCGCCGTGAGCGTGGGGGCGTGCCGGTCGGGGCGGAACGTCAAGGGCGGGGCCGCCCCGTTCACTTCACCCTTGACGGGACGCAACGAACGGCACGACAACAAAGCGAAGGCGAGGGATGAAGGGGGTGCGGAAGGGCGGCGGGATCTGCGACGGACGGGGAGCCCGCCGGGAGGCACTCACGGCGTAGCCGTCTGAATTGCAAGAGCGGATCAGCGACAAAGAAAAAAATTTCGGTAGAGCGCGTCAGCAGGTTTCAGTGCGCGCCGTGCTTCCTGTATGTGGCCACCTTGGGCGAAGAACCTTCCTTATCTCTATTTCAGATTGCGGACCTCGAGGCCGGCAAGTCGTCCGACTGCGCGGACGTGGCAACGAAAGATAAGGGCGGAAAAAAACCGCCTGCTGGCGGTTGGTGTCGATCCGTTCGAGCTTCACGCGGTCTGTCGTGTGCTGTGAAACCCGAGATGCGAACGTACTTTTAATCGCGCAAAGCGCGTCCTCGGGTTACCTTGACCGCTGCAATCCAACTTAACATAACACAAAGAGTCCCGAGAGCGGAATGCAGTAGCGGTGCGGCTTCTGCGCTCGTCGCTGTCGCTAACAAAACGACAGTGGC